>Ga0206871_10157_pt1 | contig 18249 bp, 13 predicted proteins | sample Alteio_BWOrgCont_33_FD_152627 | JGI IMG/M metagenome (GOLD analysis project Ga0206871, IMG submission 152627) | Enriched cells from forest soil in Barre Woods Harvard Forest LTER site, Petersham, Massachusetts, United States -... | ecosystem: Environmental > Terrestrial > Soil > Temperate forest >...
CTACGTCTATCTATTTTTAGGAGAATCATGGCAGAATTCGGTGCAACTGAAGTTTCGCAACTCACGGCTGGCCTCAATGACCAGCAAAAAGCAGCCTTCCAAAGCCAGTACGATGCGGCCAAGAAGGACCCCCAGATGATCTTCATCATCGCCATCGTCGCAGGCAGTCTGGGCGTCGATCGCTTCCTTCTCGACGACACCAAGATGGGCGTCATCAAGCTCCTGACCGGTGGCGGCTGCGGAATCCTGTTCATCATGGACATCCTTTCCGCTAAAGAACGTACCAACGCCTTCAACAAGGCGAAGGCAGAAGCGATCATCGCTACCCTCTAACCTCAGGCCTGCAACTCAGACCTCGAGAACTCATCTGGCTCCATGTCTCCACTCGGAGGCGTGGAGCTTTTTGCTGCTCGCTTTAGAGCTTTCTACTTGTGCGTGAAGGGCAATACAAGTACCCCGAGCAAAGAAAGCGCCAGCACAATCCCTGCAACTGGAAAGAAGATAAATCTCCCGACAGGCCATGCCTTCACTGGGAGCACGTTCGCCAGCTTGTCTGTTATTGAGGTTGTTGGGCGCTCTGGCAGCTCGCTCACCTCGGAAGAGGTTTCCGGGGCCTTCCACCGGCGCGAAAGAATTGTGCCTCGCACATTTGCCAACAACAGCATAAGGCCAATCAGGCCTACCAATCCCATCCCTCCAAAATTGCCGGTCTCCAGTGAGCCAATCTTGTCCAGCAAATAGCACAAAAACACCATGACGGCTGCTGCTATGCTGCGCTCGCGTACGCCCATTCCACCAAGCAGAAAAGTCACTGCGACAAGTGCGCCTATCACGGGCTGTCCAGTGACAACCAATGCGATAAAGGAAAGCAATCCTACGATCACACATACCCAGAATCCCTGCTGCCCCACCAGGTCCACGTCGTACTGGTTCTCGATCGTCGGCCAAAACAATCGCTTCAACATTCCGTCCGTTGGTTTCTGTTCGCTGGCCAATCCTAGAGTTTGCATGACGGCATAAGACCACAGCTCTCAGCCTCACGTCGAGAAAAATTTGGCACAGCATGAAACAATATCCTTTATGTCTGTAATGCTGGCGGAAAACTCCGCCCTCACCACTCCCACCTCTCACCCCCGCGATATCCGCTCCACGCGTCTTTCCAACGGCCTCCTCGTCCTCACCGAGCGCATGCACCATCTTCGCTCTGTCTCCATGGGCGTCTGGCTGGACACCGGCTCCCGCGACGAGTCGCTCGCCGTCAACGGCATCTCTCACTTCCTTGAGCACATGGTCTTCAAGGGCACCACCACCCGCAGCGCCCAGCAGTTCGCCCGCGAAGTCGACTCCATCGGTGGCAACCTCGACGCCTTTACCGGCAAGGAAACCATCTGCTTCAACATCAAGGTGCTCGACGAAAACATCGCACCCGCACTCGACCTCCTCACTGATCTCGTCCTCCATCCCACCTTCGCTCCTGAAGACATCGCCCGCGAGCAAGGCGTTATCCTCGAAGAGATCAAGATGGATGAAGACAATCCCGACTATCTCGTTCACGAACTCTTCACCCAGAACTTCTGGCCCAACGACGCTCTCGGCCGGCCCATCCTCGGCACCGCCGCAAGCGTCTCCAGCTTTACGCGCCAAACTGTCTTCGACGAATACGCGCGCCGCTTCACGCCACCCAACATGGTCTTCACCGCCGCCGGCAATCTTGACCATGACACCTTCGTCGCCCAGGTTGAAGCCGCCTTCAGCTCGCTCTCCGCTGGCTCCTCGCAGCGCATCGCGCAGCACACCGCACCACAGGCTCGCCCGCACATCACGCTCAAGAGCAAGAGATCACTCGAGCAGGTGCAATTCTGCCTCGCCGTCCCCGCGCTGCCGGTCAGTTCACCCACGCGCTACGCCGGTTATCTGCTCAACAGCATCCTCGGCGGAGGCATGAGTTCGCGCCTCTTCCAATCCATCCGCGAAGACCGCGGCCTCGCTTACTCCATCTATTCCGAGCTCAATCCCTTTCGCGACACCGGCTCTCTCGCCGTCTATGCCGGCTGCGCAATTGCAAACACGCCGCAAGTGCTCGAGCTCACGCTTGCAGAATTCACGCGCATCAAGAATGAGCCCGTCACTGAGGAAGAGCTCGACCGCGCCAAGAATCAGCTCAAAGGCAACATGGTCCTCGGCCTGGAAAGCTCCGGCTCGCGCATGTCTTCACTCGCTCGCCAGCAGCTTTATTTCTCGCGCTTCTTTACCGTCGACGAAATCTCTGACGAAGTCTCCGCTGTCACTGCCGAAGAAATCCAGCAGCTCGCGCAGCAGTTGCTCGATCCCACTCGCCTCGCGCTCACTCTGCTCGGCCCCCTGAACGGCCTCAAACTCGACCGCTCCCACCTCACCTGCTAAACGCGCACGCGACTACTCCACCACAATCTCCGACTCCTCGTCCTTCACCTCATACAGCTCCTGTGCTTTTGTGCGTGGATCAACAATCATCCAGAACCGTCCAACATAATCGTTGGTCAGCCTCCGGCTATAAGACTCCATAAACCCGTAGCTATGCGCGCCGCCACCGCGGTCAACCCAGTAAAGATAGCGCCGCACTGGGCTGTTGTTCACGAACAGTACCTCAGCAGTATCAGGATTCGCTCCCGCGCGCCAGTAACTTCTCGCGCTGCCTTCATCACATTCTCGTGGACCACCTTCGGTTGCTTCTGCCCGCTATAAATTTTTTCCAACAGAGCGAACGCATCAGGATCGTATGCTTTGAGCGCCTGAGGGCCGGGTTCAGGCACGGGCGCCACCATTTTCCCTACGCCGCCCTGCGCTCCGAAGTACCACGCTGACATCTCCGCCCACCACTCATTCGCATTCGTCGCAGCATAAGCTCCCTTCCACAGCCCCTTTGCCATCGATGCTTTATACGCCTTCACAATCTGCGCACGCTGCCCTGCATCCAACCCTGCGCCCATGATGTCGTGCGCAAATTCGTGGACGCACACCTCATCGTGAATTCCATATCCATCTGCGGGAAGATGCAGCAGATTGATCTCCGGACAGTTCGCATACAACCCACCCGTCGCACCCGCCCATGCATCGATATCTACCTTCTCCGGCGTCTTGGATGTGTCTCCAATGCGCGTGAATACCTGTTCTCCGCGCTCGTTACGCGCCTCCGGCAAGTCGGAAATCCTTTGGTCCTCACCCATGACGTGCAGCTCCGCCCCACGCGCCACCAGGTTCGCCTTCACATTCGGGATGTGCGCCAGCATCTCGCGGATATGTGCGCATGCTGCCGGCAGCGCCGCAGGGTTCACAACATTTGCGCTCCTTACCGGAATTCCGTCGCAATCAATGTGTCGCGCGTAAAAGCCAAAGTGCGGCGGCACATCTTCCACCACGCCCGGCGGCAACGCCATCTGCGTGTTATTCCATGCCCGTTGATATTGCTCCACCGTTGGAAAATCAATGTGCGCAAGATTCAACTGTTTCTGCGCATCTTCAAAATCTCCAGCCATCGCCTCCACGCGCCACGCATCGTAATGCGCCCGCCCGTTGCAGGGGTCCAGCCGTATCGCAGCGTTGAATGCATCAATCGCCGCACGCAAATCATTCTTGCGATAAAGCACTCGCCCCAGCGCATCCTCCAACCGAGTGTCGTTCGGATGATCTACAAGGTCCTGCTTCGCCAGTTCCAGCGCTCTGTCTATCTCATCCAATTGCACCTGCCGGTCAACCGCCATCACCAGGTCACGAATCGACGTATCTTTCCGTGCCGCTGCATCAACCGCAGCGCATGGCCGCGCCTCTGCTTTCTGCCCCCAGGCAACGCCGCCGCAAAAGACCAGCGCCAACACACACCAACTTGTTCTGAATTTCCTCGCCACGCAGACATCCTACCCGAACGCCGCAGCCCCCACCGCGCCCGATCCATTACTTACCGGACTTGTAGTGAGTGAACAGGTCAACCACGCTCTGAGGCGCGTTGTCGTTGAAGAATAGCTTGAGGTTCCGGTCTGCCTCCGCAGCAGCAGACGCGCTGCGGAGAAACATCTCTTTCTCATAAGCGATAAGCGCAGCTTCGACATTGCCAAGGTTGGCAGCAATTGCTTTCCCAAGTTCGGCGCCGTCATACATCGCGAGGTTTGCCCCTTCGCCGGCAAACGGCGACATCAGGTGCGCTGCATCGCCAAGCAATGTCACCCCAGGCACGCGGTCCCATCTGTGCTCTATCGGAAGCGCATAGATAGGCCGCAACACAGGATCGCTCTCCGTGTCGGTGAGCAGCGCTGTCAGCTGCGGAGCCCATCCATCGAATTCTGCTGTGACGCGCGCCAGGGTAGATGCCGGGTCAGAGAAGTCGATGCCGGCGATCCACTCCTCCGGCTTGTTCAACGCCACATACGCGTGCAGCGTGGCATCGGCCTCGCGGTGCGCCATAATGCCTTTGCCGGGCGCAAGCGCCATCATCGTGCCACTGCCAACCGCTTTTGTGCTTGCCTTATGGCGGGTCTCGCAGTCGAAAAGAAAAGTTTCGATGAAAGAGGTGCCGACATACGCCGGTTTCTCCTCGGAAAGAAGCGGGCGGACTTTTGACCAGGCACCGTCTGCGCCCACGAGAAGCTCTGTCGTTACTGTGGCTCCATTCGCGAAGGTGACCTCATGTCGGCCATCGCCAAGAGGAGACACTGCCGTAGTCTTATGCCCCCACCGAACAGTTCCGGCAGGAAGTGACTCCAGAAGAATCCGGCGAAGCTCTCCGCGCGGCACCTCAGGTCGTCCACCGTTGCCCTTGTCAGGCTCATACATCAGAACGTTAGCGTCTTTATCGAGGACGCATTGCGCCTCAGCCTCAGCCTGGATGAGCCCTTTGAATTCCTCAAAAAGTCCCGCTGCCTTGAGGGCGAGCTGCCCGTTGTATTCGTGGATATCGAGCAAACCTCCCTGCCCTCGTGCGTCCGGCGAAGCTTCCGCTTCATAAACCGTTGCTGCAATCCCGTGAACATGAAGGACGCGCGCAAGCGTCAGCCCGCCAAGACCGGCACCAATAATCGTGACTTCTTCAGAATGGAACGTCATTCCATTATTATGGAATGACGTTCCATTTGTGTCAATATAAGGCATGGGCAAAAAAGCACCCGGCAATAAATGGCGGGAAGAATCGCTCTCCCGCGATCGCATCATTGAGGCGTCAATCGAGCTCCTAGACTCAAGCGGCGAAAGCGGTCTCACATTTCGCACCCTGTCCGAACGGCTCGCCACCGGCCCCGGCGCTATCTATTGGCACGTCGCCAACAAGACCGATCTGCTGACCGCAGCCTGCGACGCCATCATTGCTCGCACCATCGACGCGTGCGCGCCCAGCGCGAAGCCGAAAGCTGCCATTCGCTCCCTTGCGCTGGGCCTGTTTGACGCGATCGACGCACATCCATGGGTTGGCTCTGCGCTCACAAGCCCTGCAGGGCTCTTGCCCATGGTGCGCATTCTCGAACCCCTGGGCCAGCAGGTTCGCGCTCTTGGCGTGCCGGCCAAAGAACAATGGGCTACGGTATCCACGCTGCTGCACTTCATCCTTGGTGTCGGTGGACAGAACGCCGCGAACGGTCAGCTCGCTCGCACACAAGGCCTCGACAGAGATGACTTCCTGAAAGGCGTGGCAGCCATGTGGTCTCAGCTCGATCCGAAGGAATATCCATTCACACGCAGCTTAGCCGGAAAGGTGCAAGCTCACGATGACCGTGCAGATTTTCTCGCAGGGATCGATCTCATCCTCAAAGGTATTGAATCAGCGCCGCGTCGCTGAACTCCGTTCAAATCGGCTTCTCGCCCTTCACCACCTCAACCCCCTTTGGCGCCACGAACACAAAATCCGAATCCTTCGTCGCAACGTTTTCTTTCATCCCCGAGAAACTAAACTCTGTCGTCGCTCCGTCAATCTCTTCAATCCGCATCGCATGGATTTCACCCTTCGCATCCACGGTCAGAGCCAACGTCTTCACATGCGCGTCCATCCCCTTCGGTGCACCGGAAAGCGTATACGCCACGCTTCCATCCTCCAGCTTCACTAGCGTTAGGGTTAGCCCTGTCAATTCTTTCGCCAGTTCCGTGTGCCCCAGCAAAAACCGCAGCGGCGACCGCAGATCATCCAAATCTTTTTCAGGAATCTCCTGCGCCTGCGCGTCTCCCGGCGTGTAGTTGATGGCATTCTTGCCATCGAGCAGAAATACCTTTCCCGCCGGCGAGTCATACGCCCACCGCATTCTTCCCGGCTTTTTCAGCAGCAGCGTTCCACTTTCGCTGCGGTCCATCCCCATCCCGCGATACCGCTCCGTATACCGCGCCTCCAGCGATTGCAGATGGTTGTAATGCGCATCCACCGTCTTTGCCAGCGCCGCAGCACTCGGAGTCTGCGCCGCCATTCCACCACCCAGCACACCCACCATGCCTAGCGCAAAAAATACCTTACCCAGACCCATGCTTCAATCCTATTCCCCACAAATGCAATAGGCCGGCGTCACGCCGGCCTACCGTTTACTCCATACTCTCTGCCTACTTGGTTAGCTGTTCGGTACAGTTCGTCCCGCCCTTTGGGTCATACCGCACCTCACCATTCTCGTCGGCGCAATAGCCCCAGTTGCCGGATTTTCCTACCGCATTCGGCACGGCTGTGATCTCGTAGCTGTTCACCTGGTCCACATTGTTGATCGTCGTCTTCACGCACTTGCCGAGCGTGAACGTGTATCCCGCTTTGTGTCCACTGGCCAGATCATCGCCAATCATCTGTGCGGACTCCGGCGTCGGCGGCTCTGTTCCAGGATGGCCGCCCATAGCCGCCAGCGAGCAGGTAAAACCGTGCGACGGATAGGTCGAGGCATAATTGTTCTCTTCCGTCACCAGGAATTTGACGGAGTTCACCGCCGAAGTCTCATTGCCGTGCCGGATTACCGCCTGTGTCGCCGGAATAGCCAGCGTCATCAGGATCAGGATCACTGACATAACGATCAGGAGTTCCACCAGCGTAAAACCTGCCGCGTTATTGCGGCGTTGTGTCTTGGTATTCATCGTTGCTTCCTCGCAATAGAACAATTCAGGTGCTCAGGGAGATGTTCCGCGTTTCAGTATAGACGTTCTACCCACCCCCATGGATAGCCAATTGCCCTTGAAAGGACAGGGTTGTCGGTGTCGAAGGGGCATGGCTTCAGCCGTGCCATGGGGTTATGGATGCAAGGTGGGCTTTAGCCCCTGAGGTACGCTTGGAAGATTCTCCCATGGGCAATAAGTCCCTGCTTTCCTGTACCGTAAATCCATGTCTCGACGCCTCCATTTCCTGCTCACCGCGTTCGCGCTCACCCTTCCCGCACTGGCCCTCCCGGCGCAAGCCCAGACCAACCCGCCGCTGATCCCCCTCCCCCGCGAGTTCCGCCCCGCAGCTGCCCTGCCCCTCGCCTCCGGCGTCCGCATCGACTGCCAGCAGCCCTGCGACCCCGAGGACGCCTTCGCCGTCGCCGACCTCAAGTCCACGCTCGCCGCGCGTGGCATCGCCCTCACTGAGGCGCTCTCTGCCCCGCACATCTTCACTACCCGCTCCAACACGCAGATGGGCAAGCAGATCTACCAGGAATCCTCTCCCGGCCCAATGCCGGCCGCCATGCACGCCGAAGGCTACTCGATAGTTCCCGATAAGGATGGGATTGCTCTTACGGCAGATACCGCCGCAGGCGTCTTCTACGCCCTGCAGACAGCCCGCCAGCTCGTTACCGGCGACGGCCCAGCCGCGATGCTGCACATGGCCACCATCCGCGACTGGCCGGCCATGCCCATCCGCGGCCTGCATGACGATCTCTCCCGCGGCCCCGTCGACACGCTCGAGTTTCAGAAGAAGATCATTCGCACCATCGCTGCCTACAAGGCCAATCTCTACTCGCCTTACTTCGAGTCCACGCAGCAATACGCCTCCAATCCGCTCGCCGGCATCCCCGGGGCCAGCATGTCTGCTGCCGACGCCGCAGCTCTCGTCGCCTACGCCGCGCAGTATCACGTCACCATCGTTCCGGAGCAGGAAGCCTTCGGCCACTTGCGCCACATGCTCTTTTGGGAGAAGTACCAGTCGATGGCGGAAACACCGCACGGCGCTGTTCTCGCCCCCGGACAGCCCGGCTCCATCCAGCTCATCGACGGCATGTTCAAAGACCTCGCCGCGATGTATCCAGGCCCGTACCTGCACATCGGCGGAGACGAAACCAGCGATCTCGGCGTTGGCCGCACCCGCGCTGATGTAGACGCTCGAGGCCTCGCAACCGTCTATCTCGACTTCCTGCAGCAGATCGTCACCAGCCTTCAACCGCTGCATCGCAAGATTCTCTTCTGGGGAGACGTCGCGCAGGACGCACCCGATCAGCTCAAGGCGCTGCCGCAGTCCTTCAAGAACCAGACCATCGCCGTGGCGTGGGGTTACAGCCCCAACCCTCGCGGCTTCGAGAAACAGATTCGCCCCTTCACTGACGCCGGAATTCCAGTCTGGGTTGCGCCCTCCATCAACAACTACCGCCAGATCTGGCCCAACCAGCAGCAAGCACTCGACGACATCCAGGAGTTCACCCGCGACGGCCAGCAGTTTGGCGCCGCAGGCCAGCTCAACACGCTCTGGGATGACGACGGCGAATCGCTCGCCAACATGAACTGGTACGGAATTCTCTTCGCCGCCGCCGCAGGCTGGCAGCAAGGCACGAGTTCCATCCCCATCTTCCAGCAGAGCTACGCACAGGTCTTCCACGGCGACGCAACCGGCCTGCTCAACCAGGCGCAGAACGAGCTCACCGCCGCGATGTCACTGCTGCATGACAACAAGATCGGAACCAACAGCGAAGGCACGGATGGCCTCTTCTGGCTCGACCCGTGGTCGCGCGACGGCCAGAATGTCGCCGCCAAAATCCGCCCATTCCTTTCGCCGTTGCGCCTGCACGCCGAGCATGCCATCGAACTCATCCAGCAGGCACGCCTCGCCAATCCCAGCCTGCGCGAGTCCGACGCCATTGACGCGATGGACTTCGGCGCGCGCCGCATCGACTTCCTCGGCCTCAAGTTCCAGGCCTGCGACGAAATGGCCGCCGGCTATGCCCGTGCGCAATCCACTGCGCTCGCTCCTGCTGGAAAGAAGGTGCGTCCCGGCGTTTACTCATTGCTTTCGGACATCAGCGGCGTCAACGGCCGTCTGCAAGACCTCACCTACGGCTACTCGCAGATGCGCGACATGTATGAGAAGCAGTGGCTAAGCAGCTATCGCCCCGCCAACCTGCGGCCCATCCTTGAACACTTCGACTACACCATCAACATCTGGCAATCGCGCATCGACAAGATGCGCGGTGTTCGCCAACAATGGGGAGATTCGCACACGCTTCCGTCCGCATCTGACATCGGCATTCCGCCATCGCCGACGCCTGTCGTCATCCTCCAATGAAGCAGACCATCACAGCTCGCCGCCTCATCACGCACGAAGCCGTCATCGACTTCCCCGTGATCGAGCTCGCCGCCGATGGAACCATCGCCGCGATCTCCTCAGACCCGAAGGCGCTCTCGCACGAGACGACAACACTCACCGCCGCGTTTTTCGACATCCACACCCACGGCGCACGCAACCACGATGTGATGTCCGCAACGCCCGCAGGCCTAAGCGAGATGCAGCGCTTCCTCGCCACACGCGGCCTCGCGCATTACCTTCCCACAACTGTCACCGCGGGCATCGACGAAACGCTGCGCGCTTTGGAATCGCTCGCCAACACCATTGAATCCGCGCCGCAGCCCGGCGAAGCACAGCCGGTCGGCATCCACCTCGAAGGCCCATTCCTTTCCCATGCTAAGCGCGGCGTTCACTCGCCGGAGTTGCTGCAGCCGCCCAGCATCGAGCTCTTCGACCGCTTCCAGTCCGCCGCGCGCGGCCACATCAAGCTCGTCACCATTGCGCCCGAACCCAACGCAGCGTCTTCTAAGCCCTTGGCCCTTGACCCTCGGCACTCAGCCATCGATCTCATCCTTTACGCCACCGCGCTCGGCGTCCGCGTCTCCGTTGGTCACTCCAATGCAACCGCTGCGGAAACTCTCGCTGCAATCGACGCCGGTGCGACCAGCGCCACGCACACCTTCAACGCCATGCGCCCGCTCGACCACCGCGAGCCCGGAATCCTCGGCACCGTCCTTGACGATCATCGACTCTTCGCCGAGCTCATCTGCGATGGCATCCACGTCGCGCCGCCGCTGGTCCGCCTTTGGCTGCGCTCCAAGACCTCTACACGCGCCATCCTCGTCAGCGACTCCATCTCTGCTACCGGCATGCCCGACGGCAACTACATGCTCGGCCCGCTCAATGTCACAGTCGCCAACGGGGTCGCGCAGCTAACCGAAGACCTAGCCGCAGGCAAACATACCCTAGCCGGCTCCGTGCTCACGCTCGACCGAGCCGTCGCCAACTTGCAGGCCTTCACCGCAGCCTCACTCGCCGAAGCCACGCGTCTCGCCTCGCACAACCCCGCAGCGATGCTCGGCCTGCAAAAACTCACCCACCTCACACCCGGCTCACCCGCCAACCTCAACCGCTTCGACGCCGACAACCACCTCACCGCCACTTACATCCGCGGCCAAGCAGTTCCTAACCACTAATCACTACCCACTAACCACTGTCTTTCTCGCTCTCCACAGCGCGCCTTCCATCGAGTCCACTGCCTGCTGAGCTACCTGCGTCTCTGGCAGCGCCACATGCAGATGCTCCTCCATCGACCGCCGCACACGCGCAATCTTCTCCAGCACGCTTCCCGTGAAGGCAACATGGTTCGCGTCCTTCGGCGAGCATCCTGCCGCGCGCATCTTGCTGGTCGCTAAACTCACCTGCTCTGCAAGCTCTGCTCCTGCACGCTCCAGCACACTCGCTGCCAGTGCATCACCATCCTCGGCGCACCGCGCGACCACCATCGTCAACTCAGCAAAGTCTGGCCGTGAGCGCTCATTCGCCTTCGCGATCAGCTCGCCCAGATCATCCAGCTCCCAATGCACCTCGATCTCGCGCAGCAGGCATGTCCCTACGCCGCGGTCATGCGCGCACAACCCTGCGCGAATGGCCTCCAGCCCAATCCATGTCCCCGATCCCTCATCGCCAATCACCGGCCCCCAACCGCCAGCACTCACCGTCTTGCCATTCGAGCAGCGTCCGACCACGTTCGATCCCGTTCCAGCCACCACCAGTAATCCCGGCCCACCGCGGAATGCCGCGTCCAGCGCAATCTCCTCATCGCCGCACAAGTCCAGCTCGCCGCCAACGATCCCGTGCAGCGTTCGCTCGGCCCACGCGCGCGTGCTCTCACTGCTAATGCCCGCCAGCCCCATGCAGGTCCGCGTCACACTCTTCGGATCGACACCAACCGCCGCAGCAGCCTCCAAAATCACCTCCCGCAGCCGCGCAGTAGCCAGCTCTTCGCCCACCATCATGAGCTTCACCGTGCCGCCCGCGGCCCGTCCCAGCACCTGCGTCTCATCTGCAACCCAGCACTGCGTCTTCGTCCCGCCTGCGTCTATCGCTACATAAATCGCCATCGCACTCCATACTTCCCACAGCGTCTAAAGCCAATTGCACGCCAAGCCCGATATCATAACCTGCAACCGCGCTGCGCGATAGCCAGGAAGTAATAACGCCAGTTGTACCAAGGAGACCCGTTTGCCGAGCCGCTTCGCCGACCCCGCACTGCTCGCACTCGTCACTGGCCCTACGCGTCTGCGTCCCTTCGATCTCGCTTTGGTCGTCGTCTATCTCATCGGCATCACGCTCTTCGGTCTCAGCTTCCGTAAGCGCAAAGGCGCAGGCGCTGCCGACAAATCACTCAAGAGCTATTTCCTCGCCGACAACACCATCCCCTGGTGGGCCATCGCGCTCTCTATCGTCTCTGCGGAAACCTCCACGCTCACCATCATCTCCATCCCCGGCGTCGCCTTCGCCGGAGACTTCGGCTTCCTGCAAATCGTGCTCGGCTACATGCTTGGCCGCATCGTTGTCTCTGCACTCTTTCTCCCGCGTTACTTCGCCGGACAGATGCTCACCGCTTATCAACTCATCGACAATCGCTTCGGCCCCGCGCTGCATAAAGTCACCGCCGGGCTCTTCCTGCTCACACGCGCCGCAGCCGAAGGTGTGCGCGTCTTCGCCGTCTCCATCGTCGTCGCCATCGCCATCGGCACGGGCGATGTTCTTTCCATCGGCATCATCTCCGCGCTCACGCTGCTCTACACCTTTGAAGGCGGCATGGCCGCGGTCGTCTGGACAGACGTGGTGCAGATGGCCATCTATCTCGGTGGCACTATCGTCGCTCTCTGGAGCCTCGGCCACCACATCCCAGGAGGCTGGCAACAGATTCACGCCGTCGCCGCGGCTGCCGGTAAGTTCCACATGTTTAACTTCGCGCTCAACCTCACCACCACCTATACCTTCTGGGCCGGAGTACTCGGCGGAACATTCCTCACCATGGCTTCGCACGGCACCGACCAGCTCATGGTGCAGCGCCTGCTTGCCGCGCGCAACCTGCGCGAATCGCGCCTCGCTCTGCTTAGCTCCGGCGTCGTCATCTTCATCCAGTTCTCATTTTTCCTTTTGATCGGCGTCGGGCTTTACGTCTTCTACGGTCAGCACCCCACCACCTTCGCTTCCGCCGACCGCATCTTCCCCACCTTCATCGTGCGTGAACTCCCCCTCGGTATCGCCGGTCTGCTCGTCGCCGCAATTCTCGCCGCTGCCATGTCGAACCTCTCCGCTGCGCTCAATTCGCTTTCATCCACCACGGTCGTCGACTTCTACATGCACCTAAGGCCACAAGCCGACGACCGCGAGCGAACACTCATCAGCAAATCTTCGACAGCTCTCTGGGCGCTGGTGCTCTTCGCAATCGCGGTTTACAGCATCAGCGTTGGCGGCAAAGGCCACGTCGTCGAAATCGGCCTCAGCATTGCGTCGGTCGCCTACGGATGCCTGCTCGGAGTCTTCCTGCTCGGCACACTCACCAAATTCGCTACGCAAACCGGAGCCATCCTGGGCATGATCTGCGGCTTCGCTCTCAATCTTTGGCTGTGGCAAGGAACATTCCCCGTCCAGTTCGGTTCGCTCACCATCCCCCACATCGCTTGGACCTGGTACGTCATCATAGGAGCCTTCGTGACCTTCGCCATCGGCGCTCTCGCCAGCCTCGTCTTCCGTAAACAATCGCGCGCAGTTGCCGCAACGTTGCTTTTGCTTTTCTTGTTGTCATTCCCGCAGGGAATCTGCTTCTCTGCGCACGCACAAACCAACAAGCCCGCGCCCGACTTCTCCCAAATCTCCCAGCTCATCAATGACGCCATCGCCGCACACAAACTCCCCGGCGCTGTCGTCGGCATCGGCCACAACGGCAAGGTCATCTTCCACCACGCCTACGGCAACCGCAAGCTCGCCGGAGAGCTCGGGCCGCAGGGCGAACTCGCCGCCGAGCCCATGACCGAGGACACCATCTTCGACATGGCCTCCCTCACCAAAGACCTCGCCACAGCAACCGCCATCATGCAGCTCTACGAAGCCGGCAAGATCACCAGCTTCGATGACCCTATCGAAAAATATCTGCCCGACTTCAACTCCACCCACGACCCTCAGCGCGCGCACGTCACGCTGCGCATGTTGCTCACGCATTTTTCCGGCGAGCCGCCGGACGTCGACCTCAAAGACGCGTGGGGTCTCGCTGCTCCTGACCATGCCGAAGGCATACGCCGCGCTCTCACCACGCCGTTGCACGGCGCGCCGGGCGCAGCCTTCGTCTACTCCGACATCAACTTCATCCTCCTCGGCGCGCTCGTCGAAAAACTCTCCGGCGAGTCCGAAGACGTCTACGCCGCCGAGCACATCTTCAATCCGCTCGGCATGAGACGCACTCGTTATCTGCCCATCGGAAAGGCCTGTGGCGAACACATCATCACCGGCGCAGCCATTGCGCTACCACCCAACGCGCATCATGACGGCCCCGACGGTCCCTGTACCGGCGACCAGTGGCTCGCCGCGCAGTGGATCGAAAGCATCGCACCAACCACTCACGACGATGAAGGTAACGCGCAGACCAACCCGCACTTCAACATGCTCACGCGCGCCACGGTGCACGACCCCACCACCCGTCGCATGGGCGGAGTTGCCGGTCATGCAGGCGTCTTCTCCAATGCAAACGATATTTCGCTGTACGCTTCAGCCCTGCTTGAAAAACTCGTGCACAACGCCGGCCCGTTTCCGCTCAAGCAATCCACGCTGCAACTCATGACGCAGCCCGAGCAACCCGGCCACACACCCGGAGATCTCGCCGCTGCCAATGCCGCCGAGGAACACGAGATTGCCGCCGGAGAAAAGAGTCCTTCATCTCCACTTCTCGCACCGCAGTATCCCGCCATCAAGGGCAAAGACCTTCGCGGCTTCGGCTGGGATATCGACACCGCTTTTTCCAAACCGCGCGGTGCAATCTTCCCTGTCGGCAGCTTCGGCCACACCGGCTTCACCGGCACATCGCTCTGGATGGACCCCAGCAGCGACACCTACGTCGTCATCCTTGCCAACGCCATCCATCCGCGCGGGGCAACACCAATCTCTGCACTCCGCGGCGAAGTTGCAACCGCCGCAGCCCAAGCGCTTGGACTCGGCAAGACTTCGGGTGCCCCATCCTCGGCCAGCGGCTCTATCGCTGGACAGGGTGGGCTATCGGGCGAAGCCCGACCGTCGTCCCATACCCTCACCGGCATCGACGTCCTCGAATCCACACACTTCGCCGCGCTCAACGGTCTCCACCACATCGCCGTTCTCACCAACCAGAACGGCCTCGACTCGCAAGGCCATCGCACGATTGATGTCCTCGCTTCCCTAACCACTAACCACCAATCACTAACCACTATCTTCACCCCCGAGCACGGTCTCTCCGGCGCACTCCAGCAATCCACCGTCGCCAGCACCACCGATCCCACTACGCATCTTCCCGTCATCTCGCTCTACGGCCCGAAGGATTCCGACAAGCGTCCCTCGCACGAGGAACTCAAAGACCTCGACGCCGTTGTCATCGACCTGCAGGACGCCGGCGTGCATTTCTGGACCTACGAATCCGTCCTCGGCTATTTCCTTGAAGCCGCCTCACGCGAACAGACCGAGTTCCATCACCCACTGGAGATCATCGTCCTCGACCGCCCCAATCCCGTCGGCGGCCTCGCCGTCCAGGGCCCTATCGTCGATCCCGGCCGCGAATCCTACGTGGCCTATACACAAGTGCCTGTGCGCCACGGCCTCACCTTCGGCGAACTCGCTCGCTACATCGTAGCCAGCAAGCACCTCGACGCGAAGCTCACCATCGTCACCATGCAGAACTGGAAGCGCAGCATGTTCTGGGCCGACACCGGCCTTCCCTGGGTCAACCCCAGCCCCAATCTGCGCTCGCCAGCCGCCGCCATTCTCTATCCCGCAATCGGCCTCATCGAATTCTCCAACATCTCCGTCGGTCGCGGTACAGACCACCCCTTCAGCTTCTTCGGTGCCGGCGTTGCTGCACCTGCGAAGCCCTCCACTTCCGGCTCCAGCATAAAAACCAGCGTGACAATTCCTGGTACGAGCTCGACATCCACGACTGCTTCTGTCCAACTCTCCCAAGATCCACGCCCGATTGTCCCGCAATCGAACACCGCTACCGTCGAACTCACACGCGGCCCACAGCCCGCAGCAGCACACGGCTGGTTCCACGCCGACGAGGTCGCCATGGAACTCAACGCGCGTCACATCCCTGGCGTCACCTTCACACCCACGCGCGAAGCCATCGTCGAAGACGCCAACCACTACCCCTTCCACGGCCAGACGATTGAAGCTGTCCGCGTGAATGCCACCGATCCGGTTGCACTCGATACCCCAGAGCTCGGCATCGAAATTCTTTCCGTGCTCCACCGCCTCTATCCCACGCAGTTCAATCTCGAAAGAGATCTGCCCCTCGTCGCCAACCGCGCCACCGTCGACGCCATCGCCCGCGGTGAAGACCCACGCACCATCGCCGCCTCCTGGCAATCCGCCCTCGAGCAATTCAAAGCTGCCTGCGCGCCCATCCTGCTGTACAAATAAATCTAGGCCTTGGTCTTCGGAGCCACAGGCTCTTCATCGACTTCTTCTGCTTGCGCCTCTTCTTCAGCGCCATCAAGAATTGCGAATTCTGCAGCTTCGTTCTCAGCCTCGCGCTCAATAGTCTCCGCTGCGATTTCTTCCGCTTCTGCTTCTTCGCTCAGAAACTTCCCAAGCTCATAGCCGGCATCTGCGGCTTCAATGCCTAGCGTCTTCAACTCTGATGCAGTCTGCGCAACAGTCAGTTTGCCCTCGAGCAGCGCCGGCAACTGCATCCAGCCGGCCAGCTCCTCAAACGCTTCTTTGTTGAAGTACGTCTTCTCCGCTGTCTCATTCACGCTCGCCAGCCAGCGAGCGTCCGGCTCATCCCAGAACCTGCGTGAGTGCATCACGTCTTCGTCGCCGGAAAAATTCAGCAGCAACCTCACCCTCGCCGCCGCGCGCCATGCATCTTCGCCGTGGAAGCCCGACTCCGCAAAGATCTCCGTCAACGCCTCGCGCAACAACAGCTGGTCGAAAACTTCGGGCTTCTGCTCGCGCAGCACCAACCACGCTGCTATCGGAGCCACCAGCGCCTGCTCTTTTTCCGTCTTCATTGCCGGCAGTGCAATCGCGCGCTTCCGTTCAGCCACAATCTCACTCGCGACCATTGGCGTCAGGCCCAGGCGTTTCTCGCCCAAGACTTCACCGGCGAGCCCATAGAACTCTTCGCACGCACTTACAAACTCCTGCAACTTTGTCCTATCGTCAACGGTTACTTCTTTCGCCTTCAGCAGCGTCTTGCCGTGCTCAATCGCTTTCCTCAGCGCCTGGTGCAAAGGCCACAGACGCAGCTTCCTCAGCGCCTCATCCGCATTGGGAACGCCCGCACCGTGCAAGCTGTCGCACAACTCACCCCACGGCCACTCAACCGAATGCCGGTACTCGCGCCAATCCAACAACACCGCATATTGGTAGCCGCGCAAATCTACTGACAATCCATGGCGATGGAAATCCGCTGCACGTTTCAAATATTCCAATCCACGCGCCGCATCACGATAAATAACGATGAGGTCTTCATCCATCGGGATATCCAGTGCATCCGACAAGCTCCGCTGCCGCAACTCACCGCTGCCTTTGTCCATGGACGCAGCCGAAACATGAATCGTTCCCTGCGTGCCCGCGTATGCATTGTTATAGATAACGATCGACCTGTCGCCATGCAGCCGGTTCGAGTATGCAAACACGTTCTCGTTCACCGTCCCGTAGCCGGTCCAGAAGTCATACAGAAAAAAGTTCCAGCTCTCAGCGAAAATATATCGCCGCTTCAGCAGCGGCGCAATCTCGCGCATGTGCCGCGCCACCAGGTGCTCGTTCGGCCACTCATCCATCTTGGCCTGCTTGAACTCCATGCCGTAGCGCTCGGTATAACCTTCGATCTGCCCGTGCCCAAACATCGGCAGTCCCGGCAGCGTGGCCAGCAGCGTGCATACACCGAAATACTTGTCCTCTGAACCGAACTGGTCGATCGCAGTGCGTTCATCCGGGTTCGACATGAAGTTTACGTAACGCTTCAAAATATCGGGATCGAATTCAATCGTCTTCTTCAAGTAGCTGCGGTACTTCGCATTCTCTTCATCGCGCAGCATGTTCATAAACGCGGAGTTGTACACGCGATGCATGCCCAGCGTGCGCACAAAATAACTTTCCAGCAACCAGAAAGCCTCAGCCAGCAACAGTGTTCCCGGCACCTCCACGGCAACTCGGTCTACCACCTCGCGCCAGAATTCGTGCGGCATCAGCGCATCGAAATCTTCCTGCGACATCGCGTTCTCGGCACGCGAAGGGATCGATCCACCTGCTCCCGGCAGCGGAAACCACAGCCGCTGCACATGCCGCTTGGCCAGCACCATCGCCGCATCGAAACGAATAATCGGGAACAGCCGCGCGACGTGCAGGATCACCTGAATCACATGCTCGCGCACATACGCCTTCGAGTAGTCCAGTTGCGCCGTATCGTTCCACGCAAAAGTCGTTCCATCGTTGCCGTGATAGATGTAACGCGTCGACCCGTCGTTGTGATAGCGCACACGAAACGCAACCGCGGCATCGCTCTGGTCGTAGTAATGGTCGTCGATTTTTAT
>Ga0206871_10158_pt1 | contig 18123 bp, 18 predicted proteins | sample Alteio_BWOrgCont_33_FD_152627 | JGI IMG/M metagenome (GOLD analysis project Ga0206871, IMG submission 152627) | Enriched cells from forest soil in Barre Woods Harvard Forest LTER site, Petersham, Massachusetts, United States -... | ecosystem: Environmental > Terrestrial > Soil > Temperate forest >...
ATAAATAATGAGTTACCGCTATTCACATATGCAAGCATACTGCTCCTTTCTTCCGAATCCAAATAAAGGTGCCTTGTTTGAAGTAATGGAAGAGAGACAGGTAACGATCGACGGCACAACGCACGAAATGCGTTTTCCTTTTATTATTTTAGCAACACAAAACCCGGTGGAGCAGGAGGGAACATACCGTTTGCCTGAAGCGCAGCTCGATCGTTTTATTTTTAAGATAGAAGTACAATATCCGAATCTGCAGGAAGAGATCAATATATTACAAAGTCAGAATGGGCGAACGCAAACGCAATTATTAGCAAATGTCAACACAATTTTATCTGCACACAATATTCAGGAATATCGTACAATCATTCAATCAATCATTGTAGAACCTAAATTAATAGAGTTCATAGCAAAAATTGTGAACGAAACGCGTAATAATCCTTCTTTGTATCTCGGCGCATCACCAAGAGCTTCACTGGCAATATTAAGAGCGAGTAAAGCCAGTGCTGCCATTAAAGGAAGAGATTTTGTTATGCCGGAAGATATTATAGAAATAGCACCTGCTGTATTAAGACACAGAATAATACTTACACCTGAAAAAGAAATGGAAGGCTTAACACCGGATGACCTGATCGGAAATATTTTAAAATCGATTGAAGTGCCAAGATGAGGTTAATTAAAAAATATATCGGTAATCTATTTGTAACCACAAGATTTTATATCGTTGTGGGCATTTGCATTGCCTTATTTATTGTGTCATTTTTCTTTCCTTTTATTACACAAATCCCTAAAATTGTTTGGTATGTAATTATTGCCATAACGGGTATCGATTATCTTTTTTTGTTTATACAGGCACCTCCGGTTGCTACAAGAATAATGAGTGACAGATTTAGCAATGGTGATGATAACAAGATCGAATTACAGGTAACCAACACCATGTCTTTTGATGTGACGCTGGAAATTATTGATGAGCTGCCCATACAATTACAGAAACGCGATTGGATAGTTATAGAAAAATTTGCACCGAATCAGCAAAAGATCATTCATTATATAGTGCATCCTACAGAGCGTGGTGAATATCATTTTGGCAATATCATAATATACGTGAGATCGAAATTAGGACTAGTGATGCGCAGGTCTATTATCGAAGCACCATCAGTGGTCGCAGTTTATCCTTCCTTTATGCAGTTGCGCAAATATGAATTGTTATCAAACACAGCAATGCTTGAACATGGCAATAAGCGTATGCGCAAGATCGGTCATAGTATGGAGTTTGAACAGATAAAAGAATATGTGAGCGGTGATGATATCAGAACAATTAACTGGAAAGCTACCGCTCGCAAATCATCCTTCATGGTAAATAATTATACGGATGAGAGAAGTCAGCAAGTATATTGTATTATTGATAAAGGCAGATTGATGAAGATGCCTTTTGCCGGTTTAAGCTTATTGGATCATGCTATTAACAGTACATTGGTATTGAGTAATATTTGTTTACAAAAACAGGATAAGGTTGGGTTAATAACTTTTTCTAACAAAATAGGCGCGGTGCTGGCGGCTGATAGAAGACCCATTCAGCGCGAAAATATTTTACAGTTATTGTATAATCAAAATACCGCTTTTTTAGAGAGTGATTTTGAAATGCTATATCTGCAAACCCGTAACCGAATAAAACAGCGCAGTCTGCTTATCTTGTTTACCAATTTTGAATCTTTATCAGGATTAAAAAGGCAATTACCTTATTTACGTTCCATCGCAAAATATCATTTGTTACTGGTAGTATTTTTTGAGAATACGGAGTTAAAACAATTGTCAACTATCAATGCTGATAATGTAGAAGAAGTGTATGTTAAAACCATTGCGGAAAAATTTGCTTTTGAAAAAAGACTGATAGTAAAAGAATTGTCTAACTATGGGATATTATCAATACTTACTTCTCCGGAAAAACTAACTGTTAATACTGTGAATAAATACCTGGAATTAAAAACAAGGCAGGCCTTGTAACTATTGTATTAATATTGCAAGGTAATAATAGCTATTTCAGATTATTTTCCTAAATAATTTAACAATTCAAACAACTAGGCAATAGGCTATTAAAGAATTAATATATTACTTTTGGACCGATAAAATTTAACACATGAGTATAGGTTGGATCATTTTTATAATTGCCCTTATAGGCTGGCATTTTGGTATTTACGGGATGTTAAAAAAAGCCGGGGTTTCTTCGGTCAAAGCAATCATTCCTATTTATAATACCTGGTGCGTTGTAGAAAAAACAAAGGTGAGTAAGATATGGTTCTTTCTTCAATTTATTCCGATAGTAGGACAATTTGTGACCATCTGGTTAACCATCAAATTTACAGAACGTTTTGGTCGCTTTGGTATATTGGAACATACGGCCGTTGTATTTGTTCCCTTTATTTATTTGCCTTATTTGGGATTTTCAAATAATGAAAAATTTGCGAGTGATGTAGTAATAGCAAATTATAAAAAATCAACTACACGCGAATGGGTAGATGCTGCAGCTTTTGCGGTTGTTGCGGCAACGTTGATAAGGATATTTGTTTTTGAAGCATATACGATTCCTACACCGTCGATGGAAAAAACGCTGTTGGTGAATGATTTTTTGTTTGTAAGTAAAATGTCTTACGGTCCACGTATTCCTAATACGCCTATTGAAATGCCATTTGTGCATCACACGATGCCGATATTTAATGTCAAATCATATTCTACCATAATAAAAATTCCTTACACGCGTTGGTTCGCTTCTCCTGTTCATCGTGATGATGTAACAGTCTTTAATTTCCCTGTTAATGATACATTGATCGATGATGAAGAAAATTTTGGATCACGGGTAACCTATTATCAGGCTATAAGAGAAATGGGTAGAGATAAAGTTTGGCAGGATTATGGAGATATCATAACAACCAGGCCTGTTGATAAACAAGAAAATTTTATTAAAAGATGTGTTGCTATAGGTGGTGATACATTGCAGGTGAAGAGTGGAATATTATTTATAGATGGACAGCAACAAACATTGTTCCCTCAGTCACAAAGATTTTATAGTATTACTTTGCCTGCCAGCATTAATACAAATTTACCTCATGAAGATGATGAAAGCGATGAAGCTTACTATCACAAAAAAATGAAATTTGTCGGCGGCATATTAGAAGCCTATGGTATTCATACAAGAGAAGAGCAAGGTGATATACAACCTAATGTTGGTGTAAATAATTTTCTGATAAATATTACCAATGAAGAAAAGAGCAATTTGCATTTACCTGCAGGTTATACCATTCAGGATTATATAAGGAGTCCGGAAAGTGAGATTTTCCCTTACTACGATACGGCTACACATTGGTCGGCAGATAACTTTGGACCGTTGTGGGTGCCTAAAAAAGGCGCTACAATTGATCTAACACCTGATAATATGATACGCTATCAACGTTGCATCCAAACTTACGAAGGCAATACTGTAGAAAATCAGAACGGTAAGATATTGATCAATGGACAAGAGGTGACTACTTATACTTTTAAAATGGATTATTACTGGATGATGGGAGATAACAGACATAATTCATTAGATAGCAGATACTGGGGCTTTGTACCTGAGGATCATGTAGTTGGAAAGGCTTGTCTTATATGGCTAAGCTGGGATGGTGGTCCGCGTTGGAACCGTATTTTTACGACTATAAAATAGGGCTTTGAGTTTATAGCATTAATTATTATATTTACTATATGGATGTGGTCCTCTCGGTGTAATGCCGGGAGGATTTTTTTATATAAATTTATTTTGATGAATAGGAAAGAATATCATTTTGTTTTTGATGTGTATGATTCAATTAATGAGTTATCGAAATCGGACGCTTCGTTATTGCATGAAGCAAGAGCTGTTACAAAAAACGCTTATGCGCCTTATTCAAATTTTAATGTGGCTGCGGTTGCACAATTATCAAACGGAGAAATAGTGGCAGGTACTAATCAGGAAAATGCATCTTATCCTGTCGGCATTTGTGCGGAGAGAGTTATGTTATCGATCGTATCTTCATTGCATCCCACAGCGAGTATCAACACGATCGCTATTGCTTATAATAATTTGAATGGAGAAAGCAATCAACCAGTTTCGCCGTGTGGTATGTGCAGACAAGCGTTTGCAGAATACGAAATAAGAGCAAATAAATCTTTCAGATTGATATTAAGTGGTATGGAAGGTGAAGTTTTTGTTATTGATAAAGCGAGTCAGTTGTTGCCATTGTCATTTTCACTGTAAAACCCCCTGCCCCCCTAAAGGGGAGATTGAGAAGTAAAATATTTTTCAATCAGTATTTGATTTAGAGTTTTTAAATAATCATGAGCTCATCAAATAATAATTCACCAAGGAGCCCCTTCAGGGGGTTGGCGGTTTTAGATTATTTTTAAAATAAAGTCTGCAAACCATTCGCAAATTTATTCTCATGATCGAGTAACCATTTTTTTCTCCAAAGATCACCGCCATAACCGATCAGATCTCCGTTGCTTCCAATAACTCTGTGACAAGGAACTACAATACAGATAGAATTGTTTCCGTTAGCAGTACCCACGGCACGAATTGCTTTTGTGTTACCAATGCGTTTGCTTAATTCTAAATAACTGATCGTTCTTCCATAAGGAATATTTGTAAGCTCCTTCCAAACGGTTTGTTGAAACTGAGTACCCTCGTGTTTTACAGGAAACGAGAATATTGTTCGCTCGCCGCTGAAATATTCGTTCAATTCTTTGATACACATTTTAATAATGAAAGAATTTGGTTCTGTAAAATCAATTTTTGTTTCGTCGATAGTGTTACCCTTCCATGAATTAGTAAATAGAATATGCGTAATAGCATCGTCGGCATTTCGTATTTCAAGTACGCCAATAGGAGATCGATAATATGCTATTTCGGTATTCATTTGTGTTGTAATCAAATTTACACCGATTTATTTTGACCAATTGCTGAAAATACGATTTCTTTACATAGAATTTTTATAGCATTATGACTACCGTTAAGAACGAAAGCAGGTTTATCGAAAAAGCAATGAATGCTATTGCTGACCCTTGCCGTTTATCTATCCTTGAAGAAATTTCTAAAAAAGGTGAAGTTTGTTGTGGCGATGTACAAGGTCTTACTGGATTATCACAACCTACCTGCTCACATCATATGAAACTGCTGGCAGAAAGTAATTTGATCGATTGCCGTAAAGATGGCCGCAATCATTACTTTGCATTGAATAGACCTAATTTTAAAAGATTGAGTTCTTTTTTGGAAAAATTCCATGAGTCTGTTTGAACCGTTGATTGAAGTTGATTTTTTTGATTGATCTGATTTTTTGGCGTTTGCTAACTACTAGCTATATTCTACTCCTCGACTTTCTTATTTTTTGTTCCTTATTTCATTTGTCTGAACACGATTTTTTGATTAATTGAATACAGGATTGTTCAGTTTGATCCTGTCCATCTTTTAATCCATTAATCCTGTTCAGACAAAGACTCAACAAATACCTTTTTTTCTTAACTTCACAACACCACGATAGCCTGCCTGAATTATTGTTCAATAAATTTTTATATGCATTTAACACCGAGAGAAACAGATAAACTATTAGTTTTTTTAGCTGGCGAACTGGCAGAGAAACGCAAAGCAAGAGGATTGAAATTAAACTATCCTGAAACCATTGCATTAATAAGCAGTCGGTTACAAGAAGCTGCACGTGATGGAAAATCTGTTGCTGAATTAATGGAATATGGGGCTACAATTTTAACACGAAATGACGTAATGGAAGGTATTGCAGAAATGATTCACGATATACAGATAGAAGCAACTTTTCCTGATGGAACGAAGTTGGTAACGGTGCATGATCCCATTCGTTGATCATTGAAAATTGAACATTGAGCATTGCTCATTTTTTATTTTTATTTGAATGCTCAATTTTCAACGCTCAATGTTCAACTTTCAATTATTAGCGTATTATAAAATATAGAAACTTATGATTCCCGGAGAATACATTTTAGCCAAAGGTGATATCGAATGCAATGTTGGTCGGCCGACTGTAAAGCTTACTGTCGTAAATACGGGTGATCGTCCTGTGCAGGTTGGTTCGCACTTTCATTTTTTTGAAGTGAATAAACAAATGGAACTCGATAGAGAAAAAGCATTTGGTATGCGATTAAACATTGCAGCGGGTACAGCTGTTCGTTTTGAACCGGGTGAAGAAAAAGAAGTGGAGCTTGTTTCGTTAGGTGGAGATAAAAAAGTATATGGCTTTAATAATTTAGTTGATGGTGCGATAACTGAAGCACATAAGATACAAGCTATTAAAAAGTTAAACTCACTTCATTTTAAAAATAAAAGATAAACTGTGTAACTCTGTGCTAAACCTCTGTGTTACTCCGTGGTAAAATAAAAACAATGAGTCTAAAAATTAATAGAATAAAATACGCCAACATGTACGGCCCAACAAGGGGCGATAAAGTTCGTTTGGGTGACACAGAATTATTGATAGAGATAGAAAAAGATTATACCGTTTACGGCGATGAAGCAAAATTCGGCGGCGGTAAAACCATTCGTGATGGCATGGCACAATCGGGAACGGCTACACGAAAAGAAGGTGTACTTGATTTTGTGATTACTAGTGTAATGATCATCGATCATTGGGGAATTGTAAAAGCTGATATCGGTATTAAAGATGGAAAGATCGTTGCTATTGGCAAAGCAGGTAATCCTGATACGATGGATGGCATTTCACCGAATATGATCATCGGCGCATCAACAGAAGTACACGGCGGTGGGGGGTTAATAGCAACTGCCGGAGGCATTGATACGCACATACATTTTATTTGTCCGCAACAAATTGATCATGCATTGTTCAGTGGTGTTACAACAATGATCGGTGGTGGTACAGGTCCTGCAGATGGAACCAATGCAACAACTGTCACACCCGGAGCCTGGAATATTCAAAAGATGTTAGAATCAGCAGAAGCTTTTCCGATGAACCTTGGTTTTTTTGGCAAAGGGAATTCTTCTGGCTTAGCTGCGCTCGAAGAACAAATTGAAGCCGGCGCATTGGGATTAAAAATTCATGAAGATTGGGGAAGCACGGCTTCGGTTATCGATGCGTCTTTAAAGATGGCAGATAAACACGATATTCAAATTGCGATACACACAGACACATTAAATGAAGGAGGATTTTTAGAAGATACCATTAATGCGATCAATGGAAGAGTGATACATACTTTTCATACAGAAGGTGCGGGTGGAGGACATGCGCCCGATATCATCAAAGCGGCAATGTATCCGAATGTATTGCCTTCTTCAACAAATCCAACAAGGCCTTATACTGTAAATACGATCGACGAACATTTAGATATGCTGATGGTTTGTCATCATTTAGATAAATCAGTTCCTGAAGATGTGGCTTTTGCGGATAGCAGAATTCGTCCGGAGACAATTGCCGCAGAAGATATTTTACATGATATGGGTGTATTCAGTATGATGAGCTCCGATTCGCAAGCGATGGGAAGAATTGGTGAAGTGATCACCAGAACTTGGCAGACCGCACACAAAATGAAAGTGCAACGCGGACAATTGCAACAAGACGAAGGAACAGGCAATGATAATTTTAGAGTAAAAAGATTTATTGCAAAATATACCATCAACCCGGCGATAACACATGGTATCTCCGAATATGTTGGTTCAATTGAACCGGGTAAAATGGCTGACCTTGTTTTGTGGAAGCCATCCATGTTTGGTGCAAAACCCGAAATAATTATCAAAGGCGGCATGATCATCGCCAGCAGAATGGGCGATCCAAATGCATCAATACCAACACCACAGCCTGTGATGTATCGTCACATGTTTGGCGCATATGGAAAAGCGTTGCATAAAACATGTGCCACCTTTGTATCTAAATTATCGTTAGAAAAAAATGTGGTGCAAAAATATGATTTACAGAAAATGGTTTTGCCGGTAAAAAATTGCAGAAACATTTCTAAGAAGGATTTGATACATAATGATGCCACACCACAAATAGATGTGAACCCCGAAAATTATGAAGTGAAGGTTGATGGTACAGTGATCACATGTGAACCAATGAAAGAATTGCCATTAGCACAACGGTATTTTTTATTTTAGAAATGAATAGTAATATAGCGAAATATGTTCGAAGCAATATTTCATTCTAAGCAAATTCCGCAGGAATTTCATCTTTGTAGAAAAGAGACGATGAGCTGAACAAGAACTCCATAGAAGTTCCATCTAAGATGCTACTCCTACGGAGTAGAACAGAAAGGCGCAGATTTCTTGCTACAAAGATGTTGCTCCGATGGAGCAAATAGAAGATTCAATAAAATAGCAACTAATTTTATATTTCATTGCATAGATAATTTTTTATGATCGTACAACAAAAATTAGGCAACCTAAAACAATTGCAGACAACCAAAAAAATTGACTGGCTGCCATTGGAATGGTACGAAACGAATAAACGCATCTTACATAAAAAAACAAATTCGGGTAAAGAAGTAGTGATGAAATTCTTAAAAGAAAATCAGCAACTAACACAAGGTGATATTTTATTTGAAGATGACCACACTATCATCGCAGTAGAGATCATCGAATGTGATGCCATCATCATCTTACCAAAGACAATGTTTAGCATGGCTTCTATCTGTTATGAAATAGGTAACAAACATTTGCCACTATTTTTTCAGGATCAGGAAGTATTGGTCGCGTATGATGAGCCATTATTCAAACTATTAAGCGCCGGTGGTTACGATGTGCAAAAAGGAAAAAGAAAACTGATCAGTCCGTTAAAGACAACTGTTGCGCCACATGGCAACAGCAGCGATACAATATTTTCAAAGATCATGAAACTCACGACTAATGAATAATAAAAACTCCCAAATTCCCCCTTTAGGGGGGCAGGGGGTTTCCCTGCTAAGTTTATTGCAACTCTCAGATCCAACACTACCGATTGGTGGCTATGCGCATTCAGCAGGTTTAGAAACTTATGTGCAACAAGGTATTGTAAAAGATGCCACAACAGCAAAGAACTTCGTGACAGAAATGCTCACGCAAAATTTACAATACACCGATGCGGCATTTGTTTCTCTAGCATACGATGCAGCGATCAATAATGATTTTGAACAGATCATTGCATTAGATGATGAATGTACTGCGGTAAAATTGCCTCGTGAAATGCGACAAGCAAGTCAAAAACTCGGCATGCGTTTAATGAAAATATTTCAACCGGTTTGTAAAAGTAATATCGCAGATCAATATCGCGCAGCGGTAAAAGAACAAACTGCCATTGGGCATTATTGTATTGTGTTTGGTTTGTATGCGCATGCACTAAACATTCCTAAGCAAGAAGCTTTGTCAGGATTTTTTTATAATGCTGCTGCAGGCTTTGTAACAAATAGTGTAAAATTAATTCCATTGGGACAACAAGATGGACAGGAAATACTATTTTCTTTGCAGCCATTGATTCAGCAATTAGTTATAAATTCAATAGAACCAAATAAAGAGTTGATAGGATTGTGTTGTACAGGGTTTGATATTCGATGTATGCAGCATGAGCAATTATATTCTCGGCTATATATGTCTTAACCTCGGTCTTTGTCATGCTGAGGAACGAAGCATCTAATTCTTAACCAGCAGAATAATTGCTGAACGATAAGGTTCTTCGCTGCGCTCTGAATGACAAAAGAGTATAAATATTTATAAATAAATGTTCAATTTTCAATGCTCAATGTTCAATACTCAATTAATGAACATCAAATATTTAAAGAGCTTTGAATTGAACATTGTTAGTTGAAAATTGAGCATTGAAAATTGAACATTAATTCATAAACCATGAACACAGAAAGAACATACATAAAAATAGGAGTAGCCGGCCCCGTCGGCTCCGGCAAAACAGCCTTGATTGAAAGATTAAGTAGGAGGTTGGCGAAAGAGTACAGCATCGCCGTAATAACAAATGATATCTACACAAAAGAAGATGCAGAGTACTTAACAATGAATAGCTTGTTGCCAAAAGAGCGCATCATCGGTGTAGAGACAGGTGGTTGTCCACACACAGCCATACGCGAAGATGCCAGCATGAATTTAGAAGCGGTGGAAGAAATGGCCACACGCTTTCCCGATGTACAAATAATTTTTATTGAAAGCGGTGGCGATAATTTATCCGCAACTTTTAGTCCTGACCTTGCGGATGTAACCATCTTTGTAATTGATGTAGCCGAAGGCGATAAGATACCACGCAAGGGCGGTCCAGGTATTACAAGAAGCGATCTGCTGATCATTAATAAAATAGACCTGGCACCTTACGTAAATGCCGACTTAAAAATAATGGAACGTGATGCCTGCAGAATGCGCAATGGCAGTCCGTTTATTTTTACCAACTTAATGAGTTTGCAGGGATTGGATGCTGTGATAGGCTGGATAAAAAAATATGCATTGGTAGAAGAGAACGCAGCTGAACCAGAACTGAACCGATGATAGCAACGCTACATATCGAAACAGCTTTGCGCGGCAATATTACTTTTTTAAAAACATCGTATTGTACAACGCCATTTAAAGTGGGGAATATAACAGAAGATAAAAAAGACAACACCTTACGCCTGATGCTCATGAGTTCATCGCCGGGAATATTGGATGGAGATGTGTACCAACAAAAAATTATGTTGGCGCCCGGTTGTGCGCTTGAATTACAAACACAATCTTACCAGCGTTTGTTCAATATGAAAATTGGTGCGTCACAAAGTTTAGAAGTACATCAATCAGAGGGCTCAGCATTTTTATTTTTACCGCACCCATCTGTACCGCATGAAGCTGCAATTTTTTCCGCAACCAATAAAATATACTTGTCCAATAATTGCAGTCTTATTTTTGGAGAGATATTAACCTGCGGCAGAAAATTAAGCGGCGAAGTATTTCTCTTTTCAAAATATCATAACCTAACGCAGGTTTATCTCAATAATAAACTCATCATCAAAGAAAATTTATTGATGCAGCCTGCAACAATAAATATAAACGCCATCGGGCAGTTAGAAGGCTTTACGCACCAGGCTAGTTTAATTTATTTGCACGAGACAGCTGATTGCGAAATATTGTTACAAGCCATCACCGAACAATTAACACAACAAAACGATATCATCTTCGGTATAACAGCCGCACCGATCAACGGATTGATCATCCGCATACTCGGACAAAAAGGAGAGCAGCTGCACAACTGTTTAAAAAATATCGCTGCTATTTTACCGAAAGTAAGCACACATAAAACCGAAGCGCATGCAGTCTGATATGTTATTTTTAATTATCGGTGCAGTAACGATTGCCTGTGTGCATACAGGCTCCGGCCCGGATCATTACCTGCCTTTTATTGCCTTATCAAAATCAAGGGGGTGGACGTACAGAAGAACTTTATTGTGGACGGCCATCTGCGCCTGCGGACATGTATGGGGTTCCGTATTATTAGGATTGGCCGCAGCAGCCATTGGCTGGTCGCTCTCAAAAGTTGGGTGGCTGCAGGTTGTACGCGGCGGCGTTGCCGGATGGTTCATGCTGTTATTTGGTATTTGTTATGGTTGCTGGGGATTATGGCGCGCCTATAAAAATAAACCGCACAAACATTTTGATATGTATGCCGACGGAGAAATGTATGTATACGAGCACCAGCATGGCCAGGCAGTAGCCATGCAAGACAGGCATAAAGTTACACCCTGGGTAATGTTCATCATCTTTCTCACGGGGCCATGCGAACCAATGGTAGGTTTAATGTGTTCACCCGCCATTGCACATTCCTTATGGGGTTTGTGGTTATTGATCATCGTGTACACGGCAGCCACCTTACTTACCATGCTGGTAATGGTAACACTCGGTTATTTAGGAATAGCATTTGTAAAAACAGAAAAAATAGAGCGTTATGTACATGCGCTAGGTGGGTTAACGCTTTTTGTTTGTGGTATTGGTATGGTGTTTATGAACTGGTAGATTTTTATTTCTATTAATTTTTATTTAGTAAAAATATTGAAAGTTTCACTTACTTTTGAAACAGTCAAGAATAATAATCCTTAACCTAAAACCTAAAAATGGCAACGTTAAACTATACTCAAAGATTAGCAAACCTTCAAAAACGCCGATTCGATAATAACTTAAATGAATCAATAATATCAAAATCCTTCAATCGGGCCGATATTCCAGAAGACCTTAAATATTTGGCAGAATCAATGAAACCAATTACAAAAGATTCTACAAATAGAACTATTGAAGCAGCAAATAGGGTACAAAAGCATTTAGAGAAAGGATTTAATTTGAATTTTTCTCGAGCATACCGAACTCAGGGTTCTATAATGTCAAATACTCATATTAAGGTAAGTGATTTTGATTTTTTGACAATTATAGACGGCTATTACTACACTGAACCGGGTATTCCCATTTTATCTCCATATCAAGGTGTTCCAACTGATGATATTACAGAATTGAGAAAACAATCTTTAAGTATTTTAAAGGATATATATGATGAAGTAGATAACTCAAACGAAAAGTGTATTTCTATATTTAATAAAGCTTTGAACAGAAAGGTTGATATAGTTTTTGCATTTTGGTATAACACAGTTCGGTTTAATGAAACTAACGACGAATATTATAGAGGAGTTAAATTTAAGACTAGTCAGATTCAGGCAGATTATCCTTTTGCACATATAAAATTGGTTAACGATAAAGGTGATAATACATTAGATGGCTCTAGAAAAGCAATAAGATTGTTGAAAAGTTTAAAAGAAGATTGTGATACAAGTTTAAAAAATATTAAAAGTTTTCATCTAACAACAATTGTACATTCTATTGAAAATACGTTATTAAATTTTACTCCAGGTAATGAAATTAAAATTGCTCAAGCTCTTTCAACAAAAATTGCGGATATATTAGATAATCCTCAGTATCGAAAATCTATTAAAAGTCCGAATGGTATTGAAACTCCATTAATTGAAGATGACTTAATTCCTGATATTAAAATATTGAAACAGGATTTAGACATTCTTATTGAAGATTCAGCCAAGGATTTATTTAGAAGTGATTTTTTACAAAAAGCTATTTTAACTTATTAATGTGAAAGACTTAAAACCAAAAATATTCATAGGTTCATCAACTGCGGGATATAAAATTGCTGAAAAGGTAAAAAAATATTTAGAAACTGTTTGCGATTGTTTTTTATGGCAAGATAAAGGCGTATGGGAAACTAATCGAAGTACATTTGATAATCTTTTAAGAATGGCTAGTTATTTTGATTATGGAATATTTGTAGCTACTGGGGATGATCTAACATTTACAAATGACAAACTGGTAATTGAACCAAGAGATAATGTTATTTTAGAAATGTCTCTTTTTTTGGGAGCAATGGGTCGAGACAAATCATTCTTATTAGTAGAAGAGGGTGTAAAATTGCCATCTGATTTTAATGGTATTTTCATGCCGAGATTTAAAAAGGACAATGAAGATTCTATAAAAGAAGCTTGCGAAACATATATTATAAAAATTGAAGAATATTATAAATCTGGACATTTAAGTTTATATCCTACAACAGCCCTTGCAATTGGGTATTATAAAAATTTTATTGCGAACCTAGTTGAAAGCGTTCAAATTGCAATGCCATTGGAATTTGATGGAATTCACTATTCTGATTTTAAAATAAAGGTTGTCATGCCTAATGATTTAAAAGGGTTAATACGCCAAAAAGCAGATTTGTTTTATAAAAAACATAAATTGACAGAAAATGCATTGAAGACACAATATAGAAATCATCCTGCTTGGTTTAGGCTTGATCCTGCAAGCGCCCCTGTTGCAACAATGTATGATATGCCAAGTACATTAACAGGAATTGATGATGCAATAGAGATGATTCTACAAAAGAATTTTCAAGGTAGGACGACTATTCAAGAAATTATTGAACAGAGAGAACTAAATAATTTTAGTAGGGTTTTACAAATTTTAATTGATAAAAGCCCATATGCACAAAGGTCTGTGGAGATTATTAGCGAATTTTAATTTTATTATAAAAACAAAATTTTTTCGATTTATTACGACTCAAATAATTTTAATTATGACAAATAAAAACTTCAAGCAAAAATTTTTATTAATAATTATGCGAACAGCCCCAATCCCCTCACTGGCGCAAGTCTTCCGAAGGATGACTTGTGTCTACCATGCAGCCAGTTTCCTAACTGGCGATGACGAATAGTACTAACCATTTGAACAAACTATATAATTAAATGAAAATACTTATCAAATTTATTTTGCTTTTGTCAACTACTTCTGCTTATTCTCAGGCAATTTTAAAAGACGATTTCAAAATCGGCAATTTTATCGAAGTTTTTGGTGGCGATAGTTTAAAAGTTTATTTTAATTGTACTGGTACCATAGTTGATAAAAACTGTGCTTCCTTTTATAGAGTAGGGAAAATCGATTCAACAGTTGTGAATTTCACTGACACTATTTGCGACTACACAATTGATAATAAGCTTTACTTTAAAGCAACAATAAAAGATAATGATTTTAACGGTTATGCTTGTTATTATTATACAAATGGGGCAATTAGTGAGGAAGGTTATTTTAAAAACAATACAAGAGTTGGTAAATGGTCTTTTTATTATCCAAACAAACAGTTGCAGAAAATTTATCAATATCAAAATGACGAGATATTAGTTTTGGAAGCTTATAAATCAAATGGGAAGGCGGTTGTAGAAAATGGTACCGGAAAATTTAATACTGAGTTTAGAAATTTCAAACAATGTTCATCTTTTGAAACAAGCGGAAAAGTTATTAACGGCAGAAAAACCGGGGAATGGTCATTTTCTAATATAGGAGCAATACAACCAATTGCCTATGAAAAATTTGACGATGGAAAATTTATTGAAGGTAATTCAAATGGTTACATCTATACAACAAACCCTAAGATCAGTTTTTACAAATTTTATCCAAATGAAGAATTAGGTTTGTTTGAAAATGATTTCGGTTGTCCTGGTGATAATTTTTTTAATTGGACGTATAACGACGGGAGTGTTTTTAATACTTATTACCCTTCATTGGAAAATGCATTAAATAAATCTACATCGATTGTTCCTAATCAGTGGTTAATTGTTGGCCTTACAATTAATAAAAACGATATGCAGACTGAAATTAAAATCCACTCATCTATTAGTGATATAAAAACCGAAAATATTATTTATGATTTAATTAATAAGATGACACTTTGGAAGACGGCAATTTTAAATTCAAAAAAGATTGAATCTAATATTTATTTCTCGATTTTGGTTTCCGAGAACAAATTCATAATAGTACCGCTATATGTATTTAAAAACAGAGGATACTAGATACGCACATTAAGAACAAAAAAATATAAAACTTCTTCTCTTAACTGGCGCAAGTCTTCTTCCGCCGACGTGGGTGTTCCATCATAATTCGCAAGCCAGCATCAACCCCCGCACGCGCCGCCGTCTGGTCTCCGACCAACGGCCAACTTAAATAATGCCATGGCGTTATATTCACAAGCGGTGAGATATCAAAGCCGTTGGTCGGAGACCAGACGGCGGCCTTCTAATACGATAGATCTCGTTAACGGCACAGATAAATAAGCTGGTGAGTTAATTCTCCGCCGGCGTAGGTGTTCCATTATAATTCCGCAAGCCAGCATCAATCCCCGCACACGCCGCCGTCTGGTCTCCGACCAACGGCCAACTTAATAATGCCATTTGTTATTGCAAGCAGTGAGATATCAAAGCCGTTGGTCGGAGACCAGACGGCGGCCTCTAATACGATAGATCTCGTTAACGGCACAGATAAATAAGCTGGTGGACAATAGAACAAAGTGCTAATCAGCGGGCCAAAGATGACCTTACTCAATTTGATATAGCAACTAATTTAGAATTAGGAAAACTACTTCCTAAAAAGGCCGCTATTTCTATACCCGTCTATGCAAGTTATTCTCAATCCCAAAGCACGCCGGAATATGATCCCTATAATCTTGATATAAAATTACAAAGTGAATTAGCTGCAGTAAAATCAGCCGCACAAAGAGATTCCATTAAAAATGCGGCTGTTACTTTTTCAAATACCACAACCATTAATTTTACTAATGTACATAAAATCAGACCTGTTAATAGAAAGCCGAGGATATATGATATTTCCAATTTTAGTGTCAGTTATTCATATATCAATATTAATGAGCATGATCCAATTGTACAAGTCAATCAAATAACAAGAAATAGAGCAGGGTTGAGTTATAATTATGCCATAGCACCAAAATATATAGAGCCGTTTAAGAAGATGAAATTTTTCAAAAAAACAAGGGGGCATTGGTTTGATCTGATGAGGGATTTTAATTTTAATCCATTACCGTCACAAATAAGTTTTAAAGCAGATCTTCAGGAACAGTTTGGTGTAACATTGCAACGTAGCATTGGCCCCAGCTTATATAATATACCCGAAACTTACAATAATTATTTTACGTTTGAAAGAGATTATTTGGTACGCTGGAACCTTGCGCGCTCTGTTAATTTTGATTTGACCGCAGTCAATAATTCAGTAGTAGATGAACCTTATGGCCGCGCTGATACCAAGGAAAAAAGAGATACTATCTGGGATAATTTATTGAGCGGAGGAAGAAATGTTTTATATAATCAAACAACTAATTTTTCTTATACACTTCCTACGCAGAAGTTCCCTTTATTAGACTGGACAACTGTAAGTTTAAAATACCAGGCTACTTATAGCTGGGTAGGTGCATCCCGTGTAGCGCTTAACTTAGGGAATATTTTAGAAAATGGCCAGCAGGAACAAGCTACTGTACAATTAGATTTTAATAAACTGTATAATAAGTTTAAATTTTTCCGGGCTATAAATTTACCAAGGGCAGCCAATCCTGATAAAAATATTAAGACAAGAACAGATACTGTTTTCAGGCATGTTATGGTAAACGGCATAAGGCAAAAAGAAATAGAGCGTTTGAAGGTTATAACGTTACCGAATCCTAATGCACTACCTGATGTTGGTACATTTGGGAGAATAATAGGGCACCTATTGTCAAGTGTAAAACAAGTGAGCGCGTCTTTTTCAGAGAATGCTAATACAAGATTGCCCGGTTATATGGATAGTACCCAGGTTTTGGGTCAGAACTGGCGAAGTATGGAGCCGGGGCTACCTTTTATTTTAGGTGCACAACCTGATAGCAACTGGTTAAACAATGCAGCCAAAAAAGGATTGATATCAAGAGATAGCTCGTTTAATGATCTGTTTCAACAAGCATATAATCAACGGTTAACTTTATCTGCACAGCTTCAACCCATAAGAGATTTTACAATTACTATTAGCTTCAGTAAAACGCTGAATAAAAATTATACAGAACTATTTGCGGACACAACAGGTACCGGAAATAATTTTGGGCATTTAAGTCCTTATGCCGGAGGTAGTTATGATATTAGTTTTACAACCTATAAAACCTTGTTTGGAGCATTTGACCCTAACACAGTGTCAGCAACATTTTTAAAATTCCAGGATGATAGACTCGTAGTTTCTCAAAGGTTGGGAACTACTAATAAATATAATATTTACGGTATAAATGGAGCTAGCACAACTCCTGATGCATCTGGATATTATTACGGCTATGGCAGGTATTCAACGGATGTATTAATACCTGCATTTATTGCTGCTTATAGTGGACAAGATCCCAATAAAGTTGCTTTAATAAGCGAACAGAATCCTAATATAAAGTATAATCCTTTTCATGGAATGATACCGAAACCAAACTGGAAATTTACTTATAGCGGGTTAAGTAAAGTCAAGCCACTGAATAAAATATTTACAAATATTACATTAACACACGGTTATAGTGGAACATTGAGTCTGGATGGTTTTACATCTGCCCTAAATTACGCGGATGAATCGAAATATGGCTATCCTTCTTTTTATGACACTACAGCTAAAAGCTATGTGCCGTACTTCGTTGTTCCTAACATAACTATACAGGAATCGTTCTCTCCTTTAGTAGGGATAGACGTAACACTTGTAAATAAACTGCAAGCAAAATTTATTTATAGTAAATCGCGTACGCTGAGTTTAAGCTTGTC
>Ga0206871_10159_pt1 | contig 18068 bp, 15 predicted proteins | sample Alteio_BWOrgCont_33_FD_152627 | JGI IMG/M metagenome (GOLD analysis project Ga0206871, IMG submission 152627) | Enriched cells from forest soil in Barre Woods Harvard Forest LTER site, Petersham, Massachusetts, United States -... | ecosystem: Environmental > Terrestrial > Soil > Temperate forest >...
GACGCGGTCGCCCGCGCGCACACCCAATGCAGCAAGCCAGGCTTGCGTTTCTGTGATCGCCGCATCCAGTTCGCTGTAGGTCCAGCTTCCGGACGTTTCCGTCAGCGCGACGCGCGCGCCATTTGCCCGCGCCGATTCCGTCACAACGCCGCGAATGTTCTTGGGCAGCTTTTCCAGAATTTCCGTCGCGTTCACTTCCGCCATGAATGTCCGCCTGATTCGTTTTCGCTAAAATCGGGAGCTAAGGACACCATCAACTGAACAACCGATAAAACTTCAAGCCAATCAGCCGCAGCACTTGCCGAACAAAGACGACTACGAATGCGCTCGTGCCGAGCGATTTCTCCTTCGCAATGCGATGCAGCCGTTTGAGCTGCTCCCAACGCTGCGATGTGCCGGAATCCAGCTTTTCCGCATTCTCCGCGACCTTCGCGTACGCATAGCCCTCTTTGTACCCGACGCTGAGGCCCACACACATGTAGCGGCCGAGAGAAAGTCGCACCGCGTGCTGAATCGCGGCGCCAGCAAGGTAATGCGGCATCTGTCCACGCTTCATCAACTGCGAGAGCAGCAATGTGTCTTCACCGCGATGCGCCAACGGATCGAATAGTTGACCGAACGCAAGCGCTGCCTCACGACGAATGGCAAATCCCGAAGTATTCAGGTACATCAGCCGGCCCGCAGCATCGAGCCTCCCCTGCTGCACCGCAAAGTGCTGGAGCGCCTCGGCACGGCCCACGATCGTTCGATTGTCCGCAGTGAGCCGCAATTGAAAGCTGGCATCCCCTGGAAATTGCGCAGCGGCCCCAGCCAGTTCATGCAAGCAATCCGGATCGAGCACGCAATCACAATCGGTAAACAGCACCACATCGCCGCGCGCTTCCCGCACGCCGCGATTCCGAGCGGTGGCAATCCCCGCGTGCGTCTGCCGAACGACACGTAGCGGAAACTGCTCGTTCCGGCCGCTGATAGCCGTCGGCGCATCGGTCGCGCTGCCGTCATCAACGACCAGCACCTCGAATTCGGGCGCGTTTCGCTGACCGGCGACGCTCGCCAGGCAGGTTTCCAGGGCTACCCAATCGTTAAAGGCGGCAATGACTAGGCTGAGCTGGGGCGGACTGCCTGCAGTCATAATTCTTAAAATAACAGACCGAATTTCGGCCCTCGGCGACAAAATCCGGCGCGTGTTCCAGCGGCGAACCATGCCGGCGGCAAGTTCCCCCGAAGACTGCATCCGAAGCCATTTCCAAGGCCGTTCGGTGCCCATTGTGATACTCGGTACGGGGCCAGCATCCCAACTCCACTAGCCTCTTGCTACCTGCATACCCTAACCGTAATAATTTGAGGAGCTTGAACTCTGTCCACCAGAGGCTTGACCAGGTTTGTCACCGAATGGAGGAGAAATGAAAGGCGTTGTTCTAGCGGGCGGCACCGGCAGCAGACTGAATCCACTTACGCGTGTCACCAATAAGCATCTCCTGCCGATCTATGACAAGCCCATGGTCTACTATCCGATCCAGACCCTAGTCAACGCGGGCATCGAAGAGATTTTGCTCGTTACCGGCGGTAAGAACGCGGGCGACTTCCTGCGCCTCCTCGGCAACGGCCGCGAATTTGGCCTGAAGCACATCAATTACACTTATCAGGAGGGCGAAGGAGGCATCGCCGAAGCTCTCGGATTGGCCGAGTTTTTCGCCGCGGGCGAGCCGATCTGCGTGATCCTGGGCGACAACATCATCGAAAACAACATTTGCGACGCCGTTGAGAATTTCAAGAAACAGAAAGAAGGCGCGAAAATCCTCTTGAAGAAAGTCGAAGACGCGCAACGCTTCGGGGTCGCTGAAATTAAAGGCGAGAAGGTCCTGGGCATCGAGGAAAAGCCGAAGAATCCGAAATCGAACTACGCTGTCGTTGGAATTTATCTGTACGATGCGACTGTGTTTCAGAAGATCCGCCGGCTCAAGCCATCCGGCCGCGGCGAACTCGAAATCACTGACGTCAACAACTTCTACATCGAAGAAAACAAGCTAACGTACGAAATTCTTGAAGGCTGGTGGACCGACGCAGGACAGTTTGAGTCGCTCCTTCGCGCCAACACCCTCGTCGCCGAAACCGGCGCGAACAACATGATGTCCACATCCTCGACTCGTCAGGGAAACAAGAGATGAAAATTCTAGTCACTGGCGGCGCCGGATTCATCGGCTCCAATTTTATTCGAGTTGTGCTGGGCTCCGGAAAAGGCTATTCCGTCGTCAATTTCGACAAGTTGACGTACGCCGGAAACCTCGCGAACCTCGAATCGATCGCGGATAATCCGCGCTACAGCTTCATCAAGGGCGATATTTGCGATGCAGCCGCTGTGGAAGCGGCGATGCAGGGCTGCGATGCTGTCGTGCACTTCGCGGCCGAATCGCACGTCGATCGCAGCATTTACGAACCGGCTGCTTCGATCGAAACCAACGTGAAAGGCACGTTTATCCTGCTCCAGGTTGCGCGCAAGCAGAACATCTCTCGCTTCCTGCACATCTCGACCGACGAAGTTTATGGCGACATCGAGCCCGGCAAGTTCGCTGACGAAAACAGCCCGATTCAACCGAGCAGTCCATATTCGTCGTCGAAAGCGTCCTCGGATTTGCTGGTTAAGTCGTATGTCCGTACCTACGGCTTCCCTGCGTTGATCACGCGCTCGTCGAACAACTACGGTCCGTATCAATTTCCCGAAAAGTTTCTGCCGTTGATGATCACCAACGCGCTGGACAACAAGGCGCTGCCAATTTATGGCGACGGCAAACAAGAGCGCGACTGGCTGCACGTCGAAGACAATTGCAAAGGTGTCCTCGCGGTTCTCGAACGTGGGCGTATCGGCGAAGTCTACAATCTCGGCGGCTCGGACATCGTCGAGAACCTGACGATTGCGCGCCAATTGCTGCGTCTTATTGGCAAGCCGGAAACTCTGCTTTCCTATGTGAAGGATCGCCCAGGACACGACCGCCGCTACGCGTTGAAGTGCGACAAGGCCGAGCGCGAACTGAGCTGGAAACCGCTCATCAAGCTGGAAGACGGCTTCCGCCAGACGATCGATTGGTATCGCACCAACGGCGCATGGATGGCCGGCGTCCGCGGCGGCGATTACATGAACTACTACCAGAAGTATTACGAAAATCGTGATTCGTCGTTGCACGCGATCGCCGATTCGGGCCGCGGCTCCCGCCGCTAAAAATGGAAAAGGTCCCCACAGCTCTGCCCGGTGTTGTCGAACTTCGCCCAAAAGTATTTCGGGACCCGCGCGGCTTTTTCATGGAGACGTACCACCGCGATAAGTTTCGCGAACTCGGCATCTCCGACGAGTTCATTCAGGACAATCACTCGAAATCCAGTCGCGGCACGCTTCGCGGTTTGCACTATCAACTGCCTCACTCGCAGGCAAAGCTTTGCCGCGTTGTCGAAGGCGAAGTGCTCGATGTCGCCGTCGATATCCGCGTCGGATCGCCGCATTTCGGCAAATGGGCGAGCGTCGTTCTCTCGGCGGAACGAGGCAACATGATCTTTGTGCCCGCCGGTTTCGCTCATGGATTCCTGACACTCAGCGAATCGGCACAGTTCCTCTACAAGTGCAGCGACATTTACGCGCCGAAAGATGAACACGGCATCATATGGAACGACTCGGATATAAACATCGAGTGGGGCGTAGACAAACCGCTCGTTTCGGAAAAAGATGCTCGCTGTACCAAGCTTTCCGATATGCCGCGTGAACTCCTGCCCCGATATTCTTTCTAAATGAAACCCCGAATCCTTTTGATCGGCAGTACTGGCCAGGTTGGACACGAATTGGCGAGCATGTTGCCTCGCATCGGCGAGCTCGTCGTTCCCGATCGAACGGCATTCGACCTGTCGCGGCCGTCCGACATAGCGCAAATCATCCAGGACGCACAGCCGCGAATAATCGTAAACGCCGCGGCATATACGGCCGTCGATCTCGCCGAAAAAGAGCCCGAGAAAGCTCGTGCGATCAACACGGATGCGCCCGCGGCCATGGCCGTGGCGGCAGCGGAATTGAACGCCCTTCTTGTCCACTACTCGACGGACTACGTCTTCGACGGCTCGAAGGAATCGCCTTACGCCGAAGACGATCCGACGAATCCGCTCAACGTCTACGGCCAAACCAAACTCGACGGTGAGATCGCAATTCGCAATTCCGGCAGTCGACATCTGATTTTGCGTACCGCATGGGTCTACGCGACGCGGGGCAAGAATTTTTTGCTGACGATCTTGCGTTTGGCCTCTCAGCGTGAAGAATTACGGATCGTGAGCGACCAGTTCGGCGCCCCGACATGGGCGCGTGAGATCGCACGGGCCACATCCTCGATGCTGGAGCGGCACGCTGCGACGGCCGCCGGAGATACGCCGCCGACAGGCACTTTCCACGTAACCGCGGGTGGGACGACGAACTGGCACGCCTTCGCTACGGCCATCTTGGAAGAAGCCGCAAAGCTGCCTAGCGCCAATCCATGGCTCAACGCGGCCCTGAGCGGCGGTTCCATCGTTGCCAAACGGATCAGTCCAATTTCGACCGTCGACTACCCCACCCCAGCCCGTCGCCCCGCATATTCGGTCCTTTCCAACGAACGGCTCACCCAAAACTATCGCCTTCAACTCCCCGAGTGGCGCGACCAGCTGAAAGCCGCCCTGGGCTCAATCTAGCCACGTTGGAAGAAAAACCGACCAGGCCTGCAACAGGCTTGTTATCAGCAATATGCGATCACTGCATGCTGCTCGGTACGATGTTTTCCCCAAAAGTTCCCCCGGTAGGGTAAGACCTTATCCTAAAGGGACAAGTTCTTCCCTTTTTCTCCACCCGTCTCAATATAAAACACTGATTCTAAAGTAGTTAATATCCTACATCCGGCATCCTACGTGCTTATCTGTAGTGCCGGGACGGCCTCGTGTGTCCGTCGGCCCCCTTTTAAAGGAGCGGTTCCCTCTCATGACTGAGATCGCTATCGTCGGTGCCGGCCCATACGGCCTTTCAATCGCTGCCCACCTGCGTGGCCAAGGCATTCCATTCCGCATTTTCGGTCGCCCGATGGAGAGCTGGCTGTTGCACATGCCGAAGAGCATGAGCCTGAAGTCCGATGGCTTTGCCTCCAACATTTCCGACCCCAATGGTGAACTGACGCTCAAGAAGTTCTGCGCCGAGCGCGACCTCGAGTACGCCGATATGCAAATGCCGGTGAAGCTCGACACGTTCACGTCTTACGGCCTTACGTTCCGAAATCGTATAGTTCCCGAGCTGGAAGAAAAGTACGTTTCAAATATTGAGCGCACGAACGATGGTTTCCGGCTGCGCCTGGAAGACGGCGAAGAGCTGACGGCGCGCCGGGTCATTCTCGCGATCGGTATTACGCACTATGCATGGATGCCGGAGGTGCTCGCAGCTTTACCCTCCGAATTTGTGTCGCATAGCTTCCGCCACATCGAGGCAGAGAAATTTGACGGCAAATCAGTGATCGTGGTTGGCGGCGGCTCCTCGGCCACCGACCTCGCTGCGGAACTGCATGAGGGCGGCGCGAAGGTTCAACTGATCGCGCGTCAGAAAGAGATGAACTTCCACAGCGCGCCGCAGATCGGCAAGAAGCGGTCGCTCTGGAAACGCATTCGCCATCCGAAATCGGGACTGGGCCCGGGCCTGCGCTCGGCGGCCTTCTGCACGTTCCCGACATTGTTCCGCATGCTGCCCGCCTCGCTGCGCGTGGAAATCGTGCGGCGTCACCTCGGCCCGTCAGGCACGTGGTTCACGAAAGAGCGCATCGACGGCAAAGTGCAGGTTCAGCTTGGTGCCGCGATCGAGCACGCCGAAGTGAAAAACGGCCGCGTGCATCTGCGCGTTCGCCTTGCGCAAGGAGGCACGCGAGAGTACGCCGCCGATCACCTAGTCGCTGCGACCGGCTATCACGTGGACCTCGACCGGTTGAAATTCCTCAGCCCCGAGCTGAGTCGACAAATTAAAGATCTCAATCGCACGCCGATTCTATCCAGCAATTTCGAGTCGTCGGTGCCTGGGCTCTACTTCGCCGGCGTCTCCGCTGCCAATTCCTTCGGGCCGATGATGCGCTTCGCGTTTGGCGCAACCTTCACTGCGCGCCACCTTGCGAAGAGTTTGGTGAAAGCAACGGCGGGCAAGCGGGTCGCTGTTGCAGCGCCGAAAGCGGTTACGGCTGAAGAGTAGTTTTCGCGATCAACGGCAAATATCACGCATGAAACCAGAAACAATCGCGCTGCACGTCGGATATGACGGCGACCCCACCACGAAAGCAGTGGCGGTGCCGATCTATCAGACCGTCGCGTTTGAATTCGACAGCGCGGAGCATGGCGCGGCGCTCTTCAACAACCAGGTCGTCGGAAACATTTACACGCGCATTGGGAATCCGACCAACGCAGTGCTCGAGAAGCGCGTGGCGGCGCTCGAAGGCGGCGTCGAAGCGCTTGGCGTCAGCTCCGGAATGGCGGCGATCGAATACTCGATCATGAACATCGCCGAGGCCGGCACGAACATTGTGGCGACGCCTCAGCTTTACGGCGCGACGTATACGCTGATTCAACATCTCTTGCCCAAGCGCGGTATCGGCGGGCGATTTGCGGCGAGCGACAAGCCGGAAGACGTCGAGAAGATGATCGACGAGAATACGCGCGCGGTTTACTGCGAGAGCGTCGGGAATCCTGCGGGCAACGTTGCGGATGTGGAAGGGTTGGCGCGCGTGGCGCACAAGCATGGCGTGCCGCTGATCGTCGATAACACGGTCGCGACGCCGGTATTGCTGCGGCCGATTGAGTATGGCGCTGACATCATCGTGCACTCGGCAACAAAGTTTATGGGTGGACACGGAACGACGATTGGCGGGCTGATCGTCGATAGCGGTAAGTTTCCTTGGGCCGCGAATCCGGACCGCTGGTACATGCTGACCAAGCCGGAGCCCTGCTACCACGATCTGGTCTACACCGAGCATTTCAAGGAAGCGGCATACGTGGCGCGCTGCCGCACCGTTGGCCAGCGCAATACGGGAGCATCGCTGGCGCCGTTCAACGCGTTTTTGTTGTTGCAAGGACTCGAGACGATGGCGCTGCGCGTCGAGCGGCATGTTGCGAATGCACGTCGCGTCGCGGAATTCTTGCGCGATCACAAGATGGTCGAGTGGGTGAGCTACGCGGGATTCCCCGACAGCCCGCTGTATCCGATGGCGAAGAAATATTTGGGCGATAACGCTGTGTCGCTGCTGACGTTTGGCGTCAAAGGTGGGTTTGAGTCGAGCCGCAAATGCTTCGACGCGTTCAATTTGTTCAAGCGCATGGTGAATATGGGCGATTCGAAATCGCTGACGTGCCATCCGGCTTCGACGACGCATCGCCAGCTTACGCCGGAAGAGCAGGCGAAAGTCGGGGTGAAGCCGGAAATGATTCGGCTGAGCGTCGGGATCGAGCACATCGACGACATTCTCGCGGACCTCGAGCAGGCGCTCGCGGTGGCGGCGAAAGCGTAGTCCGGATTTGAAGGAGTTTGCATGCCAGTGGTGATGACGGGAGATCGGGTTCCTCCGCGGTGGGCCGAGAAGAAAGGCGTGTCGCTATGTGGCGCGTCTTTTGACGGCGACACGAGCGACGGGCTGCGAATCGCGCTCATCAACAACATGCCAGATCCGGCGCTGGAAGACACTGAGGTGCAGTTTTTCGACTTGCTCGATGAAGCGGCGGGCGACCTTCCGGTTTTTGTGACGATGTTCTCGCTGTCCGAAGTCGTGCGCGGCGAACGCGCGCGGGGTCACATCGCGGGCCACTACTCTCCGATCTCCAGGCTGCTTGGCGCGAGATTCGACGGCGCGATCATCACCGGCACCGAACCGAAACATCGCAACATGCGCGATGAGCCCTACTGGCGCTCGCTGACGCACGTCTTCGACTGGGCTGAAACCGGAACGACTTCAACGATACTGTCGTGCCTCGCCGCGCACGCCAGCGTGCTTCACAGCGACAATATCGAGCGCAATCCGCTTGGGGACAAGCAGTTCGGCGTGTTCGAGTTCAAGAGGAACGCGGAGCATCCGCTTCTCGCGGGCGCGGTGATCCCGGCACGCTTCCCGCATTCGCGCTGGAACGAAGTGCGCGACTACGCGCTCGTCGCGCGTGGCTACGAGATTCTCGACAAGTCGCCCGACGCCGGCGTCAATCTCTTCGTCAAGCGCAGGCAGCGCAGCCTTTTCGTGCACTTTCAGGGACATCCGGAATATTTTACGCACACGCTGCTCAAGGAATTTCGACGCGACGTTCGCCGCTATCTGACGCGCGAGCGCGAGACGTATCCGACAGAGCCACGCGGATATTTCGACTCCGAAGCCTCAAAGTTGTTAATGGAGTTTCGCTGGAACGCTGAAGCGAATCGGCAGGATGACTTGATCGACGTTTTCCCCGAAGTTGCCGTCGGCGAAACGCTGCAGAACACCTGGCACGACGCAGCCGTCGGCATCTATCGAAACTGGCTCGATATTCTCTTGCTCGGCAAGTCCGAGCACATATCAACGACTTCGACCGCCGCAAGAAACGCAGGCGCGGCGAGTTCGGCGCCGCTCGCTCTGTAGTTCCTGCTAATCCCTTCCATAAACAAAAGTGCGAACGTAAGGCATGAGCCCTACATCCGCGCGTTCCCATCTCTTCGTAATCTACCTGAATAAACTCAGCCCAAAGCTATTGCTTCTGCAACCGGGCGATCCCCGTCCACGGATACCGTGTCATCGGCCCCTTCGGCTCCGGCAGCAGCGACAGCAACTCGGCCGGCGCGCGATTGAATTTCGCCGCCGTCTTCAAGAATCCCTGCACATCTTTGGGCACCCAGCCACACGGGCGGAAAAACTCCGCGCCTTCGGCCGGTCCAAACTTGAAAGGAGCTCCTGCCTGATCGAGCTGCTTGCCCATGTTCGATTGCATCAGCTTTAGCTGGAACGGCGACGCGAGATCGACGACCCAGCTCGCAAAGTTCTCGCCTTCCGCCAAATCGCGGGCAAACGACGCGACTTCTTCCGGCGTGAAATAAATCAGCAGTCCTTCCGTCATCACGGCGATTTTTTTCGCTTCGCTGTTCCACTTCGCGAATAGCTTTCGTCGAGCATCGCGATCGCTCAAGTCCAGCGAAATTCGCTCTAGGTGGCACTTCGGCTTGTCGTTCGCTAGAACTTCTTCTTTGTACGCCACGAGTTGGGGCAAATCGACCTCGACCCAACGCAAATCCGGCGACACATCCATCCGGTACGGCCGTGAATCCAGCCCTGCCGCAAGATTGATCACCAGATCCGCGCCGTCGCGGATTTCTCGCGCCATAAACTCGTCGAACAAATACGTGCGCGCGACCCAAGCCCACTCGTGCTTGTCTCCATCGGGGAGCTTCGCTGCGATCTCATAGCCCTTCGGACCCGCGAGCTTCTCGGCGTAAGGGTCGCGGAATAGACCGTCGGGCCGCTGGGTCTCTCGCGCGCGGAAATACGCGACCCACAGCGCCGTATCCGAAATGTCCCGTACGAGATTTTGTTGTTCCGTCATTCAACGATTCCTGAAAATGTGATCTTGAAAAAATGTTACGACAGAAAGAGTTCACTCATGCCAGTGAACTCGTACGCTGTTTCTGAAACGCGACGCTACGACGCCTGCCCGACCTGAGCAGCCGCGCCAATGTCGGTCCTGCTAACGACGGCGCTGATCGCTGTCTTTCGACGCAATTCGAAAAATCGCTTCAATCTCAGAAACGGCTGCTCAAGCAGATTCCACGACGTGATCGCCAGCACATAGCTTCCGATCACAATCACGCCCAACGTTACGAGCGGATGCTTCATAGAGTTCACGTGCAGCCCATCTACTCCCGCAAACGAAATCTTGTGCAATAAAAACATTCCGTAGCTGATCGTCCCCGTAAAAAGCAAAAATCGATTCGCCAGGGGCCACTGAAACCACTTTTGCTGCCAGAACATCGCCAAATAAACGATCGCGCCCGCTGCCAGGCTGGTGAATGTGAACACAATCCACTCCGCCTGCCTCAAATCCATGATCACGGCCAGTGGGGTCGCCACGGCAAGCACCGCTAGCGCCAGTCCGATGTAACGCTCACGCACAAAATCCTTCGACCGCACGAGCGCTGCCAGAAACGCGCCCAGCATCAGCCCGTCCAGCCGGCAAAAGAAATTCGCGTAGATATGAATGTGGTGTGACGCCAGAAAATACCGCAGAACGGGCGACGCGGCGATCCCCGTAATCGCCAGAATCGCGACCTGCCGCTTCGACAAAAACCTCACGACGATCGGCCACACCAGATAAAACTGCTCTTCGATCGCCAGCGACCAGGTCACTCCCAGCGGCCCGGCGGCGTCGGTCGAAAGCGGCAACAGGAAATTCTGCATAAACAATGGATACGCCCACCACGGCGACGATTTCGCAAAAATCGTGACGCCTTGCGCGGCGCTCACGCGCGGTAGCACTACAAACATCAGTGCCAGCAAGCAATAGTAAAGCGGCCAGATGCGCAAAACGCGCCGCGCATAGAAATTCTTGAAATAGTTGGGAGTTTCCTTCGTATCCAGCAGAATCCCGCTGATCAAAAATCCCGACAGCACAAAAAACAAATCGACGCCCATCCACGCCCGGTCAAACAGAGGGCGTAGATACGACGCCGTTCCGTAATGCAAGGTCGCGTTATGCGCGATAACGAGCAGAATCGCAATGCCGCGCAACGCATCAAGCTGAGGAATTTTCTCTCGCACTTTTCCCGACAAACAACACCACAATCGATCCGCGTTTCGGAATTTCTTCCGCTGCGTCTGGCGGATCGTCCTGACCTTGAGCTAAAAAACTAAAATCGCGCGCGATCCGCGCCTGCATCGTCCAACGAACGCCGCAGCGATTTCGCCAATTCCTGCACAAAAGGCTCGAGCAGCATGCCCGCCGGATAAACCTGCAGTCCGACAATCTTCTCGCCCTTCATCGCAAGCTTTGAAAAGCTCGCAGCCGACTTCCGAAACACCACGTATTGATCTTTCGGACGGAAATGCACGATCGGCGCATTCAACGGCTCCGGCTTATAGTCCGCCGAGCAGCGATCGTTGTTCTCCCAAACCCGCGCGAGCAACGCCGACTCCGATTCCTTCTTCCCTTCGCGCTTCAACATTCCCGCGATCGCGCCCTTCCAGATCGTCGTCCGGCTCTCGAGCACTTTCCATTTCTCACGAAAGAATTTTGCCTTGTCGCTCGCGCCGAGCAACATGAAGTTCCGCAGGTGAAACCACAGTCGCTGCACCTGATAACCGGCGCGCGCCGACTTCGAATACATCGCGACCTGCGACCAATCAGCCGTATCGAACAGTGCCACCAGCCCGACCTGTTCGCCCTTCGCGCTCAATTGCTGGGCCATCTCATAAGCGACCGTGCCCCCCATGCAATATCCGCCCAGAAAATACGGCCCTCGCGGCTGCACACGCTGTACTGCATCGACATACACGCGCGCCATATCCGCAACGCTCGACTGCAACTCTTCTTTCCCATCGAGCCCGCGGCTCTGTAAACCGTAAAACGGCTGGTCCGGGCCAAGCAGCTTCGCCAGATCGCGATAAATAAAAACGTTCCCACCCGCGCCATGTACACAGAAGAAATTCGCACGCGACCCGGCAGCTTGCATCGTCACGAGGGGCGACCATCCCGCGGGCTGCGCCTTGCTGCGCAACACATCCGTCAATTCCGCAACCGTTTGCGCCTCAAACAGCGTTGCCAGCGGCAGCTTGACGCCAAACTCCTTCTCGATCCGCGCGAACAGATGAACCGCCAGCGCCGAATCGCCACCGAGATCAAAATAGTTGTCGTCGGGACCGACGGAATCGAGCCCGAGGAGCTCGCGCCACATCGCCAGCAGCCGCTGCGTGGTTTCGTCGCCAGCGGGCACCCCGCCAGCCACGACCGTCGAAATTGCCATCTCCGCCATAAATCAAATCCTCGCGCTCAATCTAAGCGCCCTATTTTCAATGACCTACAAGCCGATCAACCGAAGACCTCAGCGGACGAGACACGTCCCCGCCCATAGTAGGTGCAACCCAGAGGCCAACTCGCACCATCATATATAATTGAAAATAAAAGACTTAATTATCGAATTCAACCAAAAACTCCGCCCAAACCGCACCATACGGGAAATGCTTTTCCCTCGCCAACTGGTCACCCAGGGTTCACCCTTCCAAGCCCCAATTGGCATAGAATGCCGCCGTGCCCGCCCCATCCAACTGGCTTCGCCCTCCGCAACCGCCCCCAGGCCTGGCACCGGGCCAAATCCACGTCTGGCGCCTCGCCCACAATCCGCAATGCCTGCCACCAATCGCCTGGGAATCCAATCTCTCCCCTGACGAACACGCCCGCGCCAACCGCTTCGCTTTCCATCGCGATCGCAACGCCTACATCACGACCCGCGCCGTCCTCCGCGAACTCCTCGGCCAATATCTCTCCACGCCGCCCAAAGAAATCGCATTTCGCTACGCTGAGCGCGGTAAGCCCGGGCTGGCGCAAAGCGCCCCTACGCCGACCGCCGGAGAACCGCCCGTGCACTTCAACGTGTCGCACACGCGCAGCCTCGCGCTTCTCGCCTTCTCCTCCGACCGCCGCCTCGGCATCGACGTCGAGTTCATCCGCCCCATGGAAAATTGGGAAGACATCGCCCGCCGCTTCTTCTCGCAAAGTGAACTAGCGGAGCTCCGCGCCCTCCCGCCCGAACAGCGCGACGAAGGCTTTTACACCTGCTGGACTCGCAAGGAAAGTTACATCAAGGCTCGAGGCGAGGGCCTGCATTTGCCGCTCGATGGTTTCGATGTCACGCTGACGCCCGGCGCACCCGAGCGCCTCACGGCCGAAGACGCTTCGAACTGGACACTTGTCTCGCTCTACCCGCGCCAAGGTTACGCAGCCGCGCTAACCGCCGAAGGCCAAAACCTCAATCTCCAACTCTTCGATTACGACTACACGCCGATACAAGCAACTACCGGCTCGCAGCCGTGACGCTCGTCACGCAGATTATTTAGAATCTCGCCTCAATCAACTTCGGTCCATCCGCCGCAAGTCCCTCGCGCAGCTCCGCGGAAAATTCCTCCATCGACTCCGGCCGCGTGCCCGGCACTCCCATGCCTTTCGCCAGCGCCACCCAATCAATATCCGGCCGCCCGATTTCAAACATGTCGCGCACACGCGGCCCCGGCTCGCCCAATCCAAAACTCCCGTACTCCCTCTTCAACACCCCGTACTCGCGGTTCGCAAAAATCACCGTCGTCACGTTCATTCCCGCGCGCGCCATCGTCCACAGCGCCTGCGCCGTGTACATTCCGCTGCCATCCGCCGACAAACACAACACGCGCCGATCCGGACAAGCCGCCGCCGCACCCACTGCGAGCGGCATCGCGATTCCGATCGATCCTCCCGTATTCGCCAAAAAATCGTGGGGCAGGCAACCTCGCGTCGCCGGGATCAGTCCGCGTCCCGAAGTCATCGACTCCTCGATCACGATCGCATTTTCCGGCAGCAGCGCCCCAATCGCCTGCGAAATAGTCTGCGGATTCACCGCACCGCTCGGCAGTTCAGGCCGCGAAGCCGCCGCAACTCCCGCATCGGCCGCACTCCGCGCCCCAAGCGCTTCAGCCAACGCCGCCAGCGCTCCTGCGCAATCTTCGTTTTCGCGAGCCAGAGTAAAAACCTCGCAGCCATCGGCAACCGGAGAAGCCTTCTTTTGCGGGTGCGCAAAATACGAATACGGAACGCGCGACCCAACCAGAATCAATCGCCGAAATTCTTTCAGCAACTCCGCCGCTTGCTCAAAAATATATGGAATCCGCTCTACCACCGCGCGCCCCGCTCCGCGTTCAAGCCGCGTAAACGGATAAGGCACCAGCAATTTCGCGCCGGTCGCCGCGGCAACTCTTCCCGCCGCTGCCAAGCCCACTCCGTACGAACCATCGTGTCCCAGCAAAATCGCGGTTCGCTCGCCACCGCGCAGCAGCGCCGCCGCGCGCTCGATCGTCGTGCCAGCGGGCATCGCCGCTCGCGCAAAATTCGGCGTCGCAGCAACAACGCCGCCATCGCTCCAGGCCGCATCCGCCGCAACGATGTGCGTCGCAATCCGTCCCGGAGCCGTCCGCGCCGCGACGATCGCATCGATCACATCGCGTCCCACGTCGCTGGCCGTGCGCGAAGTTCGTACCCAGCCCGAAACTGGCTTCGCGATTCCCTCGATATCCGACGTCAGCGGCGCGTCATGCTGTAAATGAAATGTCGCGTGATCGCCAATCACATTCACGATGGGCACTTGCGCTCGTCGTGCGTTATGCAAGTTCGCCACGCCGTTCGCCAGCCCCGGCCCGAGATGCAGCAGCGTGCACGCCGGCTTGCCCGCCATGCGCGCGTACCCATCCGCCGCTCCCGTCGCCACGCCTTCAAACAACGTCAGCAAACACCGAATCTCCGGAGTGCGCTCCAACGCCGCCACCATGTGCATTTCCGACGTGCCCGGATTCGTAAAGCACGTATCGATCCCACCCGACACCAGCGATCGAACCATACTCTCCGCGCCGTTCACTGCGGCCTCCGCCGGTTTTCGCTCGACAAAGCTTCGCTCAACGATTCCTTCAAACGACGCGACAAAATCCTCGCCAGTCCCTCGTAATGCCGCGACAGAATCTGAAAATGGTCGCCCGGTGTGATGTCGGTCACAATTTCACGCGTGAATGTTCCCCATGCTCCGCGTGGCGACGACGGAAACGACGCGATCTTCTCCTCGGCGCGCACAAAATGAATTTTGCCGTCGTAATATCCCGGCGTGTACGACTTCAGCGCGAGCTCCTCGGACTGCCGCCTTCGGTCGGCATCCGCAAACGTCACGTTGGGTGGTCGCTTCCCCGGATTTCCACTATCGTCCCAGCTCGAATACGCTTCGCGCTCCGTTCCCTTCGTCAGGTAACCGATCTTCTTATTCATGGGAATTCGCGACAAAATCGTCGCATGCCGCTTCAGCAGCCGGCTTTTGATGCGCAACTTCTCTGAGGTCGGCAAGAATTCTCGATAGGGATAACCCTCGACGATCCCGAGAAACGCCACGCGCTCGCCTTTCGCCGTCAGTCGCCTCGCGGTTTCAAACATCACCACGCCGCCGAAAGAATATCCCACCAAAAAATATGGCCCATGCGGCCGTGTCTTCTGAATTGCCGCTGCATAGAAGTCCGCCATGTCTGGCACGCTGCGCAGCGGCTCCGATTTTAGATCCGATCCCTTGGCTTGAATTCCAAACACAGGATTCGAAGTATCGAGATGCTTCACCATCTGACAGAGGTCCAGCACGCTGCTTCCGAGCCCATGCGTGACAAAAATCGCCGGCTCCTGGTGTCCTTCTCGCAATAACGTGATCGTCGGGAATTCGGGTGTGTCCGACCTCTCGAGCAACTCGGCAAGTTCACCCAGTGTCGGCAACTGTACCACGGTGAACACCGGCAATTTTCGCCCGCATTCCTTCTCGATTTCGCCGAATAATTCGCGCGCCTTCGCCGGCGTTCCGCCCAGCGTGAAAAAATTATCGCTCGGCTCTGCATCTGCAGCCGATCGGTTCATCACGCGAGCCCAGATGGGCTTCAGACGTTCCATCATCACAGTGCTGGTGGGCACAGCAACCGAACCTCAACGAAGATTTAAATTTCTGTAGCGCGAACTCGCGAGTGGGAGACCTTCTCGCCTGTTTCGATTTCCAAACAACCGCCGTTCCTTACGAAAGCTTGCCTTTCGTGTGCGCATACCCCCAATACAACTCGCGTGCTTTCTTATACAGCGGTCCAAACTCCAGCGTCCGCTCGCCCACCTTGATAATGGGCACGACCTTCGAATAATTCCCGGTCGAGAAAATCTCGTCGGCCGATTCGAGCTCTGAATATTTCACGGTTTTCTCGACGACCGTCACTCCGGCCTCACGCAGCAGGTTGATCGTGCGCATCCGGGTGATCCCTGCCAAAAATGTGCCGTTCGCTATCGGCGTGAAGACGACTCCGGCTTTGCCGTAAAAAATATTTGAAGTCGCAAGCTCCGCCACATTTCCGAGCATGTCGCACACGACCGCGTTGTCGAACCCGCGCGACTGCGCTTCGAACAAACACCGCGCGTTGTTCGGATACAGACAGCCCGCCTTCGCATCCACCGGCATCGTCTCCAGCGTGGGCCGCCGAAATGGTGAGACAGTGATCGAAAATCCCTTCGGCGGGCGCATCGGCGCTTCGTAAATCGACATGCACCAGCGCGTCGATTCCGGATCGTGCGACTGAATCCACGGGCTCTCGCGCTCCGCCCAATACATCGGCCGGATGTACAGCGCCGTTTGACCGTCGAATTTCTTGATTCCCTCTTTTGCCAGCTCAATCCATCTCTCGGGAGAGACAAGCGGCTTCAGGTAAAGTTTCCTCGCTGAATCATTCGCCCGCGTGAGATGCAAGTCGAGATCAGGCGCCACGCCTTCGAAATACCGCGCGCCGTCGAACACCACCGAGCAAAGCCAAAGTGCGTGCGTCCGCGGGCCCCACATCCCCACGTTGCCCTCATGCCAGGCGTCGTCAAAAAACGTCCACGTCTTGGTCCAACCGTCACTAGGCGTCATGCCTGCCCTGCCTTATTCAAGATTTGCACCGCGGCTCTCGCGCCGAACGGTGTCGTCAGCACCGCAAAGCGCACCGTTTATTACACGTCGTTCGACGTTAAGTCACGCGCTACGACCCGTCAACCTTGGGCCGGACACACTGCCGCGTCGTCGCCAACTAATGTTCTGTAGTCCGAAGCGTTTTTAGGGCCGAAATCCCCGCAATCCATTGAACTCGTTGAAATTGCCTTTAGCGCGGAGAATGGCGTCCATTCGAACGATAAACGACACATTTTCATTAACATACAGCGGCTTCTGTGCTTTCGTGCACGTATACAAACCTGCGTCTCGCCACTCCTAAAACAGCCGAATCAAAAGCGAAACTTTTGCGGCCATAACTACCTTATTATACTTAGGATTGCGGACTCTAGACCAGGAGTGACGCCCCTGAGATCCGTTATATCATCCGTTTTCAACGAGTTGCGCACTCTTGGCAAAACACCCCGGGATGGACCCTCCCAGTGACATCAAAAACCCATCGAAGGCCAAGGACGAATCCTCCGGAAATTGTGGAACTGGATTACCACTACTTAGGCCTTCGCCTGCAACCTTGCGGTCGACAGCCAATCCCGCGACCTGCGGGTAGCTGTAAACTATTAATTGTAAACACGTTACATCGGAAACAGCGGCCCGGATGACACCATTTCAGCCCCTCTTCTGGCAGGGTGATTGCACTCCAGATAGCAGCGTGCCCTCTCATGTCGACGGTCGATTGGGAGGTGTGCCCAGGGATAGAGATAACCTTTGAAGCCCACGGTCCTGCTCGTCACCAGTTCAAAATGGGTCCCCACCGCCCGGCTCGGTATGGCTATGGCGCAAGCCGGCTTTGCCGTTGATGCGGTTTGCCCAGCGGGCCATCCCTTGGCCAAGACGAGTGCGCTGCGCACCGGCCATCCCTATAGCGGGCTCACGCCTTCTCGTTCGATCGCGCGCGGCATCCTGGCTTCCAAGCCCGATCTCGTAATTCCCTGCGACGATCTCGCCTCTTTTCAGCTGCACCAGCTTTACGCCGCCGAGGAAAAGCGCACCGGAGCTAACTCGCCGATCTGCGCCGTTCTCGCCCGTTCGCTCGGCAATCCCGTGAATTTTCCGATGCTCTACGAACGCGCCACGTTCATAGAAATGGCCGCGAACGAAGGCGTCCGCGTTCCAAAAATGACGGTCGTCTCCTCGCTCGACGAAATGCGCAAGTGGGCCACAAACGTCGGCCTGCCGATCGTTCTGAAATCCGACTGCAGCTCCGGCGGCGAAGGTGTTCGCGTCGTTCGCACGATGCCCGACGCGGAGCGCGCGTTTAGCAAATTGCACGCGCCGCCGATGTTCGCGCAAGCCGCCAAGCGCGCAC
>Ga0206871_10160_pt1 | contig 18022 bp, 11 predicted proteins | sample Alteio_BWOrgCont_33_FD_152627 | JGI IMG/M metagenome (GOLD analysis project Ga0206871, IMG submission 152627) | Enriched cells from forest soil in Barre Woods Harvard Forest LTER site, Petersham, Massachusetts, United States -... | ecosystem: Environmental > Terrestrial > Soil > Temperate forest >...
AGAGCTGCTCAGTTCAAAAGCGTCGCCACCGAAGAGGAACAGGTTTCCGAACTGGTCGGTCCAGCCCGCCGCGCCATAGCGCGCACCCGGCGTATTGGTCAAGGGGTTTGGTGTGGTCGTCGGGGGCGTTACTGGGAACGCACCATATTGCGGCGCGCTGACAGTACCGGCGGTCTTCGAACCGTCAATCCAGGTCCAGTCGTCGTGACCGCAATCGACTACGATGTTCGTCACGTTCGTCGTGACGACACCTTTATAGCCCCAGAGTGTGCAGCCGTAGGTCTGGCTGCTTGCGGCGTGGAACACAGAGACCTGATATTGATCGTTGAGCGCTTCTTGCGTTGCGAAGATGAACGGACCGTTCGTCGGAACGATCAGGGTATTTCCGAGATTGTTTTGAATTTGAAAGCTGCTGTCATTCAGAGGCAGGTTGATCTGGCTCGGAGGCGTTGGCGTTCGGCCCGCGAGGCCGACGACCTGACCTTCGATGGTGTAAGTCACCGCCTGGCAATTGATGGTTACGGTTGCGACCGGTGCCGTTGCTGTTCCCGAGCCCGTACCCTGGGCAACCTTGCACGTCTGTGGCACGGAAGTGGGGTTTGTGAGCACCGTCACGGAGTATGCGGCGCCTGTAGGAAGTTGGTTCTTGAAGGCAAAGGCGCCGTTCGTTGCGATGGCCAGATTGTCAGCGTTGTTGTCCTGCAGTACCAGGCCGGTGCCGACGAGACCGTTAACATTGCCGCCGATCGTGTAGCTGTTCACGCAGGCGATCGGGATGCCGGTGACATTGGCTGTGGCAATTCCCGACCCGCCTGTAACAGTGCAGAGCTGACTCGGAGATGTCGGCTCGGTCAGAACCGTGACGGCATATGCGCCATTCACGGGCGTTTTGAAGGTGTAAGAACCATTCGCCGAAACCGTCATGCTGTCGCCGCCATTGTCCTGGAGCACAAGGTTTGTGCCGTTTAACCCGCTGACGGTGACGCCGACTGTGGCATTGGTCGCCGCGACTACGCACGCGACGCTGACTGCGGTTACGTTGGCCGTCGCAGTACCCGAACCGCCGGTCACCGAGCAGCTTTGCGGTGGATTGGTCGGCTGGGTCGCAACTGTTACCGCGTAAGCTCCATTAGCCGCCACGCTCGTTGGAAACACGAACGTTCCGGACTTGGTGATCGTCAAATTGTCGCTGCCATTGTCTTTCAAAACGAGGCCCGTGCCGGTGCCGCCGGTGGAGGTCGAGCTTTGTGGCAAGCCGCTGCAAGCCGCCAGCGCTACGGCGGCGGCGAGCAATTGCAGACCGAAGATCGATTTCAGACCAGACTTCATAATGTCGTGCTCCTTCAAGCGGCGCAGCGGTTATAGCTGCGGCGAATTCAACTGTGTCTCCCGCCAGGGTTCGGCGGCTTGACACACCCCCAGTAACCATCGCGAAAACGCGATGTGAGGCCGCGGAACTAGCAGCGAGGAAATTCCGCAGGACACCACTGGAGTGCAGGAGGAGGATAGGTTTCAGTACTTAACGAGGCAATTGGTTTCACCGTTTACCGTGCTTACCTTGGTAATTGCCCGTTGGGACAGGTACGGTGATAGATGATGGCTAAATGATTGAGATGCAATGGGTTAGTTTATCGGCTGCGGCCTGAGGCGCCTTCGGACGGGGTTGCTGATGGCGCGACATAATACCCGGGGCGCGTCTTAACGGTAACCGCTGGGCGGGTCACGCGGACCTCAACCCTGTGATAAGGGTCAAGGGAATGGATGGCGCGAGGCACGTAGGCGATCGTGTATTCGTGGCGGGCCTCTTCCGTGATTTCCGCGTAGAGCTTTTCGATCCGGTTGCTGTTCGAGGCGTAATAGATGTCGCCGCCGGAGTCGTTGGAATAGCTGGTGAGGCGCTGGAATTTGCCTTTGTTGAGGGTATTGCCGACGGCGAGACTGTAGACCGAGATGTTGTCGTGAAGCAGCGCTCGCAGAGAGTCATGGTACGTGAAGCGATTGAATTCCGGGCCGTTCACGCCGTCGGAAACGATGAGAATCATTTTGCGGCGAGCGAGGCCGCGGTCGTGGAGCAAGTCGGCGGCGGAGTGGATGGCGTCGTCGAGCGCTTTGGTTGGGCGGGCGCCCTGTTTGATCGGTACTTTCATGGGGGCTTCGCCGACGCCGAGGGCGCGGTCTGACGCAGTGCTCACGGTGGATTGCGACTTGGATTTGCTTCGCTCGTTGCGAGCCTGGATGCGCACGAGATCGGCCCAGATTGTGTCGAAGTCGCTGGTGAATTGGTCGCCCGGGTGAAAATCCAGATCGAAGCGGCAAACGATGACTTCATCGGCGGCGCTGATGCCGGCGGTGATGGCGCGGAGAGTCGGCGCCATTTGCGCGGCGTCTTTGGGCTTTAGATCGTCGTCGATCAAAACGACGAGCGAGAGGGGAAAGGCTTCCTCGGTGAAGACGTCGATGGATTGCTCGACGTCGTTGTCGAAGATGCGGAATTCGGACTGCTGGAGGTCGGGGACGAGGTCGCCTTTTTGGTTTTTTACGGTGACCGGGAGGACGACGAGGTCGGACTTTACGGAGATTTTGTTTTGAGCTTCGGACAATGGGGTGTCGGGCGGCGCAGCGGAAGGAGTTGGGGCAGGCGCGGGAGCGGACTGAGCAAACAGGCAGTTCGCGGCGAAGAACACCATGAACAGGCGGCGTAGCATGATCTTGGTCCCCGAGGACACTGAGTATACTCAGACGCGGACTTTAGGGGAAACGTGGCCTGGGTGGTTGGCGGACGGGGAGGCGGCGTGAGTGAGAATGACGGGTTTTGTTGCAACATGAACGCGATGACGCCGAAACACCGCGAGCAGTACAAGGTTTTGCGCGCGAAGCTCGAATCGTCGGTGGATGCGGTCTACGAGTTGCTGGATGGATATGCGTTGCGGCTGCGTGCTGGGACGTTTGCGGTGGCGGAACTCGCCGCATTTGTCGTGCTTGAGACAAGATGCTGCCCGTTCTTGACATTGATAATGGATCGAAAGGGTGATTCGCTTGCGTTGCGGATCACCGGACGTGACGGAGTGAAAGATTTTATTCGCGCGGAGTTCAGCGCGATTCGGTTTGAGTAGTGCTCGCGCATTCAGAGGGTGGGGCAAGCCCCGCCCCTACAAAACCGTGCCTATCGCTGGACGACTTCCAACTTTGCGGTAGTAACGTCCACGGAATTTCCACCCACCATCAATGTGAACGTGCCCGGTTCGACGACGCGGTGCATGTCGCGATTCAGAAATGAGAGTTCGTCCGGGCCGAGCGTGAATTCGACCGTTTTTGTTTCGCCGGGATTCAGCGAAATGCGGCGGAAGCCGCGGAGCTCTTTCACCGGGCGTGTTACCGAGCTGATTTCGTCGCGGATGTAGAGCTGGACGATTTCGTCGCCGCGAACCGAGCCGGTGTTCGTGACGTCGGCCGTGACGGTGGTTCGGCCTTGCGGACCGATCGAGTCGGGCGTCGCGTGGACGTTCGAATATTTAAATGTGGCGTAGCTGAGTCCCCAGCCGAAAGGGAACAGTGGGAGCGTGCTGCTGTCGAGGTATTCGCGTTTGCCGGACGGCTTTTGGTAATAGTAGACGGGGAGCTGGCCGATGGAGCGCGGAATCGTCACGGGGAGTTTCGCGCCGGGATTGTAGTCGCCGAAAATCACGTCGGCGACGGCGGCGCCGCCTTCCTGGCCGAGATACCAGCCGTCGAGAATCGCAGGGACGTGTTCGGCGATGTAGTTGATCGTGTTGGGGCTGCCGTGTTGCAAGAAGACGACAGTGGGCTTGCCGGTGGCGAGAATCGCTTTTACGAGATCGTCTTGATTGCCGTAGAGATCGAGGCTGGTGCGATCGCCGGGGTGGTTCACGGCCCAGGCCTCGCGCGAAGTTTGCTCATTGCCGCCGAGAGCGAGCAAAACGATGTCGGCCTTCGCCGCGACTTTGGCGGCTTCCTCGATGCGCTTGGCGTTGAGCGCGGGGTCGCCGAGAACGACTTTGTCGGCGTCCCAGTCGGGATCGGTTTCGGTGATTTTGCTGCCGAGGGAATACGAAACTTCGGCTGAGCTTCCGACTTTTGTTTTGATGGCTTGCAGGAAGCTGACGCCGCGGCCGGGCTGATTGCTGTAGCCGCCGAGATGGAGTTCAGCGGCGTTGGGGCCTATGACGGCGATGCGCTTGTATTTTCCTTTGGCGAGGGGGAGGAGTTTGTTTTCGTTTTTGATAAGGATGATGGATTCGTGCGCGGCTTTCAGCGCGAGCGCTTGGTGCTCGGGGCTGTTCGTGATTTTTTCGGCATAGTCGGCGTTCGAATACGGATCTTCGAACATTCCCGCCATGAATTTTGCGCGGAGCATGCGGGTAACCGAGACGTCGATCGAAGACTCGGAGATTTTGCCGGCTTTCACTTGGTCGACTAGCGTGCCGTAGGTCTGGTTGAATGGAAGCTCGACGTCGACGCCGGATTCGAACGCGACGCGCGCCGCGTCTTCCTGGTTTGCGACGATGTGATGGACGGTGCGCAATTCCTGCGGGCCGAAATAGTCGGACGTGATCAGGCCTGTGAATCCCCACTCGCCACGCAAGACGTCGATCATCAAATGTTTGTTGCTGTGATTGGGGATGCCGTCGATTTCGTTGTAGCTTGGCATCACAGTCGCGACGTGCGCCTCTTTCACGGCGGCTTCAAAAGGCTTCAGCCAGTATTCGCGAATCACGCGTTCGGAATAGAGCGCCGGGCCGACGTTGGTGCCGCTCTCGGGCTGGCCGTGCACGGCGAAATGTTTTGCGGTGGCCATCACGTGAGACTTGTCGAGGCGCGGGTCGGCGCCTTGGTAGCTGGCGCCCTGGTAGCCGGTAATTGCCGCGACTCCGAGGCGCGAGACGAGATACGGATCTTCGCCGTAGGTTTCTTCGGTGCGGCCCCAGCGCGGGTCGCGGTCGAGGTCGAGCACTGGCGCGAGGCACTGTTGAATGCCGCGGGCGCGGGCCTCGGCTGCGGTGGCGGTGAAAATTTCGTGGAGCAGATCGGGATCCCACGTGGATGCGAGCGCAATCGCCGTCGGATAGGACGTGCCTTTTGGCGCGACGTGGCCGTGCAGGCACTCGTCGTGAAAGAGCACCGGGATACCGAGACGCGTGTTTTCTTTCACCCATTTTTGGATCGAGTTCGTGAACTCCACCATCACGCGCGGATCGCGATGCTCGCTGGGCCGCGAGATTTCGCCGATGCCGTTTTTCAATAAGGTCGCCGCGTTTTCCGGCAAAAAGTTACCCTTGTCATCGACGAAAAGCATTTTGGGGTCGGAGAAAAACTGTTTGTTCTCCCACGCGCCTTGGAGCTGCGCGACTTTTTCTTCGAGCGTCATGCGCGAGAGAAGGTCGGTGATGCGCTGCTCGACGGGCAAGTTCGCGTCGCGATAGGGAAGGGTCGCTTGTTGCGCATTGGCGACGCGCGATTTCCAGGCGAAAGCTCCCGCGACCGCCGACACGACTGCGACGCACGCGCAAAATCGTAAGAAAAAACGCACTCCGGCCTCCATTCAAGATTTCTATGCTTGCAATCCAAAATCTGCGTGGTACGATACCACGACCGTTAACGTACACGGCAAGGGATTTTTGCAGTTTATTTGGCCCTTTCCGTGGCGCCTGGCAGGGCGCGGGCCTATTTTCGCGTTTTTACGTTACGGTGAAACGTTTGTGTCCTCGTTAGGGCGAACGAGAATCGCTCAGGGTCCCCGATCCCAACCATATCGGCAAGTCTTCTGTTGGGAGTCATAGGTTAGAACTATGCCCGGCCACGTCCTCGGAATCGACATTGGAACCGGCGGAACGCGCGCGCTGATTATCGGCGCAGACGGTCGCATCGTTGCGTCGGCGACGGAAGAGCACGAGCCGTTCTCATCCCTGCAGATCGGCTGGGCCGAGCAGCATCCCGAAGACTGGTGGCGCGCCGCAGGCATCGCTGTGCGCAAAGCGCTGGCGCAGAGCGGGCTGAAGAGTGAAGACATCGCGTGCGTCGGTTTTTCAGGGCAGATGCATGGCGCGGTGATGCTCGATGCTAAGGGCGACGTCGTTCGGCCGGCGCTCATTTGGTGCGACGTTCGAACTGAGCCGCAGTGCGAAGAGCTGAATGAGAAGATCGGCGCGGCGAAACTGATTCAGCTTACCTGCAATCCTGCACTGCCGAATTTCACGCTGACGAAATTTTTGTGGGTGCGTGAGAACGAGCCGGAAAACTGGAAGCGCGTGCGCTCGGTGATGCTGCCGAAGGACTACGTTCGCTTTCGGCTGACGGGTGAGCGCGCGATCGATGTTGCGGATGCGTCCGGGACGTTGATGCTCGACGTGGCGAAGCGGGCGTGGTCGCAGGAAGTTTTGCAGGCGGCGGAGATCGATCCGGCGCTACTGCCGCGCGTGTTCGAGTCGCCTGATGTTTGCGGCAAAGTTTCTGCGGAAGGCGCCAAAGCGACCAGCCTCGCCCTCGGCACGCCGGTCGTCGCGGGTGCGGGCGACCAAGCCGCTGGCGCCACGGGAATGGGCATCGTGGTTCCGGGCGCGGTCAGCGCGACGATCGGGACGTCTGGCGTCGTGTTTGCGGCCACCGATCGGCCAGCGCTCGATCCTCGCGGCCGACTTCACACGTTTTGCCACGCCGTCCCTGGCCGATGGCATGTCATGGGCGTGACGCAGGCCGCGGGTCTGTCGCTGCGCTGGTTCCGAGACAATTTTATGTCGGCCGCAGAAAAATCAGGGGCAACCGATCCATACGAAACGCTCACCGCCGAAGCGGCGACTGCACCAGCCGGTTCCGATGGCTTGCTCTGGACTCCGTATCTGATGGGCGAGCGCACGCCTCATCTTGACGGCACAGCGCGCGGCGCATTGGTGGGTCTCACGGCGTCGCACAAACGCGCGCACGTCGTGCGTGCCATTCTCGAAGGCGTCGCCTACAGCCTCAAAGACACATTCACGATTTTCGGCGAGATGAAGGTGCCGGTGAAAAGCATCCGCCTCGGCGGTGGCGGCGCGCGTTCCCCGCTTTGGCGGCAAATTCAGGCGGACGTCTACGATCACGACGTCGAAATTGTGGAAGCGGAAGAAGGTGCTGCCTATGGCGCCGCAATTCTGGCAGGCGTCGGCGCGAGGATATGGCCTTCTGTTGACGCGGCCTGCGACGCAATTGTTCGCGTGATGCATCGGGTGCAGCCGGTCGCGGCAAATGCTCGCGTCATGCAGAAAAACTACTCCGCATATCAGCGGGTGTATCCCGCAACCAAATCGATCTTCAGTGCGTAGTGTCTGTGGATGTGGTGCGAGCGGGTCGGCTCGCTGTAACTAGTCCAGGAGGCGCGCATTCTTCGAGGGAGTGCGCGGAAAGGTGCGTGTATGTCGAGGAATGCGTTCGAGCCGAAGCCGGAACATAAATTTACATTTGGTTTGTGGACGGTAGGGAATCGCGGGCGCGACCCCTTTGGCGATTTCGTGCGTCCGGTGATTTCGCCGAACGATATCGTCGCGATGCTGGCCGAAGTTGGCGCGTGGGGCGTCAACCTGCACGACAACGATCTTGTTCCGATCGACGCTACTGCGCATGAGCGCGATGCGATCGTCGCGTCGTTCAAGCGCGCGTGCAAAGAGCACGGGCTTGTTGTGCCGATGGCGACGGTTTCGCTATTTACGCACCCTGTTTTCCGCGACGGCGCGTTTACCGCGAGCGATCCCGAAGTGCGCGCCTACGCTGTGCAGAAAACGATGCGCGCGATGGACCTCGGCGCCGAGCTTGGCGCGAAGATTTTCGTTTTGTGGGGCGGCCGCGAGGGAGTCGAGACCGACGCGTGCCGCCCCGGCGCCGATGCCGTCAAGCATCTGCGCGATGCCGTTAATTTCTTGTGCGAGTACAACATCGACAAGAAGTACGGCTTCAAGTTCGCGATGGAAGCCAAACCGAACGAGCCGCGCGGCGACATTTATATGGCGACGACCGGGCATTATCTCGGTTTCATTCCGACGCTCGATCATCCGGAAATGGTCGGCGTCAATCCGGAATTTGCGCATGAAACGATGGCGGGACTGAATTTTCTGCACAATGTCGCGCAAGCGTGGGAAGCGGGCAAACTCTTTCACATCGATTTGAACGATCAGGTGTCGGGCCGTTATGACCAGGACTTGCGATTCGGTTCGGTGAACATCAAGGCGGCATTCTTCCTCGTGAGATTTCTCGAAGATGTCGGCTACACGGGCTCGCGCCATTTCGACGCGCACGCGTACCGCACCGAAGACTACGAAGGCGTGAAGGATTTTGCGCGCGGCTGCATGCGCAACTATCTCATCCTGAAAGACAAGGCCGCGCACTGGAACGCCGACAAGGAAATCGCGTCGATATTGAAGGAAGTCAGTTCGAACGCGAACGGAGCGCCAAAGATCGGCTCCTACTCGAAAAAGAGCGCAGCAACGCTGCTCGCTCACAACTTCGACAAAGACGTCATCATGAAGAAGCGCCTCCCCTACGAGCGCCTCGACCAACTGACGATCGACATCCTCACCGGCGCTCGCTAGCGTTCTGTCAGTTACGCTCCGTTGAACGCGCCTCACTAAACACGCTGTCATCCTGAGCGAAGCGAAGGATCTCAGACGTGAGCGTAGGCGCACCCTCATCCGTTACAATGCATTCGTTCGCATAACGCGCCTATCCGGTTCCGCGCGATTGCGTTCTGCTCAACGCTTCACGGAGACCCGTGATGTCCTTCATCCACGACGACTTTCTGCTTCAATCCGAAACGTCGCGCCGCCTCTATCAGACCTACGCCGCATCGGAACCCATCCTCGACTACCATTCGCACCTGCCGCCTGCCGACATCGCATCCAACCGCCGCTTCAACAATCTGTTCGAACCGTGGCTCGAAGGCGATCACTACAAATGGCGCGCGATGCGTGCGAACGGCGTGCCCGAATCTCATGTGACCGGCAACGCCGATCCTCGCGACAAATTTCTCACCTGGGCGCGCACCGTTCCCTACACCCTGCGTAATCCGCTCTATCACTGGACGCATCTCGAACTGAAGCGCTACTTCGGCATCGACGAGCTGCTTAACGAGAACTCCGCGCCATCAATTTGGGACCGAGCAAACGAGCAGCTTCGATCCTCAAGCGAACTCACCACACAAGGCATTCTTCGCAAATTCAAAGTCCGCGCTGTTTGTACCACCGACGATCCGTGCGACGACCTCGCACATCATCGCGCCGTCAACTCATCGGCGAGCGCCGGTTTTCGCATGTATCCGACTTTCCGCCCCGACGCCGCGCTCGCCGTCGGTCAACCAGAAGTGTTTGCATCCTGGGTCGCTCGTCTCCAAAAATCGAGCAACATCGAAATTCATTCTTTCAGCCATTTCCTCGATGCGCTGAAACAGCGTCACGGCCATTTCCATTCCGTGGGCGGGCGTCTGTCCGATCACGGGCTCACGCGTTGCTTTGCGAATCCCTGCAACGACACGCAAGCGGGGCTTATTTTTTCGAAAGCGCGTGATGGAAAAGCAGCATCAGCGGCGGAGGAAGAGCAATTCGCATCGAACCTTATGTTGTTCTTCGGCCGTCTCGACGCCGAAAAGAATTGGACGAAGCAACTGCACCTAGGCGCGCTGCGCAACGTAAACACACGCGCGACGCAAGCACTCGGCCCCAACACCGGCTACGACAACATCGGCGACTGGCCGCAAGCCGAAGCGCTCAGCAGATACTTCGACCTGCTCGAACAGGAAAACGCGCTGCCAAAGACGATCATCTACAACAACAATCCAATCGACAATTTCGTCTTCTCTACCGCGATCGGCAGTTTTCAGGACGGAAAAACACCCGGCAAGATTCAATTTGGCAGCGGCTGGTGGTTCCTCGATCAAAAAGAGGGAATCGAGTGGCAGCTCAACGCGCTTTCGAACAACGGCCTCTTCGGCCGCTTCGTCGGCATGCTTACCGACTCGCGCTCGTTCATGTCATTCCCGCGCCACGAATACTTCCGCCGAGTGCTCTGCAATCTCTTGGGGAGTGAAATCGATGGTGGCGAGTTGCCACGCGACGAAGAGTTGGTGGGCGCCACAATCCGAAACATCTGCTTCGCAAACGCAAAGGAATATCTGGCGCTCGACCTGAACTGATATTTTTGTAGAGGCGGGTTTACCCCGCCACTTAAGCCACCGCGACCTACGGAACCGAAGCGCTCACCAGTTATGCATCGTCCCGTCGAGCTTCCGATTCACCGGCAAATACGCGCGCTGGTACGGATACGTCTCCGCCAATTTCTCATCGATATCGACCCCATGTCCCGGCGCGTCGCCCGGATACATGAATCCATCCTTGAACGAATACGCATGCGGAAAAACTTTGTCCGTCTCCGGCGTGTGCCGCATGTACTCCTGAATTCCAAAATTGTGCACGCTGATGTCGAAATGCAGCGCAGCCCCCATGCAGACGGGACTCAAGTCGGTCGCGCCATGCGAACCCGTTCGAACCTGATAAATTTCCGCCAGGTTCGCGATTTTCTTCAGGTGTGAAATTCCACCCGCATGCACCACCGTCGTGCGGATGTAATCGATGAGCTGCTCCTCAATAAGCAGCTGGCAATCAAAAATCGTGTTAAACACTTCCCCGACGGCCAGCGGCGTCGTCGTATGCTGACGAATCAACCGAAAGCTTTCCTGCAACTCCGCCGGCGTCGGATCTTCAAGCCAGAACATGTGATACGGCTCAAGTTCTTTGCCCAGCCGCGCTGCCTCGATCGGCGTCAGCCGATGATGCGCATCGTGCAGTAAGTGAACATCCGGCCCAAACTCTTTGCGCAGCCGTGAAAAAAGCTGCGGCGCAAAATTCAGATATTGCTCCGTCGACCACGCATTCTCCGGCGGCGCATCTTTTTCCGCCGGCTCGTAGTACATCGACCCGCGCCCGACTCCATACGTGCTCGCGAGCCCCGGAATTCCCGATTGCGCGCGAATCGCCTTGTATCCCATGCCGATATATTTCGAAACCGCCGCCACCGTATCTTCTATGTCGCTCCCGCTCGCGTGCCCATAAACCATCACGCCTTCGCGCGATGCTCCGCCCAGCAATTGATACAGCGGCGCGTTCAGCGATTTCGCCTTGATGTCCCACAGCGCCGTATCCACCGCCGCGATTGCCGACATCGTCACCGGCCCGCGCCGCCAGTACGCGCCCTTGTAAAGATATTGCCAGATGTCCTCGATCCGCCGCGCATCGCGCCCGATCAACAGCGGGCAAACGTGATCGCTCAGATACGACGCCACCGCAAGCTCGCGCCCATTCAGCGTCGCGTCGCCGAGCCCATAAATTCCGTCTTCAGTGGCAATCTTCAACGTGACAAAATTTCGTCCCGGGCAGCAAACAATGACCTTGGCATCGACGATCTTCATCCGTAAAAATCCTTCTCGCGAGTCTATCCGTGCAGATGCAAAATACCACGCGCAAGAGTGCCACAGTCGCCCGAAAGACTGCTACCTTTGAGATGCTGCGATGAAATCCTCATGCAACACGCGCATTCGCCTGGTCGTCGCCACGATCATTCTGATCTTCCTAAGCGCGATCGTATCGAGCTCCTCGCTCGCCGAAGACGGCCACGAAGCTTGGCTTCGCTACGCCCCGCTCGACGCTTCCGCCGCCAAAATCTTCGCATCACTCCCACACGCCGTTCGCGTCCAGGGCGATTCCGTCGTGCTTCGTTCTGCGCGCGAGGAATTGTCTCGCGGTTTCCACGGGATGTTAGGGATCACCTTGGCAACGCAAAGCGCGAACGTGCCTGCGATCGTTCTTTCCGTCGACCGAAATCTCAGGCCCGAATCTTTCCGTTTAGAATGGTCCGGAGTCGGAAATAGCGCATCGCTGCGAATCATCGGCGGAGACGACCGCGGCGTCCTCTACGGCGTCTTCGCCCTCCTCAGCAAAATCGCCCGCCAGGAATCCCTCGCCAACATCGACGAAACGCAGCAACCCTCTGCCCCCGTTCGTTGCGTCAACGATTGGGACAATCTCGACGGCACCATCGAACGCGGCTACGGCGGCCGCTCGATTTTCTTCGACGCCGACAACGTGCGCACCGATCTCTCCCGCGTCAACGACTTCGCCCGCCTGCTCGCCTCGATCGGCATCAACGGCTGCGCCATCAACAACGTCAACGCCAATCCGCGCGTCCTTACTCCCGAATTTCTCCCGCAGCTCGTCCGCGTCGCCGACATCTTCCGCGCCTGGGGTGTAAAACTCGCGATCGCCGTCGACGTCAGCAGTCCGACGCGCATCGGCGGCCTCGAAACTTTCGACCCGCTCGATCCTACCGTCGCGAAATGGTGGCGCGATCGTTTCGACGACATCTACGCAAAAATCCCCGACCTCGGCGGCGTGGTCGTCAAAGCCGACTCCGAAGGCCGCCTCGGCCCATCCACCTATCACCGCTCTCCCGCCGATGCCGCCAACGTCATCGCCAAAGCGCTCAAGCCTCACGGCGGCCTCGTCTTCTATCGCGCCTTCGTCTACAACCACCATCTCGACTGGCGCGACCCCAAAAACGATCGCGCCAAAGCCGCCTACGATAATTTCCATCCCCTCGACGGCCAGTTCGATGACAACGTCATCATCCAGATCAAGCACGGCCCCATCGATTTTCAGGCGCGCGAGCCGGTCTCGCCACTTTTCAGCGGGCTCGAAAAAACCAACGAAGCGATCGAGCTGCAAATCACCCAGGAATACACCGGTCAGGCTCGACACATGGTTTTTCTCGCGCCCATGTGGAAAGAAGTTCTCGACTTCGACCTGCACGCCGGCCGCGACAATTCGGCCAACACGCCCGTCAAAGATGTAGTCGCCGGCAAGGTTTTCCACCGCTCCACCGGCGGTTACGTCGGCATCGCCAACGTCGGCCTCGACGCAAACTGGCTCGCGCATCCGCTCTCCATGGCCAATCTCTACGCCTTTGGCCGCCTCGCATGGAATCCCGGACTGCCTTCCGACACCATCGTCGCGGAATGGACTCAACTCACGTTTGGCACCGAGCCGGCCGTCGTTCAGACCATCGTCGGCATGCAGCTCGCCTCATGGCACACCTACGAAAATTACACCGGCCCGCTCGGCGCCCAGACGCTCACCGACATCACCGGCAGCCACTTCGGCCCCAACATCGAAGCATCCGAAGAAAATGGCTGGGGTCAGTGGCATCGCGCCGACGAAGAGGGAATCGGCATGGACCGCACTGTCGCCACCGGCACCGGATTCGTCGGCCAATACCGTCCGCCGGTCGCAAACATCTACGAATCGCTCGCGACTACGCCCGACGAACTCGTCCTCTTCTTCCACCACGTTCCGTATACGTACAATCTGCATTCCGGCAAAACCGTAATCCAACACATCTACGATTCTCACTACGACGGCGCCGCCGAAGCCGCCGAATTCGTCGATCAATGGAAATCGCTGCAAGGTCACGTGGACACGCAGCGCTTCAACGACGTCCTCGCACGCCTCGAGTTTCAGGCAGGCCACGCGATCGTTTGGCGCGACGCGATCTGCAATTACTTCCTGAAGAAATCGGGCATCGCCGATGCCGAGGGCCGCGCCGGACATTTCCCGAATCGCATCGAAGCCGAATCCATGCAGCTCCGCGGCTACACTTCCGTCGCCGTGAGCCCGTTGGAGAACGCGTCACAGGGAAGAGCGATCGAGTGCAAGCAGCAGCAAGGCTGCGGTGCAGGTTATAAATTCACCGGCAAGGAAGGGAACTACGCCATCACGGTCCTCTACTTCGACATCAAAAACGGCGAGGCGAAATTTCGTGTTCTTCTAAACGGTCTGCCGATCGCCAAGTGGACCGCTGACGATCAACTGCCGGCCGCGAAAATCGGAGCCGACGCCGCCACGCGGCGCACGATCGCGAATGTCCATCTTCGTCCCGGCGATCAACTCGCCATCGAAGGCACGCCCGATCGCGACGACCCCGCTGCGCTCGACTACATCGAAATCACGCCATCAAACTAGCCGTGCAGCTTCGCGTGCCGTAAACTCTTACCGGCACGCCGCCAAAACGTCTCCTACAGCGAACTCGTAGGGGCCGGCACGCCGTGCTCATCCGGAAATCTCAACGTATCGATTCCATCTCGAGGCCAAACAAAAATGCCCTACGCCCCGCTCGCTCTCACCAGCAAAACCGCCGTCGTCGTCGGCGGAACCTCCGGCATCGGCCTCGCGATCGCCAAAGGCCTCGCCCAAGCCGGCGCCAACGTCGTGCCTACCGGCCGCCGCGCCGAACTCGCACAATCCGCAGCCGCCGACATCAAAGCCGCCGGCGGCAAATCCTTCGCTGCTCCATGCGACGTCTCCAATCGCGCAAGCATCGACGCGTTACTCGCCGCCACCATCGCGGAATTCGGCTCGGTCGAAATCCTCGTCAACTCCGCAGGCACCACAAAACGTACGCCCTCGCTCGACGTCACCGAAGCCGAGTGGAACAACATCATTGAAGTCAATCTCAGCGGCACATTCCGCGCGTGCCAGGTCTTCGGCCGCCACATGATCGAGCGCAAATACGGCCGCATCATCAATATCGCATCGGTCGCGTCCCACCTCGCGCTTTTCGAAGTCGCTGCTTACTGCGCCAGCAAAGGTGCCGTCGGGATGCTCACAAAGGCTCTCGCTGTCGAGTGGGGAAAATACGGAGTCTGCGTCAACGCCATCGCTCCCGGCGTCTACCGTACCGATCTCAACGCAGGCCTATTGGATGGAACTGCTCGCGGCGCCGAATTCAAACTCCGCAACCCGATGGGCCGCTTCGGCCAACTCGGAGAACTCATCGGCGCCGCGATTTTCCTCGCATCTGAATCCGCCAGCTACACCAACGGCCACATCCTGGCCGTCGACGGCGGCATGCTCGCCTCCGGCGTCAACCAATAACATTGGGCCGCAATCCTTACCACAAATGTGTAGGGGCGCAGCACGCTGCGCCCCATGTCCGCACCATCGATCCGCAACCGGCGTTTGGGTGCCGCACCTTTGCGATTTTCAAGGGTGCGGTTTTTCCATCCACCAGACAATCGCTCCGTTCGCCGCCAATTCTCGATCCGTTAGATCCAATCGCTCTGTCTTCCGCGAAAAATTCTCCGCGTAACTCAGCGTACTCTGCGTTGTCTTTTTCCTTCCCACTCTTCCTCCGCGACCTCTGCAAACTCTGTGGTGAATTCCTCTTTCCTTCTTACCCCTCAACCTCCGCATCCGCCACCGCGAGCGCCTCATCAAACGCCGCCACCCCCGCATCAATGTCCTTCTCCGAAATAATCAACGGCGGCGCAATCACAAAGTGGCTCACCCAAGCCTGCATATAAACCCCGCTCGCCATCATCTTCGCCGCAACTTTATCCACCAACAGCGGCGTTCCCGCCACCTTATCCGCCATCGTATTAAATCCCGCCTTCGTCTTCCGGTTCTTCACCAACTCCACTGCCCAGAACATCCCAATCCCGCGCACCTCTCCAATCGAAGGATGCTTCTCTTTCAGCGCCTCCAACTTCGGCTTGATGTATGCACCCAACTGCACGGCACGGTCAGCCAGATTCAACCTCTTCATCTCATCAATCGACGCAATCGCCGGCGCCAGCGTCAGCGGATGCGCCTCATACGTATGCCCGTGCGAGAAAAAGTGATCCTCAAAGTAGCTCGCCACCTTCTCCGACGTCGCGCACAGCCCCAAAGGAATCGCGGCGTTCGTAATCCCTTTCGCCGTCGTCAAAATATCCGGCACCACGCCCCAGTTATCCACCGCAAACCACTTTCCCGTGCGGCACCACCCCGTCATCACTTCGTCCGCAATCATCAACACGCCGTGCTTGTCGCAAATCTGCCGCAGCCTCGGCAGATATTCCTTCGGCGGAATCAAAACGCCATTCGTCCCGACGACCGGCTCGAGAATCACCGCCGCCACATCGCTCTCATTCGCGATCATGTGCTCGATGTACTCGACGCACGCAATCCCGCATCCCGGATACGTGTGCAAAATCGGGCACTTGTAGCAATTAACCTCCGGCGCAAAAATCACTCCCGGAATTTTTCCCGCCGGCTCCATCGCCCACCGCCGCGGATCGCCCGTCGCCGCAATCGACCCCATCGTCGACCCGTGGTACGACCGATACCGCGAAATAATCTTCGTCTTACCTGTACACATCCGCGCAATCTTGAACGCCGCTTCGTTCGCCTCCGTCCCCGAAGTCGTAAAAAAATATTTCGTCAGCCCCTTTGGCAGCACTTCAAGCAGCCGCTTCGCCAGCTCCGCGCGAATCGTCGTCGCCCATCCCGGCCCGACATACGCCAGATCGCGCGCTTGATCCTGAATCGCCTGAATCACCGCCTTATTCTTGTGACCCAGCGTCACGCACATCAGTTGCGCCGAAAAATCCAGATACTTCTTCCCATCGGCATCCGTGAAGTGACAATCCTCCGCATCCACCACATGGACCGGGTTCCACCCCTTCTGGCGGCGCCAAGTCCCATACGTATAGCGCGTTGTGATCTGCTTCACTTCGGCGGAAGAAAGGTTCTCGCTCGGCATGAAAAATCCTTCGACTGGAATTGCCCGAGCAACTCTGCACATTTTCAGCAAGCTCGAGTTAGCGCTAGCCTACTACGTTTCCCCTGCCCGTGAAATTCCGTTAGCCGCTGGGTGCCCCACCCTCGGTTTCTGAGGGTGGGTGTTTAGATTCAACCCGACCCATCATTCAACATTCATCGCGAAGTTTGGCCGTTGGGTGCCGCACCCTCAGGTTTAAGAAGGTGCGGGTTTAGATTCAACACAACCCATCCTTCAACATTCATCTCCCACAATCCCTTGCGCAACGCACCCCGCCGCGCGATACTCGCCGCCATCAAATGCACAAAACTCTCGGCATCATCGCTGTATTTTGCGCCGCCATACTCGCGGCACCGCATACGCTATTAGCGCAGTCCGCACCGTCCGCCTCTCATCCCACCAAAATCATCATCGACTCCGACATCGGCGACGACGTTGACGACGTCTTCGCCATCGGCCTCGCCCTCACCAGCCCCGAAGTCGAAATCCTGGGCATCACCAGCGCCTGGGGCGACACCCAACTCCGCGCCCGCATGATCGACCGCCTCCTCATCGAAACCAACGCCACCACCATCCCCGTCGCCGAAGGCATCCCCACAAAAGCCCAGTCCACATTCAGCCAGGCGCAGTGGGCCAAATCCGGCACCGTCCCACAAAAATCCCATCCAAACGCTGTCGACTTCCTTCTCGACCAAATCAAAAAAGATCCCGGCAATATCACGCTCGTCGCCATCGGCCCACTGACAAACATCGGCGCCGCCATCGACCGTGACCCTGCCACATTCAAAAAGCTCAACCGCGTCGTTATCATGGGCGGCGCCATCCGCAAAGGCTACGGCGACATGGGTTACGCCCCCGACCATGGCCCTCAGCCCGAATACAACATCTACAGCGACGTTGCCGCCGCCCAAAAACTCTTCGCCAGCGGCGTCCCCATCTACATGATGCCGCTCGACTCCACCCAACTGAAACTCGACGAAGACAAGCGCGCCTTCCTCTTCAAGCAGGGAACTCCGCTCACCAACGCGCTCTCCACGCTCTACTATCAGTGGGGCCAACCAACTCCTACGCTCTTCGACGCCATGGCCGTCGCCTATGTCCTCGATCCGTCGCTCTGCCCTACGACGCCGCTCCACATCACCGTCGAAAAAGACGGCGCCACGCGCGAATCCGCCGGTACGCCCAACGCCAACGCCTGCCTCGCCTCCGATTCCGATCAGTTCTTTCGTTTCATACTTCCACGCCTCGCCAAGCCCTTTCCTTTGCAACGCTGAATCGCTACAGTAACCGTTCGCCGCCCAGGCCACGACGCCAAAAGCCAAATGACCGCCGCCCCAAAACCGCAAATGCCGCCCTCACGCGCCACCTACCCCGACCTCGCCGGCAAATCCGTTCT
>Ga0206871_10161_pt1 | contig 18008 bp, 9 predicted proteins | sample Alteio_BWOrgCont_33_FD_152627 | JGI IMG/M metagenome (GOLD analysis project Ga0206871, IMG submission 152627) | Enriched cells from forest soil in Barre Woods Harvard Forest LTER site, Petersham, Massachusetts, United States -... | ecosystem: Environmental > Terrestrial > Soil > Temperate forest >...
AGATTGTTATCGCCCTCATTCGCTAACAAAGTCATATCGCGCCCGCGTTAGCTGTTACCCTTTTCAAACCATATGTAGTAGCTCATACGGTGTCCAATACTAATTGTGCGCTGTGGAAGCGTGCGGAACCGGAAGCCCGCTCGGTGACAGAAAAAGAGCTTCGGGCTTCCCGGATGCCAGTTGCAGGCCGTGCAGGTTTATCGGTGGCGGGATACCCGTGGAGCGCCGGCTGAGGAGACGCGCGCGTAGACCCGATGCTCCATCAGCTCGCAAAAGCTAGCCGTCCGGCGCTAACCTGCCCGGTCCGGTCCGGTCCCGGTCGCGTATTCGGCCGGCTGGCGATGGAGGCAGGGGTCGGCCGGATCCCGTAATGTACCTGCGCGGCAAGTAATTTTTCTAATTACAGAAGGCAATTATACCAAATTCGTTGGACAATTCTTAGTTTTTCGTTAAGACATAAACAGTATTTATCCGCATTCTAAGATCATAAAATATGGAAAAGGTACACAAGGGGAGATGATCGAACGGGGAAACCAGTTAGGCGTAGTTGTCCGGCGGTGGCTACCCGCTTGTGCGGATGGAGCAGGCTGATGCCGACCGCCTACCATGCCAAGCTGTTCGCTCATGAGCTGCTCCGGCGGCATTCAGCAGCTGACTCAGAAAAACTAGCGGGTGCCCTGCTCGACGCCCAGGTGGACCTGAATCCACACCAGATCGAGGCGGCACTTTTCGCGTTCAAATCCCCACTCGCCAAGGGTGCGGTCCTCGCCGACGAAGTCGGTTTGGGAAAGACAATTGAAGCGGGCCTGGTGCTGGCTCAAAAATGGACTGAGGGCAAGCGGCGCATCCTGATCATTTGTCCCGCCAATCTCCGGAAACAATGGTCGCAGGAGATGGCGGAAAAGTTCTTCCTGCCGACCGTGATCCTGGAGAGTGCGATATACAATCGGATGCACAAGGAGGGCAGTCGCCGACCCTTCGAGCAACCGACGATCATTATCTGCTCGTTCCAATTCGCAGCCCGTCAGAGCAACGAGCTGATGGTCACCAAGTGGGACCTGGTGGTGATCGACGAGGCGCACCGTCTTCGGAACGTCTATCGGACGGATAACAAGATAGGGCGCGCCCTGAAGTCCGCGCTCGCCAACGCGCCGAAGGTGCTTCTGACGGCGACGCCGCTCCAAAATTCACTCATGGAGCTGTACGGGTTGGTCAGCCTGATCGACGACTACGCCTTCGGCGACGCCAAGAGCTTCCGCGCTCAATATGCGCGACTGACCGGCGATGCCCTGTTCGACGATTTGAAGGCCCGGCTCTCGCCCATTTGCCACCGAACGCTACGCCGGCAGGTGCTGGAGTACATCCGCTACACCAACCGCATCCCGATCACTGAGGAATTCATCCCGAGCGAGGCCGAGCAGGCCCTTTACGACATGGTCTCCGATTATCTCCGCCGGCCAAGCTTGCAAGCCCTCCCGTCCAGTCAGCGCTCCCTGATGACGCTGATCATGCGCAAACTGCTGGGGTCATCAACCTTCGCCATTGCCGGCGCGCTGGATTCCCTGGCACGGAAGCTGGAACGGCAGCTTAAGGATGACCGCGACCTTCGGAATCGTCTTCGCGAAGAGCTTGCCGAGGATTACGAGGAACTTGAGGAGGTTGCCGAGGAGTGGTCCGACGGTGAGGACGAGCCGGAGCCGCTGACCGAGGCCGACATCAGCGCCATCAACGCGGAGATTTCGGATCTTCGGGCCTTCCGCGACCTCGCTGTATCGATCACCGAGAACGCCAAGGGCCTGTCACTTTTGAGCGCTCTTAAGGTGGGCTTCGCCAAGGCGGTCGAACTAGGCGGCCCGCAGAAGGCGATCATTTTCACTGAATCGCGCCGCACCCAGGACTATCTGGTCCGGCTCCTGTCCCAGAATGGCTATGACGGCCAACTTGTACTATTCAACGGCACCAATGCCGATCCGCAATCGCGCGATATATACGCGGCATGGCTCAAGAGCAACAAGGGAACGGACCGCGTCACCGGCTCCCGGACGGCCGACATGCGAGCCGCGCTGGTCGAGCACTTCCGCAAGAAGGCCTCGATCATGATCGCGACCGAAGCAGCCGCCGAAGGCATCAACCTGCAATTCTGTTCCATGGTGGTGAACTACGACCTGCCCTGGAACCCGCAGCGTATCGAGCAGCGCATCGGTCGTTGCCATCGCTATGGCCAGAAATACGATGTCGTCGTGGTGAACTTCCTGAACCGTAGCAATGCTGCCGACATGCGCGTGTTCGAGCTTCTTCGAGACAAGTTCAAGCTGTTCTCCGGGGTATTCGGGGCCAGCGACGAGGTGCTCGGCGTCATTGAATCCGGCGTCGACTTCGAGAAGCGGATCGTTGCGATCTATCAGAATTGCCGTACTGAGGACGAGATCGAGGCCGAGTTCGAGGCGCTTCGCGCCGAAATGGACACTCAGATCAGCGCCACCATGGACGACACCCGTCGCAAGCTGCTTGAGAACTTCGACGCCGAGGTCCATGACCGCCTGAAGATGCACCTCGATCACAGCCGGGAGTATGTGAGCCGCTACGAACGGATGTTGTGGGCCGTCACCCGGCACGAGCTGGCTAAGCTCGCGACCTTCGACGACAGCTATCTCAGCTTTACCCTGAAGGCGACGCCGTCAGGCGTCACGGTGCCGGCCGGCGCTTACTTCCTCACCAAGCAGGCCTTGGACGGGCACCGTTATCGCCTCGGGCACCCACTCGCCCAGCATGTCCTCGCCCAGGCCGGCACGCGCACGCTCGATGGAGCGCATCTGGCCTTCGACTATTCGGGCTGGAAGCAGAAGGCCGTGGGTCTCGAACCGTTTGTCGGCGGAGGCGGCATTATGGCCGTGCGCAAGCTCTCCATCTCCGGCTCGGATGCTCAGGATCATATCCTGATCGCCGCTGTGACCGACAATGGACAGCCCATCGAACCCAGGGCAGCCCTCCGGCTGTTTGAGTTACCTGCCCGCAAGGTGAGCGAAGGGGCCGCGACTCCGCCCGCTGCCCTTCAAGGCAGTCTCGAAACGCAGCACAAGGCGATCCTGGAGGAGCTAGCCGCCCGTCAATCGGTATGGTTCGACCAGGAGATGGAGAAGCTCGACCATTGGGCCGAAGACAGGCGTGCCGGCCTGAAATTCGACCTCAAGGAACTCGACGACGAATTCAAGGAGCTGAAGAAGCAAATCCGCCAGACCGGCAATCTGCCGGACAAGCTTGCCCTGCAACGGAAGGCGCGTGAGCTTGAGAAGAAACGCGACGACGCCTGGCGGGCTTATGACGAGGCCGCGAAACAGATCGAGGTCGAGAAGGATGGCCTTCTCGACCGGGTCGAGGAGCAGCTGGCCCAGAGCGCGACGACAGAAGACCTGTTCACCATCACCTTCCAGATCGACTGACCAAGGGGGCCAGCCCGCATGACCGAAACCACCCAGCCGAAGAAAATGCCCCTGACGTCAATGGACATCGCGGAGGAAAAGCGCGAGCAGCTCAAGCACTGTCTTGGCTTCGCGTTTCCGGAAATTATGGCCGAGGACAAGATCGACTTCGATGAGCTCAAGCGCGTGTTGGGGGAGTGGGTCGATCCCGGAAAGGAGCGTTTCGGCCTGAACTGGCCCGGAAAGGCCGAGTGCATGAAGATCATTCAACAGCCGAGCGTGGCGACGCTCAAGCCTGTGCGCGAGGAGTCCGTCAATTTCGATGAAGCCGAGCACCTGTTTATCGAGGGTGATAATCTGGAGGTTCTAAAGCTGCTTCAGAAGGCGTATTTCGGCAAGATCAAGATGATTTATATCGACCCGCCGTATAACACCGGCAACGAGTTCATTTATCCAGATAAATACGCTGAAACACTGGAAACTTATCTCGCCTATACGGGCCAAATCGATGATGATGGCAGAAAGTTTTCAACAAATTCGGATTCAGTGGGCAGATACCACTCAAACTGGCTAAATATGATGTATCCACGCCTGTATCTCTCAAGAAATCTCTTGTGTGACAACGGCTGCATTTTCGTCTCCATCGATGACGTCGAGCTGGCCCATCTTCGTTCGATTTGCGATGAGATTTTTGGCGCAGAACATTTCTCTGGCTTAGTATCTCGGTCCACAGGCACGCGAATGGGGTCCGGAAGTGCCACATTATCCAGCGAACTCGACTACATATTGATTTATGCAAAAACAGACGAGGTCGAATTTTCTGGTCTTCCTATGAACGATGATGATCTCAGCATTTATGATCAGGAGGATGAGCGAGGTAAATATCTAACGCGCTCTTTACGAAGAACAGGAGGTGAGAACAGGCGCGAAGATCGTCCTAGCATGTTCTACCCGGTAATTGCACCGGATGGGACCGAGGTATTCCCAATTGCTCCGGCTGGATATGAGAGTCGGTGGGTTTGCGGCAAGTCGACGTATCAAAAACTCTTAGCCGACGGAATGATTGAATGGAAGAAGATGCGGAAAGATAACGCAGAACGCTGGCAGGTGTACCAGAAGCATTATGTTGGCTCAGCGATGAAACAACCCTCGAATCTCTGGAATGATGAGGAAGGAAATAAGAAAGCGACCCGTGACCTAAATGCCTTGTTCGGTGGGTTGAAGGTTTTCGACCATCCGAAGCCAGTAGGTCTTATGCAGCGCATGATAACGCTTGCCACTGAAGCACGGACCAACGACATCGTGTTAGACTTCTTTGCCGGTTCTGGCACGACGGGACAAGCCGTTTGGGTGCAGAACCAGCTGGATCAAGGCAATCGACAATTCGTCGTGGTGCAACTACCAGAAAAACTCGACGATGAGATTAAGGCTCATCAAGTCGCGTCTCAACTTTGCGAAGAAATCGGCGTTCCAAAGAATGTCGCCGAGCTTGCTAAAGAGAGATTGAGAAGAGCATTATCGTCAATGCAAGAGAAGCCATATTTTGCGGCCGGAAGCGGCAAAGTTGGCTTCAAAGTCTTTAAGCTCGATCGCTCCAATTTCAAGATATGGGATGGTCGGGCCGCCGCCGATGAAGATCTTAAACGTCAGATCGAGATGCACATCGATCATTTGTCACCTGAGAGCACCGCCGAGACCGTGCTCTACGAGCTCCTACTCAAGGCGGGGTTCCCTTTGACCACCGAAGTGAAGGCGCTGGAAATGGTAGAGAAGCGGGTCTTCTCCATCGAGGACGGCGCGTTGCTCATCTGCCTGGAGAAGGAGATCACGCCAGAGCTAATCGATGCGTTGGCAGAGGCCAACCCATTGCAGGTGATCTGTCTGGACGAGGGTTTCAAGAGCAACGACCAGCTCAAGGCGAACGCGGTCCAGACCTTCAAGGCCCGTGCCCAGGCCGAGGAATCGGAAATCGTCTTCAAGACGGTTTGAGGGCCTCGGCATGAAGCTCAAATTTGATCCCTCCCTTCAGTACCAGCAGGATGCGATCAATGCTGTGATCAGCGTGTTCGACGGGCAGCCCTTCGTGCAGAGCGGGGCGATGGCGTTCCAGTCGCTCCAGATTGGGGGGCTGTTTCAGACCGAGCTCGGCATGGGCAATCGGCTTCATCTGCTGGATGATGAAATCCTGAATAACGTCCATGCTATTCAAGAAGCCAACCAAATCGAGAAGGTCGCTGCGCTTCAGGGCCGAGAGTTCTCCATCGAGATGGAGACGGGCACCGGCAAGACCTACGTTTATCTCCGCTCGATCTTCGAGCTGAACAAGACCTATGGCTTCAAGAAATTCATCATCGTCGTGCCGAGCGTGGCCATCCGCGAGGGCGTACTCAAGAGCATCGACGTGACGAAGGAGCATTTCCAGACGCTGTATGATAAAGCGCCATTCGATCACTTCGTGTATGACTCCAAGCGCCTCGGCAAGGTGCGGCAGTTCGCAACCAGCAATCAGATCCAGATCATGGTCATCAACATCCAGTCCTTCCAGAAGGATGTTGCCGACAAAGACCTGTCGGAAATGACCGATGACGAGCTGAAGAAGCTCAACGTCATCAACCGCGAGAACGACCGCATGTCGGGGCGGCGGCCAATCGAGTTCATTCAGGCGGCCAATCCCATCGTCATCATCGACGAGCCGCAGAGCGTGGACAATACGGAAAAGTCACGCCGCGCGATTGGCAATCTCAACCCCATGGTGACTCTTCGCTACAGTGCGACCCACCGCAATCGGTACAACCTTCTCTATGAACTCGACCCGATCAAGGCCTATGACCTGCGGCTGGTGAAGCGCATCGAGGTGGCGTCGATCCGCTCCGACGGCAGCTTCAACGACGCGTATGTAAAGCTGCTCAAGACCGATAACACGAACGGCATCAAGGCGCAGGTCGAAATCCACAAGGACGGTCCGTCCGGCCCGAAAGCGGCAAAGCTCTGGGTTAAGCAAGGCGATGACCTCTATGTGAAATCAGGCGAGCGCGACGCCTACCGCGACAGCTACATCGTCCAGAACATCGACTGCACGCCGGGTTCTGAGTACCTAGAGTTCAATCAGGGCCGCTTCCTGGAGCTGGGACAGGAAGTCGGCGGGTTCGGCGACGACATTATGAAGGCTCAGGTCTATGAGACCGTCGAGCAGCATCTCAAGAAGGAGCGCGCCCTCAAGGGCAAGGGCATCAAGGTGCTCTCGCTCTTCTTCATCGACCGCGTCGCCAATTACCGCATCTACAACGAGGGCGGTACGACCAGCCTGGGTAAGATCGGGCAGTGGTTCGAGGAGGCTTATCGGGAGCTGACCGCGAAGCCGATCTACAAGGGGCTCATCCCCTTCGAGGTTTCCGAGGTGCACAACGGGTATTTCTCACAGGATAATCACGGGCGCGCCAAGGACACGCGCGGCAACACGGCGGATGATGACGACACCTACAGCCTCATTATGCGGGACAAAGAGCGGCTTCTAGATCCGAATGTGGCGCTCCGGTTCATTTTCTCGCACTCTGCGCTACGCGAAGGCTGGGACAATCCGAACGTCTTTCAGATTTGCACACTCAACGAGACCCAGGCGGTCGAGAAAAAGCGCCAGGAGATTGGCCGAGGACTTCGGTTGCCCGTCAATGAGACTGGTGAGCGCGTGCATGACGAGACCGTCAACCGCCTGACCGTGATCGCCAACGAATCCTACGAAGACTTCGCGCGGACCCTCCAGACGGAATTCGAGGAGGATTTCGGCATCCGGTTCGGCAAGATCGAGAAGATCGCCTTTGCCAAACTCGTACGGCGTGCCGACGACGGAACGGAAACCGAGATCGGGCAGGACGAGTCGGCAAAGATATGGGGCGAGCTGGTCGCCAACGGCTATCTCAATGCAGTTGGCGAGATCCTCGATAAGTTCGATCCAAAGAACCCGCATTTTGAGCTCAAGGTGTCGGACAACTTTGCGGACCTGACGCCCGAGATCATCGATGAGGTCAATCGCAAGGTTTTCAAGAACCGGATTGTCAACGCCCGCGACCGGCGCGAGCTGAAATTCCGGAAGGAAGTCCATCTGAGCGAGGACTTCCAGGCGCTGTGGGAGAAGATCAAGCATCGTACGCGCTACCGTGTGACGTTTAAAACGGCCGAGCTGCTCGCAAGGGCGCTCGCCCGCATCAGGCAGATCGAGCCGATCAAAGCGCCGCGCGTCGCTACGACGGTGGTAGAAGTGGAAATCACCGACGCGGGCGTATCGGCCGACAAACAGATCGCGACGCGCGTCCGCGAGGTGGAACCGCTCAAGGTGCTCCCGGATATTCTCGCGTTTCTTCAGAAGGAGACCGAACTCACCCGGCACACTCTGGCTGAAATCCTCAAACAGTCAGGACGGCTTGGCGAGTTCAAGATCAACCCGCAGGCCTTCATGGCGGCGGTGGCGAAGGAGACCTCCCGCGCCCTGCATGACCTGGTGCTGGAAGGTATCAAGTACGAAAAGGTGGCCGGGGCCTATTGGGAACAAAGCCGGATCGAGCAGGATGCGGAAGAGGGGATTGTCCGTTACTTAAGCAATCTCTACGAGGTGCAGAACCGCAATAAGTCGCTGTTCGACGCGATCGAGTATGACTCCGAGGTTGAGAAGCAGTTCGCTCGTGATCTCGACAGCAATGAAAACGTCAAACTGTTCGTGAAGCTGCCTTCCTGGTTCAAGATCGATACGCCCATTGGAGCCTACAACCCCGATTGGGCTTTCGTGACCGAGCGCGAAGAGAAGCTCTACTTCGTTCGCGAGACTAAGAGCACATTAGACAGCGAAGAACGTCGAACGAAGGAAAATCAAAAGATCGCCTGCGGACGGAAGCACTTTGACACGCTTGGCGTCGATTATGACGTGGTGACGTCGCTTTCGGAGATAAAATTTTGACCGCTGACAGCTTCTGGCCGCGGGCAGGCTCGCGCTGTGGTCCGGCTGCCGCCTAAAAATGAAGATGAACCCAAATGACCAAGGTTAATTAGATAATGGCTGGCTCCACGTTTCAGACGAACCCAATTGACCTGGACAAACTGCTCGACGACTGCCATCGGGGCGTTCTTCAGCTGCCAGATTTTCAGCGCAGTTGGGTTTGGGATGAAGAGCGCATCAAGAGCCTGATCGCGTCGGTCTCGCGCGCCTTTCCTATAGGCGCATTGATGTCGCTTAATGCGGGCGGGCCGGTAAATTTCAAACCCAGACCAGTTGAAGGTGCACCGATTGAGGCGAAACAAATCATCCCTCAGTCCTTACTACTTGATGGCCAACAACGGATGACGTCGCTTTATCAAGTTACCTCCCGAGGAAAGGTCGTGGAGACAGTTACCCCGAAGAACAAGAAGGTAAAGCGCTGGTTTTATATCGACATAAAAAAGGCGTTGGACCCTTCGATAGAACGCGAAGAGGCGATTGTCGGCGTGCCCGAGGATCGGATCATCCGAACGGATTTTGGGCGTGAAAAGGTTCTAGACGTTTCATCTGCCGAGCTTGAATATGCCCGTCTTATGTATCCCGTCGCCCAGGTCTTTGATTGGGACAAGTGGCAAGACGGTTTCGACAAGTACTGGCGCGGCGACCAGCATGAAAGCGTTCGCGAAGAATTCCGCGCTTTCAAACGACAAGTTCTGGAAAACTTTAAATACTACCGCGTTCCAGTCATCGCCCTGGATCAATCAACCTCGAAGGAAGCTGTATGTGTTGTCTTTGAGAAGGTAAACACGGGAGGCAAGCCGTTAGACGCGTTTGAGCTTGTCACCGCGATGTATGCCTCCTCAGGCCACGAGTTGCGAAAAGACTGGTACGGTGACGACGGGGCGAAGGGACGGCATCGGCGCCTTGCTGAGACTCTCCGGCCCGCCGGTCAAGATTCCGGTATCGTTGCCGCCGTTTCCAATACCGATTTTCTTCAGGCGATTTCCCTTTTCCACACGCGTGATCGACGCCGTACAGCAGAGGAGGCCGGGAAGGAGGGCAAGGAATTGCCTGCGGTTACAGGCAACCGGCAGGCACTACTGAACCTTCCGCTTCAAGAATACCAACGATATGAAGCGCAAGTGGAGCGCGGTTTCGTGCAGGCGGCGAAGTTCCTGCACATGCTGCATATCTATCGAATTTTTGACCTTCCCTATCAGTCGCAAATCGTTCCTTTAGCGGCCATTCTTGCCGACATCGGAGACGCTTGGGAACACGAGAAGAACCGAGCGATGCTGGTACGGTGGTATTGGAATGGCGTCTTTGGTGAACTTTATGGTTCGGCGGTCGAGACGCGTATCGCTCGCGATTTCATGGAAGTGCCAGTGTGGTTGAAGGGTGGTCCCGAACCATCGACGGTTAGCGAGACGATGTTCCGTGCTGACAGATTGAAGACCATGCGCATGCGTCTGTCTGCCGCCTACAAGGGTGTCAACGCTCTCTTGATGAAGGAAGCAGCGCAAGATTTTCGTTCAGGTCAGAAATACGACCACACGGTCTTCTTTGGCGAGAATGTCGATATCCACCACATTTTCCCGCAGGATTGGTGCAAGAAGCAGGGCATCAAGGCGAATGTTTTCGATTCCATCATTAACAAGACGCCACTTTCGTACCGCACAAACCGGATCGTCGGGGGTGTTGCGCCATCTGACTATCTCGCCAAATTGGAAAAAGGTAATGAAACGACGCCGTCAATTGATCGTGAGAGGCTCGATGCGTACCTCAGATCTCATCTGATCGATCCATCGCTTCTACGTGCCGATAGTTTCGAGGCTTTCATGGTGGATCGACAAAAGCGGCTTCTGGCGCTGATTGAGCAAGCGACCGGAAAGGCCGCCTATACGGGCAATGTTGAGGAAGAAGGGGAGGATATTGAGGCCGATGAGGACGCTGTTGAAGCCGAACTGACAATTGCGGCATAGCCTTGAAAGGCAAAATGTCTAGCTGAGATTGGTTCCCCCCGGCATTCACAACTTTTTTCTCTCGACCTCGCCTCGCGTAAGCCGGTCTTTGACACGGTCATCAAGCTCGGCTTCCTTTGTCGCCTGACTCCAAGCGCTGCTGCACTTCCAGGACAAACGGGGAGGGCGCGCCTGCCGTGTGGACGACGTGAAGCTCCCGCTCGGCGCGGGTTACGCCGACGTAGAAGAGGCGGCGTGCTTCCCTCGCATCGCCCTGATTGGCACCGTTCCGCGGTATCCGACCTCTGTCCATGCCGAAAAGGATGACCACGGTGAACTCTCTGCCTTTCGCACTGTGGAGCGTGCTTAGCACGGTTTGATCGCTGCCTTGGCCCTGACCGGCAAATTCGCCAAGAGTGAATTCTGACACATCGCCCTCTGGTCCGATTCTTTTTAAGAACGCATCGATCACCTCAGTTTCGTCATCGAGCGTGCGACATCCGTCAAGGCATGACTGTAGGATATCGTTACGCATGGCCGTCAACCAAGTATGCAGGTTCTCGGCTGGATCGCGGTGGCCCACAAGTAATCCAATCAGCCTCCGCCGAAACGAAGTCCGATCCTCATCGCATAGGATGGCTTCTGAGAAGATGCGGAACGCCTCACTCGCGATTCTCGTAAATGCAGGTTCTCCCGTCTCCCAGCCACCACAAGACCACATCGCGCACAGTTCGAGCCATCGCATGACCCGACTGAAACGCGGATAAAGTGCGTTTCCATCTGTCCTGATAAACGGCACATCAAAGCGCTGCGCAGCATTCGCGACTGCATCGCCGATCCATGCTGCGGGATACAGGATTGCAATCTTGCCTCCCTTCAGGCCGGACTGGCGCTCTATCGCCTGTGGAAGCAGCTTCTTGAATAAGAAATCGGCCTGATTGTCGTAGTTTCCCGTTCTGGGATGAAAGTAGATCGATCCAGTTTCGGCCTCGTCGGGGGCACGGTAGTCTCGCACCTCTCCCAAGGCATAGTGAGACGCACGGACGATCTCCGATCCGCAGCGGTAATTGAACCGTAGACGAACACACTCGATTCCCTCTCGCTCGGCGAGGCTCCGAAGCAAGGCCGGATTGGCGCCGGTAAATCCATAGATGGACTGGTCCGGGTCTCCAACGGCAAAAAGCCGAATCCCGGTCCGCAGGCATAGACCTAGCACCATCACATGCAGCGCATGGCCTAAATCCTGATACTCGTCCACCACGAGTATCGGAAACTTTGCGAAAAGAGCTTGCCGGACCCAATCATTCCGCAAAAGTTGCATCGCTAGCAATGGCATATCGTCGAAATCGATGAGACCCTCCGCCCGCAGCTCCGCTTCGTACGCCTCGACCAGTCGCGCCGTCTCAGGATCGTCTGTGCGCCACTTCTCACTTGTGCGGTCGAGTTTAGTTCGCCGATAAAGGTCAAGCCGCAAGCGCCATATGGTATGTGGGTTTTCGGGTCCGCCAATCACCCGTATAAACGCACGCTCTAGCGCACCTCTGCGTTCCTGATTGTTTGCAACCCGAAAATCCTCAGGAAGAATCAGGCCGGCTGGTTTCGCGTATGGCAATACGATTTGAGTCAGTGAAAAGGAGTGCACAGTGCCAATGAAGACCCGTCGGTCTGGCTCGACGCCTAGTATGCCCAAGCGCCGCTCGAGCTCGCGTGCACACTCATTGTTGTAAGTAATGCAAGCAATTCCGCGCGGTTCATGCACATCTTCCGACAGCATGCGCGCCATCTTGATCGTCAGCGTTTTGGTCTTGCCGCTACCAGGTCCCGCGAGAACCACACAATGCCTTTCAGCGTTGTATGCGGCCCACTGTCCCGGGTTCCGCCTGAGGTCCTCTGCGGCGCGGAGATACAAGGCCCGGTCAGACACGATCGGTCACGAATTTGATAGCCCCCGCCATGTAAAAGGGTGGATCGAGATCAGTTATGCGCGCGGCGAGCCGCTGTGCAAAGCGACCTTTTCCTATTGCATCTACCAGCGACAAAAATCGCTCCCTGTCGAACTCTTCCCGATTCTCCTCCCATTCATCAATCCAGCCGCTCCGCTCGGGGCCGAACTTTCCCTCTCGCAACGTCTCGATGATGGCGGCTGCAAACGATTCATCATCGAAGAGGTCGACTTCCAGTGTATCGAGGTTTGTGAACACCCCATGCGTCTCACAGCGGTCGCCAAAATCATTATAATCCTTGCTCGCCGTTAGTTCCTCGATAAGCTTTGTCGGCGGCTTGCCTGTTTTTGTCTTCGCGATCGTGGAGACCAGATTGAGGGCGCGGTTATATCCAAGGGGTTTCTTTTCACCTCTCGGATCCCAATCCGTCACGATAGAAAAAGGAATACCGAGACCGGTGAGGAATTTCGCATAAGGTGTGAAGTTCGTGCCCGCCACGGAACACACGGTGACGCCGAGTTGGTCCAGAGGTGTGCCAAGTTTCGCGGCGAACACCGGCACGAGGAAGCGTTCTGCATCGCCTTCAACCAAGATCACGCCGCGGGCAAAGAGCATCTCGGCGCGCGTAACATCGAGATAACGGGAAAGATCGTCTACCTCATCGTCGGAGAGCTCAATCGATGCGGTCGAATGGCCTACTGTTCCATCTTCACCGGCATTGCGGAGAAGGACCAGGGAGCGCAGAGGTGCAACGCTGGCAATATGAGGCGAGTGTGTAGTCAGGAATACTGACAGTGCCTTTTCGTCATCGTTGTTATCTTCGACGCTCTCAAAGAGGTGGCGGTAGACCGACCTTTGCAAATGCGGATGTAAATGCGCTTCCGGCTCCTCGATCGCCAGAAAGCTATGATCCCGGCTATTTTGCTCAATCAGCTGCTTGATTTCGAGGGCCTTGAGGCACAAGAAGACCAGGTTCGCGGACCCTAGGCTTGCCTCCGCGATACCGCGCAAGCCGCCATCGATTAAAAGCCGGATGTTCCGATGGAGACGCGTGGGGTCCGTCGGACTCAGGCCGAGGCGGGGCTCGACGTCCTGCCGTGTCCCGCTCATCTGGACGAATAGTTTCCCTATGTCTTCCTCGAGCGTGCTGACCTCGTCGAATTCCGTGATTTTCGCCGTGGCCCCTTCGATGGCTTTCCCAATCTCCTCAAGCTCGGAGCGATCAATGTCGCGAAAGGCATTTTCTATTAGCGGACGCATTGGCGAACGGCGCCATGTCGCTAAGTCACCTTCCGCGTCCCGAAGCGCCGGCAGAACGTCCATCGTGATCCTGCGTCGGAGATCATGGCCAAAGCGCTTCGCTTCACTCTCGCCGCCATAGCAGATGAACTCGAAATCGCCGTCGGCTCCCGGATCGTTCTCCAAATCGGCTCGTGCCCGGAATTCGTATGTAAGCCTTACCGTTTCGGCGTCGTCATCGAGCCGATAATCGGTAAGGACTGCTAGAACATCCAAATCTTGTTCAAAATCTTCGACCTCCACCGACACAATGATCTTATCTTGTGCGGTTGGCTTCTCAAGGCCATCCCAAAAGTCGGCAAGGCTAAGCTGTCGAGCACTGTCAGGCAGTGTCGGATCAAAGATCAGCCGTAGAGCATGGACTAGGTTGCTTTTTCCGACACGATTCTCACCGACAACAACGACGTTACCGCCGAGCGCTACGTCCAACTCTGAAAAATTTCGAAAGTTTGCGATCCTGATTCGAGAAAGATGCATCACGATCCTCCGGTTCTTTCCGGAAACAGTCCCGGCATCCAGCGCGAGGCGAGTGTCGCGGGGAAGGCAAGGCGCAAGGGGGCGCGCGTGCTTTCGGAGGTCAGGACGCCCTGTTCGATCAGCGCGGAGACGACGCGGCGGGCCTGGCGCTCGCCGGTGCCGACGATGGCGGCGGCGTCGCCGCGCGGGAGTTCGCCGCGGTAGAGCAGGGCTTCGAGCACGGCGCCGGATTTCGGCGGCAGTCTGTTGAGGCGGATTTGTTCCTCGGCCCAGAGCAGGATGCGCGTGCGCAGCTGGTCCGGCTGCATCAGCCCTTCCATGAACGTCACTTGATCGATGCAGCTGGCGAGGAAGAACCGGGTGAACTCCGCCAGATTTTCTTCGCTTAAGTGCCCGCGGCCGTCGAGATCGTTGCGCCGTGTCTGGTCGCAGGCGGCGAGGTGCGCCTTGTAGGCATCGACGTTGCGGGCCAGGCCGCGCGCAATCGACCAGACGCCGCCGGTATCGAGGGCCTCTAACAGAACCGCATGCGACATCAGCCGCATGACGCGGCCGTTGCCGTCAAGGAAGGGGTGAATCCAGGCGAGGCGATGATGCGCGGCGGCGGTCGATAGGATGGTGTCGGTTTTGCCGAGGCTGCCATAGACCTGTTCGAAGCGTTCGAGGAAGCGCGGTATGGCGGGCGCGCTGATGGGAACGTGCCGGCCGACCGCGACATCGCGCCGGCGCAGCTCGCCGGGGACCACCTTTATCTTTTCTTTCGCCGCCGGGTCCTCGACCCATAACAAATCCTCGGGCAGGTGTTCGCAGAAGCGGCGATGGATTTCGCGGATGGAGTCCGCGGCGACGGCGCGGCCGGTTAAGGCGCCCCCATCGATCCATCGCTGGACCGCGATATGCGCCTTGGCTTCCAGCTGCAGATCGCGCTTGCTCGCGTCATTGCTGTAGTCGCCTTTGAGGGCGCGCTCGATATCGATCGGGTGGGTATCATGGCCCTCGATCAGATTGCTGTAGTAGCAGTTCATCGCCCGCACCAGATCTGCGAGCGAGGACAGCAGGCTTTGCGGCAGGGAGCGCCGGAATCCGGCGCTCTTTTGCGCCAGTTCGAGCGCGAGGTCGGTCAGCCCCGTGCGGTGCCGGGAGCTTTCTCCGATCAGCAGCGGCTCCATCAGGCCGATGGATTCGCCGCGATCAACCTGGGGCGGAGTGGCCGGTTTTACGTCCGCTTTAATGTCCGGTTCTTCTCTAACCATACTCCATTATAATCAATCAGTTGAAAAGTGCAACGCAGGCTTTGGATCGCTTAAAAGTCCGGTTATAAGACACGTTTAAGATGGCCTGTTTTCACTTCGCTTTCAACGGTTTGGGCGCGTCCGGCCCGTAAGTTTCGTCGGACCAGGCTCTTGGGCCCGCGCCCCGAGCCACCGTCCCGGGGTCTCGGCCCTGCCGGATGACGATCCCTCGCGCATTTCAGGGAAATAAAGGGGTTAGGGAGGGCGCCGCCCTCCCTCCCTTGGCGCGTGTTCTGCCGGACCGGCAGGGCCGCGTCCCGGCGCAGGCCAGGTATGGCCCGCCCCGTCCGCAACCCGGCCGGCCTCGAATCCGCACCGACCCACACCCACCCGCTCTCGGCGAGGGCCAACGGGTGCATGCGCACCCGGATTCCCATTGAAGAAAGGAAGAAGGGGCGAAGGGCCGCGATGGGCGCGGCTTTGGCGCATTTCCTATCGAACGAAAGAGAAGAAACCATGTCACTGCAAACCGTATCCCTGTCCTCTCTGCAACCGGGCCGGGGCAACCCGCGCACGGCAATGGACCGCAGCGGCCTCGAAGGCCTTGCGGCCAGCATCCGAAACGATGGCTTGTTACAGAACCTTGTCGTCAGCCCGGTCAAGGGCAAAGGCGAGCAGTACCGCATCGTCAGCGGCGAACGCCGCTACCGCGCCCTGAAATTATTGGAACAGCGCGGCGAACTGGACGCGGATTTCGCCGTGCCGGTCGAAATCCGCACCAGCCTTTCCAGGGATGATTCTTTACGCATCGCCACCGTCGAAAACCTGCAGCGGCAGAATTTGACGCCGCTGGAGGAAGCGGCGGCGTTGACCAAGCTGGTCCACAAGGGTGCAACGCTCGACGATGTGGCGGCGCGCACAGGTTTAAGCCAGACCACCATCAAGCGGCGTCTGGCGCTCAACGGGCTCTGCGAGGCGGCACGAGCGGCGCTGGCGGAGGGTAGCATCAGCCTGTCGCAGGCGGAGGCGATGACCTTGGGCAGTGATGAAGTGCAGCGGAACGTTCTGGAGGAGATCGAAAGCGGGCGCGAGTTCACTGGTGACGACATCAAGGCGGCATTGCTGGACGACCGGCCAACCGTGGCTTTGGCCATCTTTCCGTTGGAGCGGTATACCGGCACGATCACCACCGACCTCTTTGCCGAGGACGAAACCTCGTATTTCGATGACGGGGAGCAGTTCCTTGCCCTGCAAAAGGAGGCCGTGACGCAGCTGGTGAAGCATCACGAAGCCAGCGCGGCATGGGTCGAGGTGACGGAAAACTACCGCATCCCCGACTGGCAGTACCGGGACGCAGAGGAGAGTGAGCAGGGCGGTGTCCTGATCAACCTCTCGCCCACGGGCCGGGTCGATATCTCGGAAGGTCTCGTCAAACGCGACATCGACCGGCACACGGCGGAGGAAACCGTCGATAACCCGATTGCCCCGCGTAAAGCCAAGGCCGCGTATTCGGCAGGCTTAAGCGTCTATATCGCCCATCACAAGACCGCCGCCGTGCAGGAGCTGCTCCTTGCCAATCCTCGCAAGGCCAAGGAAGTGGCGGTTGTGGATCGTCTCCTGCAATTGCGTCCGCATGAAGCCATAAAGGGTTTGACGAAAGAAGCCGAACCGCAGCGCGCCTATGCCGTCCTTGAAAGTCAGGCCCGGTTGTTTGCCGGATGGCTTGGCTTCGAGATCGAGGCGGATGAGTCGGTCTGGACGCAGTTTCCGCCCCGGCCTGTTGATGATCTTGCCCTGTACGAGGCGGTGAGAGGTTTAAGCGACCACGAGCTTGAGCAGCTTGAGACGCTGCTGGCGGCGCTCGTATTTGGCCAGATCGGTTGCCAGCGTCTCGATGCGCAGGACAGCCTCTTCAACCGCGTGGCGCGGGACCTTGGCGTTGACATGCGCAATCACTGGAGTCCCGACCGGAGCTTTTTCGAGCGGCGCACCCGCGATCAGCTGGCCGCCATCGCGGTCGATTGCGGTTATGCCGATGGAGTCGGGCGGGTGGCGTCTTACAAGAAAGCCGACCTCGTCAATGGACTGATCCGGCATTTTGAGAGCGCCCGCAGTGCCGCAACGCTGACCACGGCGCAGGAGAAAGCCCGCGAGTGGTTGCCGGACGCGATGCGGTTCCCTGCCGTCCATCCCGACGCCGTTGTTGAGGCGGAGCAGGAGCCGGATGAGGCTCCGTGGGAGGACGCGGCCTGATCCAGTGCGGCGCGGCTGCCCGAATAGCAGCCGCGCTGCCGTCATAGTCCAATGTTTGTTATGCGCGATCACGCATCTCTTTGCGCATCATCTGTCCGCCTACGCCGAAGAGGCGCGGGCGCATGACGCGATCAAAGCGTAGGAGAGCGCCATGACCACCAATATCACCGCCGATCATCGCGCCGCCTTCGAGGCATTGACTTCAGGCAACTACGCTAACTTCGCGCTGTTCTCGTGCTTCGTGAACGGCGAACCGGCGGCGGCGATTGCCGCCATCAATCGGGACGACGACGGCTATATTGTCATGCCGTTGTTCGTCAGCGTGACACCGTCGATCACACTGACCGACCATGACGGCCAGCCTGCTGGCGAAGCGCCACCGTGATGGCGCGGCACTCGCGTGTGTTACGCTTGCATTACCGCTTCGCTTCGGCGCGCCCGCCTCGATTTCTGCGGGC
>Ga0206871_10162_pt1 | contig 17941 bp, 10 predicted proteins | sample Alteio_BWOrgCont_33_FD_152627 | JGI IMG/M metagenome (GOLD analysis project Ga0206871, IMG submission 152627) | Enriched cells from forest soil in Barre Woods Harvard Forest LTER site, Petersham, Massachusetts, United States -... | ecosystem: Environmental > Terrestrial > Soil > Temperate forest >...
GACGTTGTGGTGCGTGACCATCACGCCCTTCGGTTTGCCGGTTGAGCCGGAGGTGTAGATGACGTAAGCGAGGGCGTCTGAATTTGCTGGCGTTAGCTGATGTGCGCGTGCGGGGGATGCGTGCTGGTTGAGAAGCTCGGCGGTCGTAAAGACGTTCGAGAAGCTTGCGCGCAGAGTAGCAGCGCGTTTGCCGTCGGTGAGGATGATGACGGGTTTAGCGTCTTCAAGCGTTTGCTGAATGCGCGCTTCGGGGTATGTCGGGTCGAGTGGAAGATAGGCTGCACCCGCCTTGATGACGCCGAGCATAAGTGCAATCATCTCGATAGAGCGGTCAACATATATAGCTACAAGTGGATTGGCAGGCAGCTCAAGCGCAGCGAGCACGGCGGCGATGCGGTCCGAGGCAAGCGAGAGTTCGCGGTAGGTGATGCTCTCTGTGCCGCAGGTTACTGCGTGATGGTTAGGGAATTTTGAGCAGACGGATTCGAAGAGCGAGGACAGAGTGGTAACTTCGGGGCAAAGTTTTCCTGTCGACTCAGCAACTTGCAAGCCGTGGTCAAGAGACGGATTTTCGTGGACCATCATCACGTCGTTACACAGAGTCCTGAGCAAGGGTTACCTAAATAACGTCTGGGAGCGATACACCATGGGTTGTAGGCATGTAACGCCATCGGCTCAAAGCACCTTTCTCAAAGTGAGGTCGAGCAGCAGAAAACCGAGTAGCGCCGCGGTGAGTTGCAAGTCTTGCCAGAGTGGCTTGACGCCCTCGCGTGTGGCGCCGAACTGAATGACCAGATAGAGCGGGAAGTCTCCGGCGGCAACTGCGACGACCGCGCCGAAGAGGCCGAAGAAGTGGAAGCCGACCGGGATGCCGACGAGCATGGCGATGCAGTAAGCGGCGTTGCCGATGGCGTTGTACTTGGACTTGCCGAGGGCGAAGAGCACAGGGTTGGTGGTGGTGTAGAGCAAGGTGTGCCACAAGCCGAGGGCAAGGACGGGGACCATCCATGCAGCGTCATGGTAAGCGGGCTTGTAGAGTTTAGTGACGATGAAGCCGCCCCAGACCGCCATGGCGGCGAGGAGGAAGGCCCCGAGCGAGAGAGCGTAGAGGCGATAGCGAAGGAACTGGGCTCGGAACTGGTCCAGGGGCAGGTGCGTGAGTTTGGAGATGAGCGGGAAACCGACGCGCTGCGAGAAGGCGACGATGATGGAGCGAGGGACGTCGGAGATCTGGTAGGCGATGCCGTAAACGCCGAGTGCGGTGAGGGTGATGAGACGTCCCATGACGAGCTTGTCGGACTCGGCGGCAAAGAAGTAGAAAGCCGTGCCGAGGATGATCCACTTGCCGAAGCTGACAATCTCAGCAAGCGATTCGCGATGCATGCAGAAGCGGTTGCGAACTCCGGGAACGACTTTGTAGTGATGGCTGATGGCGAGCTGATAGAGGTTTGAGGCGAGGGAGCCAATGATCAACGCCCAGACAGAATGCAGCCAAAGGGCAAACGCGACGGTGATTACGAATGCGAGAATCTGCCTGCTGAAGTCGATGGCGAAGAGGCGGCGGACACCCATGTGGCGCGAGAGTGTGAGCAGGCCGGTGCTGTTGAAGCCGCTGATGATCGTACCGAGGGCGACGACGGGGAGGAGCTTGATCAGGTGGGGGTCGTGGTAGAGCCGGGCCGCCGGGTAGGCCAGCGCAACCGCGATTATCCAGAGAATAATTCCGCGGCCTGCCTGCAAGGTCCAGGCGGTGTTGAGGAAGCGCTCATCATCGCCGCGATGGCTCTGGATAATGCTGGGGCCGAGGCCAATGTCCGAGAGCAGCGTGATACCAACGACAAAGACGGTGACCAACTGCATCTCGCCAAAGGCAGCAGGTAGAAGGATGTGAGTGAGGACAAGGCTGTTGACAACGCGCAGCGCCTGGCTGGAGCCGTAGGAGAGAAATGTCCAGAGAGCGGCCTTGAGCGCTGTGGCTTCGAGCACGGAAACGCGGAGCCGCGGCGGATCGAGCACAACTGCTTCTGTGGCCACGGTTTCCTGCATCGGGTGACGGCTCCTGGTACGGGCGGACAGAGCGATGGAAGACGCTCAAAGGTAATAACTTGTCCGTATCAGGATGGCTTGATTCAGGGGCAAAGTGGATAGCAGCTTCGTTGTACGCAGGACGGCGCTCGAGCGGGCTGTTCGTAACCAAAAGTCACTCAAAGGTGTGAGTTGCGTGGTTACTTCTTGAAAACGTAGTGGAGTTCTGTGCTGAAATGAGAGCAACAGCAGAAGCCAAATGGGGGAGACAGAATGGGCTTTACGAGGCGCGATTTTCTGGCTCGCGTGGGGCAAATTGGCGGATATAGCGCGGCTTTTAGCGCGATGCAGTGGCTGGGGCTGATGCCTATGCGCGGTGAGCAGTGGAAGGCGATTGAAGCTGCACCGAACCTGGGGCATGGCAAGAGCGTGGCAGTGCTAGGCGGAGGCATTGCAGGGCTGGTTGCGGCGTATGAACTGCGCAAACTGGGGTTTGAGGTGACGGTGCTGGAAGCGCGGTCGCGGCCGGGAGGGCGTGTTTGGACTGGACGCAGAGGCGATAAGGTTGAGTTTGTTGATGGAACGACGCAGACGATTGACTGGGCTGAGGGGAATTACCAGAACATGGGCGCGGGCCGGATTCCGTCGACACACTGGACGATCCTGCGCTACTGCCGCGAGCTGAAGATTCCGCTGGAGGTCGAGGTCAACACGACCCGGTCGTCGCTACTGCAGAGCGATGCGGCAAATGCTGGTTTGCCGTTGGAGCAGCGCCGCGTTGAGGCAGATACGCGCGGGCATGTGAGTGAGTTGCTTTCCAAGTGCATTGCGCAGGGTGCGCTCGATCAGGATTTTTCCGCTGAAGATAAAGGCCGCATGTTGGCGTTCCTTAATAGCTACGGCGATCTCGACAAGACCAATGCCTATGTTGGTGGGTCGCGCGGGTTAGGTCGCAACGGTTTCAAAATCCCTCCAGGAGCGGGTGACCAGGAAGGCGTGCCGAACGATCCGCTGGATATGAAAGTGCTGTTGGATGAGAACCTATGGAGCGCCCTGCTGTTCACGGAAGAATTTGCGCAGCAGGCGACGATGATGCAGGCTGTCGGTGGGAATGACCGCATTCCGTATGCGTTTGCGCACGCGCTCGGAAAAATTGTGAAGTACGATTCGCCGGTGAGCGAGTTCCAGCGTGAGGGCAACGGAGTTTCTGTCAAATATAAAGAACACGGCATCGAAAAGAAGCTGCGTGCGGATTTCTGTGTTGTGACGTTGCCGTTCGAGATATTGAAAAAGCTGCCCAATGATTTTTCTGCTGCGTTCAAGGCTGTCATCACGGGCAGCACACCGGCGGGCAGCTACAAGATTGCGTGGGAGAGCCGTAGGTTCTGGGAGCAGGACTACAACATCTATGGCGGGCTCTCGTTTCTGGCGCAGGGGCCAAGTCCGCTTTGGTATCCCTCGGCGAATTTGATGGCAGAAACGGGAATTCTGGTCTCGGGTTACATGGAAGAGCAGGGAACGCCGTTTGAGTCGCTAAGTCTGCAGGATAAATTCGCTGCCTCGCGTGCATCTGTTGAGAAGCTGCATCCGGGGCAGGGTGCAGAGCTGTCGAAGCCGATCTTTGTCGGCTGGCGAAGAATTAAGTGGAACGAAGCTTCATGGTTGCGCAGCTGGGGGCATGGACGCGCAGGCTACGACACCATCACCGAGGCCGATGGGCCGTACTATCTGGCCGGCGATGGAGTGAGCCATGTGAACGCCTGGATGGAAGGCGCGGCGCTGAGCTCCAAGCGCGTTGTGCAGATGATCTGTGACAAGGTCAAGGGTGCTACTGCGTAGATTTTTTGTAGGAGAAGAAATATGCTCGACCACATTATCCTGACTGTCAGCGACGTTGAACGATCACTAGCCTTCTATGAAGCGGCGTTGAAGCCGCTCAATATCAAATTCTTCATACCGTACAAAGGGGAAAACGGGCATCCTGATTTGTGGGGATTCGGTGACGGCCAAAAAGCATGTTTTTGGATCAAGCAGGGGAAACCTGATTCGGCAGCCATCCACTGGGGTTTTAAGGCTGAAAATCCGGCTAAGGTAGATGAGTTCTATAAGGCCGCAATCTCAGCCGGCGCCAGAGACAACATTTCACCCCGCGCACGGCTGGAATACTATCCGGGATACTACGCCGCTGATGTATTGGATCCCGACGGATATTCATTTGAGGTTGTCCATAAAAGCTAATGATGCAGGTTCACACACAGGCACTTTTGATTGATGCCATACTACTCTTGCTGGCATGCCTGACGCTACTGCATCAAACATCGCGGCAATTTTCTTACACAGCGTTCATCGTTGCGGCCGTAGCGATTGCGCTTACCTTTCCGCAATACTTTCTGGTTGTGCACGGCTTTGAACTGAAGCGGTTGATTCTGCCACTGCTGCAGGTGATCACGTTCGGCGTGGGATGCACGATGAACCTGCGCGAATTTTCAGGGGCATGGAAATCGCCGCGTGGAATCCTGGTGGGCGTTGTGTCGCATTACTGCCTGATGCCATTGATGGCGTTGATGATTTCAAAGGCATTTCACTTTCCGCCGGAGATTGCTGCCGGTCTTGTTCTGGTTGGATGCTGTCCCAGTGGGCTGGCCTCCAACGTGATTGCATTCATTGCGCGCGCAGACCTGGCACTCTCCATCACGATCACCACGGTTTCTACGCTGTTGTCTCCATTGCTGACTCCGCTGTTGATGAAGACGCTGGCTGGGCAGATGGTGCATGTGAACACGCTGGCAATGATGGAAGACATTTTGAAGATCGTGATTGGACCAATCGCGCTCGGACTGCTGGTGAACCGGCTGGCCCATCAACGGGCCAAGCCGCTGCTGCAGGTGATGCCTCTCCTCTCCATGCTTGGCGTTGCAGTGATCATCATGATCATCTCAGCGCAGGGAAGAGACGAGCTATTACACGTTGGCTTTGCGCTGGTTGCCTCGGTATTTCTGCAGATGACACTGGGCCTGACCCTGGGATATTGCGGTGCATGGATTTTAGGTTTGAGCGAGCGCGAATGCCGCACGGTTTCGATTGAGGTGGGAATGCAGAACAGCGGACTTGCGTCCGGAATAGCGGTGCAGATGGGGAAGGTGGCGACGTTAGGGCTGGCTGCGGCGATCAACGGGCCAGTGATGAATACGACATTTTCACTATTGGGTATGTGGTGGGCAGGCAGGCCAGTGCAGGGTGAGAAGTCCAGTCAAGCGGTTGAATAATGGGATACAGTCACCGGAAAGTTGGAGGTACTGTTACCTTCCGGGTGATAGTCGTGGCACGACAATAAGCCTAGATTTCGAGAGTACCAATGTTGCATTTGCTGTCATCCGAGAAAAGTAGCAAGGAGAAATCATGCGTTGTCTTATGAACCACGTAGTCAATCTTGCCCACGATGAATCAGGTCAAGACCTGATCGAGTATGCGATTGTTGCAGCTCTCATCGGTCTTGGCGCCGTTGCTTCCATGCGAACCCTGTCTACGAAGATTGGGACAGCTTTCACGAGCATCGGTACAACTCTCACCACGAACATCTAACCCCCGGATTTCGACGAGTATTCCGCAGGCAGACCGGCACTCCCCGAGAATTAGCGTGGCGGATACCTGAATTGATTTGGATGGAGGGTGGCCGAGAAGCACAGCCCTCCGAAGCACCACTCTTGAAAATATTGCATGGAGCGAATCCTTCAGCTACAGACTGAATGGAATTGACCCCGTCGATCGACTTCGAAAACCTCAGCTGAGAGTAAGCCCATAAAATCGCGGATGCGAGTTGGTTCCGCTATTGGGCTTCGCGAGCTCTCGCACCAGCATCGCAAATTGATCTACTAAGACAATAGAGCCATTCGACGCGGTATAAACTCTGGTGATTGAAGGTTCAAAATGGGCGATCAACAAACGCTGGAGCAGTCTTCTGGAGTACGAGATCAAGAGATCCGTGCCGCACTCGATCAGCATTAGGCGGCATCCGATGCCAACGATTTTGAAACGGAGCACCGCATCTATCTAGAGGACGCGGTTCTGGAATACCCGCAGTCAGGTGAGCGGACCCGCGGTCGGAGCAATATACAAAGCCAGCGCGCCAGTCAGCCGAGCAATAAGCGGTTTGCTATCCGGCGAATCACTGGCAGCGGCGATCTCTGGGTCACCGAATTCATCCTGACCTATGACGGCAAGCCGTCCTACACTGTGAGCATTATGGAGTTCAGGGGCGACAAAGTTGCACGGGAAACGCAATACTTTGCCGATCCATTCGTGGCTCCCACATGGCGCGCCCAATGGGTCGAACGGATGGACACATAGTCTCGAGGCGCGAGAATTCTGGAGGCGCAAGCGATGGATTGGAAACGGTTGGTCCAGTTTGCACTGCTTGGCAGCAGTGATTTGGAACAATATGCCGCCCTGCCGATCTGTGCCGGCGTAAGAACGGGAAAAACCTCCGCTTGCCGGTAGGACGCATCTATCGATGGCGACATGGCCGAACTTGTTCCGGCGAAACAGTTAGCCAATGGTATTGGAGATACCTTGTTATGTAGTGCGAGAAGACGTCGCCGATAATGAGGTGGTAGAGAGTATGAAGGATTTTGACGCCATTATTATCGGGGCGGGTCAGGCGGGACCGCCCTTAGCCTCGCGACTCACCAGGGCCGGCATGTCGGTTGCGTTTGTCGAACGGAAGCTCTTCGGCGGAACGTGCGTAAACACAGGCTGCACGCCTACAAAGGCGATGGTCGCCAGTGCGTATGTGGCTCACATGGCTTTTCGAGCAGCGGAATACGGCGTGCAGTTGAGCGCACCAGCAACAGTGGACATGAAGGCAGTGTGCGCACGACGCGATGCGATCGTTGCCCGCTCACGCAATGGTGTGGAATCGTCGTTGCGTGGCAATCCACTCTGCACCGTCTTTGAGGGAACTGCCACCTTTGAATCTCCGACGGCAGTTCGTGTAGGCGATGAAGTTCTCCAGTCGAAGAAAATATTCATTAATGTGGGAGGCCGTGCTCGAGTTCCCAATCTACCTGGCGTGCATGACGTTTCCTTTCTTACTAATTCAAGTCTTCTCCAACTGGAAACTCTCCCCGAGCATTTGGTCGTCGTTGGTGGAAGTTATATCGGTATTGAGTTCGGCCAGATGTATCGAAGGTTTGGCAGCCGAGTCACCATCATCGAAATGGGTCCGCGGCTTGTTCAGCGTGAGGACGAAGACGTCTCCGCTGCAATTCAGGAAATTCTAAAGGGCGAAGGCATCGATGTTCGTTTGAATGCGGAATGCGTGTCCCTGGCTCCTCATGAACAAGGCGTCAGTGTTGGCGTTGAATGCAAAGAAAACGCTGACCCATCGATCGGCTCCCACGTCTTACTTGCCGTTGGCCGAATTCCCAATACGCAGGATCTGGGACTCGAAAAAGCTGGTGTAGCCGTTAATTCCCGTGGATACATCACCGTTGACGATCAGCTGCGGACGAGTGTTCCCGGCATTTACGCGTTGGGCGATTGCAATGGACGCGGGGCCTTTACGCACACCGCTTACAACGATTTTGAAATCGTCGTAGCCAATCTACTGGATAACGATCCGCGCCGGGTCAGTGATCGCATTCCTTGCTACGCGCTGTATATGGACCCACCGCTTGGTCGAATTGGAATGACCGAAAGGGAAGTGCGCGCGACGGGCAAACCTGCGCTGATCGCCACGCGCCCCATGACCAGGGTGAATCGAGCTCTCGAAAAAGGAGAGAGCCTCGGCTTTATGAAAGTCCTTGTGGATGCGGAGTCCAAAAAGATTCTCGGAGCCAGCCTTCTTGGTGTTGGCTGCGATGAGGTTGTGCACTCACTGCTGGACACGATGTATGCCGGTGCGCCATACACAACTGTTCAGCGCGCCATGCATATTCATCCCACGGTGAGTGAGCTGTTGCCTACCTTGCTCGGCGATCTCCATCCTCTTGTTTGAAGGCTATGATGTTCCGGAAGTTCTGTATCCAAAGAAGAACCACCATGAAACAAGCGGAATCGGTTGGACTGTCGCGTCACAATTGGCGACGCTTCTGAGAATCGACATTGACCTTCATCATGACTGAACATGGTGGTGCTGCTAGTCGCATCGAACCCATTTCTATTGGATATTCCGAATCTTTTGGTTGTCCAAAGCGCGTAAGCCCAATGGGTATACCGGTTTCCTCGATTTCCGAGTTTTCGGAACAGGGAATAACAGCGAAAGAACAGGGAATTCGTCCTTGCACTCACGATGACGTCGACACCGGCTTGCCTGGACCCGAGAACCAGGGTCTGGCCTATACCGCTTGAGCCGCCGGCAGTTGCCGTTGCCGCTATGGACAAAGATATTGAGCGATGACTATTTTGTGGATGTCGAAAAAATGTCTTTGGACGGAGTATGCAATGAAGCGGTCGACTCGGTTGAAGTGGATAATAGTTGGCACAATAGGTGTGTGGACTGCATCATGCTGTCCCGCATTCGCACAGGGTGTCGCGTTCACCTGGGATGACTTGCCGGCGCATAGCTCTTTGCCCCCCAACCAGACTCGAGTCGCCATCGCCCAGGCGATTCTGACAGCGATGCACGATGCCCACATGCCGCCGGCATATGGTTTCGTCAACGGAATTCAAATACGCAATGAACCTGCTAGTGCTCCAGCCCTTGACCTGTGGCGTTCCGCCGGCCTGCCGCTCGGCAACCATACATGGTCGCACATGAACCTGAACGAGCATTCGGTTGAGGAATTTGAAAACGATATTGAGAAAAACGAGCCGCTATTGCAGGCTAAAGCCGGACACAGCGATTGGCGCTGGTTACGCTTTCCCTATCTGGCCGAAGGCGATACGCCTCAAAAGAAGATTGCGGTTCGGACTTATCTCGCCCAACATGGTTATCGCGTGGCAGGAGTGACGATGAGCTTCGGCGATTACGCATGGAATGAACCTTACGCTCGCTGCATCGCGAAGGCTGATCAGCCGGCAATCGCATCGCTCGAAAAGAGCTATCTGAATGCTGCTGCCGCTGCCCTGGACTATTCGTCGGCCATGTCAAAGGCACTGTTCGGCCATGTCATTCCACTGGTGTTGCTGATGCATGTTGGGGCCTTCGATGCGCATATGCTGCCGAGATTGCTGCAACTCTATCGCGAACATGGCGTGACGTTCTTAACGCTCGAAGAAGCCGAGCGTGATCCGTTTTACGCTTTTGATACAGATCTATCGCTCACTTCCGGCACTGACAGCTTGGAGGCTGCTATGGCGCAGCGGCATCTGCCGCTGCCAACTCACGATGGGCTACCCGATTTAAGCAAGGTATGCCGCTGATCTTTGTTGCGCAGAGGAAACGGCCAATTCCTTGAGCTACTGCCACGGTCGAATTATTTTTCTGAAAAATAGAATTGCAGCCGGCCATCATTCCTCGAAGCTAGGCGCAACCTTTGGTTGACAACTCTATTGAGCCCCACATATATTTCGGTCGTTTGAAGAATTATTGTGTAGCTCATTTCAAGCCATGCGATCTCCGTGCGCTGTGGATAGTCGTGCAGGCGCAATTGTGTTGCAGTTGCTTGAAGTCGCTTTACACGTTAGGGCCATCATGAATCTGCAAGCTGGAGTTGTCGACATGCATCCTCGCAAAATCGCTAGCGAGAATACCCGTCCTGAATCGCCGATGAGTCGCCGTTCGTTGGTGAAGATTTTTGTCGCTTTTGTGATTACGCTCACCGGATTCGCAAGTGTGCATGCCCAAGCCGTTCCAACAGCTACGGCCAGCTCATCACAGCTATTGCTGGCATCATTTCCGAACCCGTATGTGGGCCACTTGGCGACCAACAGTTTAGGCGACCTGTTTTACGTAGACTCTTCGTACGGCAACAGTCCTGTGCTTTATCAGCTGCCCCGTGGCACCACGACGCCGGTACAGATCGCTTCGGGCTTCAGTGGAGCCCGTAATGTGTACGTTGACTCCAGCAACAACCTCTATGTGCCCAACTCGTACGGCGGCAACATTATTGAGTTCCCCTATGTTAACGGCGCCTATGTCAACAATTATGCGCTGCCGGGTACCGTGGCGGCTTGCAATAGCTATACGCCAACGACTCCTTGCGCGCAGTTCGGCAGCGTTGGAGCGATTGCAGCGTACTACTACCAGCCGGTCGATATGGGCATGGACAGTGCCGGCAACATGTACGTCATCAACTCGTACAGCAATGGCTCCTGCACCAACAACTGCATTCTAAAGTTTACGAAAGGCACTAGCGGCGGCACCTATACGGCGAGCCTGGTTTACTCAAATATCGCCCCACAGAACTATAACGCACAGCTGGCCGTTGACCCTGCTGGCGACGTCTTCTACGCGGACAGCTCTGCCGTCCTGTTGAAATACTTTGCGGCAGGAACCACCTCACCCGTGTCCTTCGGCGTAGGTATTACATCGCCCTCGGGTGTTTCGATCGATCCGTTCGGCAATCTTTATGTTACGAATGCCGCTAGCCCTTACGACATCATTGAATTTCCCGTGGTCAACGGCGCGGTCGTTACCGGTACGCAGTTTGCGGTCCTCAACACCTATTCCGGAATGTCTGTGGCTGTCGACTCTGAAGGCGACTTGTACTACACAGGCTACTCGGGTGGCAGTAACTTAAACGTCGCTCATGTTAACGGAATTCCTCTCGGATCGGCGGCTGTGGTCACGGCTGTATCATCCACCCCGACGAACATCACGTTCACCTTTGCGGCTTCTACGATGGTGACGGGAATTACATCGACTGGCGCACCTTTTACGTATTCGCCCGGCTCCTGTACGGCAGGCAGCACATATTCTGCGAACAACTCTTGCACCGTCAACGTCACGTATACGCCTTCCGCTGTGGGCCAGCAGCGGGGTGCGATCAATCTAACGACGACTACTGGTGCGAGCTTATCTTCCGCTCTGCTTTCGGGCATCGGCCTGGGCGCAGCTGAAACAAACGATCCAGGCACGGTAACAGCAATTGGCGCGGGTTTCGTCGCGCCGGCAAGCATTGCGGTCGATTCCTCAGGGAATGTCTATGTCGCTGATCCCGGTCAGAACGCAGTTCTGCGATACACGGGCGGAACAGGTGCGCCGACATCCATTGGCACCGGCCTCAGCAAACCGACCTCTGTGCGACTGGACAATGCCGGTAACGTTTACATCGGAGACGGTGGCAATGGCCGCATCGTCGAGGTGCCAAATTACAACGGCACTATCACTAATGCCGGCCAGACCGTCCTAATCACCGGCCTCGGCGCAAACCTCGATCTCGCCTTCGATTACCTGGGCAACCTGTACATCGCGGACCGCAGCAACAAGGCCGTAACTCAATTGCCGAGTATTGGTGGTGCGCCGCGCGCCTCCGCGGCCGTGACCATCGCATCCGGTTTCTCGATGCCCTCGGCTCTTGCCACAGACGCTAGCGGCAATCTCTTCGTCGCAGATTACGGAGCGCCTGCGCTGACCGAAGTCGCCTTTCTCGGCAAGGGAATCAGTACTGTCGGCGGCGGATTGGCGCAGCCCACGGGGCTTGCTGCCGATGCTTCCGGCAGCCTGTATATCGCCGACGGCGGCAGCCGCGTCGTCAAGATCCCGCTGGAAGGTACGGCCTATAACACGAACGATCAATACCTCGTGAACTCTACGGTCGTAGCTCCCTATGGTGTAGCGCTCGATGGCGCTGCCAACTTGTATATCGTGGACAAGACGAACGCTACGGCGAACCTGGTAAACCGCACTGCCGGAAACTTGCCGCTGGGTCGCGCGCAAATCATGACCACAACCTCCGCGCAGAATGCCAACGTTGGCAACGCGGGCAACCAGACGCTGCGCTTCGGCGCGACGCCTTATACGCAGACATCTACCACTCCGACTTACTTCACCGTTACGTCTCCCAGCGGTACCGGATGTGTGGCAAGTGGAACTGTGGCGACGGGCCGTTCGTGCGCGTTGTCGGCAACTTTCACACCGAATACTACCGGCAACTTCACGGATCTTCTGACGTTTGCTACGAATGCTGTCAACTCGACGATCAGCACGCTGACGCTCACTGGAACCGGTTTGAATCTTGCTGCAGATACGCTGGTGCTAACGCAGACCTCAGGCCCTGCAAGCTTCGGCAATCCCGTCACCATTCAGGCGGCGATCAGCTCCGCGGTCGCGGGCACGCCGACCGGCACGGTCTCGTTCTCAGTTGACGGCAATAATCAATCCACTTCGCCCACGGTGACTAATGGCGTTGCGACCATTACGCTCAACGGCTTGACTGGCGGATCGCACGCGGTTTGCGGCTCGTATACAGGCGACAACAACTATCGTCCCTCGAACTCCTGTATTACAGTCATCGTGGCGAAAGTCGCAACGACAACGACACTCTCAATCGTCGGTGCATCAACCACGCCGTTGAGTTCCGCCCAGGGCGCGAGCAGCACACTCACGGCCACGGTCGTGGCTAGCGCCTCCACTCCTCCCACTGGCACCGTAACGTTCACTTCTGGAAGCGTGACACTTGGCACTGCTCCGTTGAAGGCTGCTACAGGCGGTGGCTACACCGCGACCCTTGCAACCAGCAACCTGCCGACAGGCACGATCACTGTTACGGCCACGTACAACGGTGACGTGAACTACAACACCTCCAGCGGATCTCTTGCCGACATCGTTACCTACCCTACGTTCATCGTTACTCCTCCGACGAATTCCGCTACAGTGTCGGCGGGTGGCACCGCAACGCTCAACATTACGGTGACGGCACTCGGCGGCTTCAGCGGGACGATCGGCCTGCAGTGCCTGGGGCTTCCGGCCAACACCATCTGCACTTTTAGCCCGAATCAGATTCTGCTGCAGAACAACATGCCCCAACTTGTCACGATGCAGGTTCTCACTGAGCAACCTCCCGTCATTGGTCAGCCGGTGATTGGGTCTTTCGGCTTGCCCGGACGGTTTGCGTCGCTCGCCTTCGTTGCGCTTACATTCCTATTGTTTGTGCGCAACCGCAAGACGACGATTGGATTGCGAGATCGCATGCTGATGATGCTTGTGCTTGTCCTGGCCGGCTCCTTAGCTACAGCGGTGACAGGCTGCGGAGGCTCGGGTTTTGTTGGCGTCACACCCAAGGGCACATACAACGTGACCATCGACGGCGTGGGAACCAACTCAACCCAACCCTACACCTCTGCGGGTAATGCAAGTGGGTGCGCTCTCAGCACGTCAACACCGATCACTTCCACCTGCACGGAAACTGCTTCTCTCAGTCTGGTGGTGCAGTAGCCATGACTTCCTTGACTCGTTCCATGCCGCAAACTGCGTATCGCCAGCCTGAAACACAGACCACAAGCCACAACCGCACAGCCCTTACGGTGACTATCTACATGAAATCGCTTCTGATGAAACGTTCCGTCCTCACCCTTCTGGCACTCTTGCTGGTGTACGCTCCGCTCTCCATGAACGCGCAGACCAGTTCCGGCTCACTGAGCGGTGTTGTCGCCGACAAGACGGGCGCACGGATTCCCGATGCGAAAATCGTGCTGCGTAACACTAAGAGCGGCGATGAGCGTAAAACGGTTTCGAGTCCCTCGGGCGTATTCAACTTCAATTTTATTCCTGCTTCCACCTACACCATCACAGTCACGCGTGACGGTTTTGCCACGCTTGTTACCAAGAACATCGAAGTCCATCCGAACGACCAGCTCAACTTGGCCGAGCTCAAAATGGATGTGGGTGCCGAATCGACCACGGTCACGGTAGAAGCCGAAACGGATATTTCCACCTCGGGAGAGCGCAGTTCGGTGATCACGTCGCGTGATATCGCCAAGCTCTCCACAGTCGGTCGTGACGTGTCTGAACTGCTAAAGACGCAGGCCGGCTTTTCGCAAACACAGGCTGGGCTGGACAACTCGGGAACATCGGCTGAAGTAGCCGGTGCGTATTCGGGCTTAGGTGCCTATGTTGGCAATGGCGCCACCGGCAATGGCGCGAGCCTGATCTCTGACGGTTCGAACGTCACCGATCCTGGTAACGGCGCGGGCCAGACCCAGATCGTCAATATGGACATGGTGCAAGAGGTCAAGATTGAAACCTCTAACTTCGGTGCTGACACAGCCAAGGGTCCTACCGTCATTACCGCAGTGGGCAAGTCCGGCGGGCAAAACTTCCACGGCAACGTCCAGCTCTATGCGCGCGATCATGTGCTAAATGCAGAGGACTGGTTCGCCAAGTTTCAAGGCCTCCCGCAAATTCCGGACCGTTATCTCTATCCCGGTGCAGGTATCGGCGGCCCAGTGCTCATTCCAGGTACCAACTTCAACCACAACCGCAAGCTAACTTTCCAGGCCAATGCGGAAGCCTATCTGCAAACGAATACGTATGCTTATGGTAGCCCGCTGGAAAGCTTCCTTCAGGCGCTTGTGCCCACTCAGGCCATGCGCAACGGCGACTTTAGTGCGTCCTCTATCGCGAGCTATCTTGGCACCGACCCGACCACTCTCACCACTCAATGCACTGCCACGGGGACCCTTAGCCAGTACTTGCATTCCTGCGGGATTCCCGTCACGACTAATGCCGGTTTTCTGAGCGCTACCGGGACAACGCGTAACTTTACAGGAGGCACGCTGAATGGTGGAATCGAGCCCAACGCTGCCGCCATTCTAAATGCCTACTATCCGCTTCCGAGTGGACCGACGGTGAATGGATTCAACTATCACACGTTGAACCTGGAAGACCCGAATATTTACCAGGGTCGCCTTCGCCTCGACTACGCATTCAATGACAGCAACAAGCTCAACGTTACCTATAACGGCCAGTTCGGCACAACGACGGGCATCCCCGAGAACATTTACTACTCGCCTGGGACAAGCAACTCCGCCGTTATCGGCGGCGTGGATACCCCCGGAAAGACAAACTCTGTTTCTCGCTCCAACCTGGGCAGCATCAATTACACCCGAGTCATCAGCGAGCATGCTACGAACGAAATGTTTGCTGGGCTTTCCACGTCGGACCAGTTCTACAACGGCGGCAACACCAACCTGCTGCAGAAATCAACTTACGGCTATTCAAACACTGCAGCGTTTTTTCCCAACGCCAGCAAGGAGTTGCCCAGCTATGCGACCTACAGTACCTCGGGTTCGCAGGTGCTTCCGTTTTCCCTCGTTCCCGATTTTTCCAACGGACAGTATGTTGCCAAGAAGTTCCTTCCTTCCGCCGGTGACAACTTCTCCTACCTGTATAAGTCGCACTCCTTCAAAATCGGTTTCTACGCAGAGCGTGACACCGCGAATCAAACCGATCTAAGCCCTAATACGAATGGCACAATTGCCGACTATTACGTCGGCAATGTGACAAGTTCGGCCCCAGTCACGACGACTGTTGGCTGTCCGCCTCCTCCTCCCGGCACCCCTCCCAATCCCCCTCCAACGTGTCAGGTTGCCGGCCCTGAAAACTACCTCGCGGACTTATTCCTGGGGGCCATGGGCAGCTTTACGCAGCAAAACAAGAATCAGCCGAGCGATCTGTACTACTGGACATTATCCGGCTATGTGACCGATAGTTGGAAAGTGACCAAGCGCCTCACTCTCGATTACGGAGTGCGCCTCGACCATTTGGGTCCTTGGAACGATCAGCATGGTTTGGGACTGCCGATCTTTAGTGATGCTCTCTATAACTCGGATCCCCACAGTGTTACGGGTGTAGGTGGCACCAACCCCGACGGTACGCCGTTCTTTCCAGGTGTGCGCTGGAGGGGGGGCAACGGCAGCGTGAACCCAAACGCGGGATATCGCAGCATCCCAAATTCAGGTGCACCCGGCCGCTGGGCGTTTGTATCTCCGCGCTTCGGTTTCGCCTTCGATGCCAAGGGTAACGGCACGACGATCATACGCGGCGGATGGGGTATGTTCCGCGCCCATGACTCCTGGAATGACTTTGTTGGGCCGGCGGAAACCCCTCAAGGCATCTTCAATATAGCTTCGAGCGGCATCATCCCTTCGGGACAAACATACGGCCCGGGATACATCACTTTTAATCAGTTAAACCAGGTCGGGAACGCAGCGCCAGGTACGAATGGCGTTACGGGTCAGAGCGCCTTTCAAAGCAGCGTCTTCGCACTGGATGCGCATGATAGTCAACAACCACTGACAGAAACCTACAGCTTCTCGGTTTCACAGCGAATGCCGAAAGACGCCGTTTTCGATATTGCCTATGTTGGCAATACGAGCACGAACCTGCTGACGGACAATGCTTCCAACACGGCGGTTAACTCCAACGACCTGCGTGATATCAATGCAATTCCCCTCGGGTCGTTCTTCCGGCCCGATCCCAACCCCGGTTCACCGTATTACGGTCAGATCCCTAATCCCAACTCCCAGCCTACACAGGAGCAGGACGACTATCGTCGCTATCCCTACTACGCCCACATCGGTGTTCCGCGGCACATCAGCTACGCCAACTACAACGCCCTGCAAGCTTCTCTGAATCGCCAGAAGGGCCGCCTGAACTATGGCCTGAACTACACCTGGAGCAAAGCGCTGGGCGTGCGTGGAAACTATGCCAACGGCCTTACAGGCGATCCAACCAATTTGCGTGCTAACTATGGCCCGCTGGGTTTTGACCGCACAAACATTCTCAACCTTAGTTATTCGTTCGACACCCAGGGTTCCATTCACTCCTCTCACCGCTGGATACGCGAGTCGTTCAATGGCATCCTGATTTCAGGTATCACCCTCCTGCAGAGCGGGCCGAATCTCCAGGCAGTCGGCAGTCCCAATTTGTTCCTGACAGGGAACACTCAATACTCTTACAATGGTGCTTCCTGCACTACGAGCGGGGGTAACATTTGCACAATTAACAGCGCTACGGTTCTAGGTACGCCGGACATCTTATTGCAGCCCACACTACGGCCAGCTAATGGTTGCCCCAGTGGGAACCCGACCTCCAACCTCGCAACGCACCAATATATTAATGGCTACTGTTTTGGCGTGCCTCAGATTGGCGTCAACGGCCCTGTCAACCTTGGCTACTTGCGCGGCCCTGCCTTCACGAGCAGCGACCTTTTTGCTCAAAAGACAGTTGTACTGCACGGCTCTAAGAACCTCCAGTTCCGTGTGGCTGCCTTCAACTTCATGAACCATCCGCTGGTGAGTTTCAGCTCACGCTATCCGCAGGAGGCTTCTCTCATCCTGGGTGGCACGAGCTTCGCCGATGCTGCGATTACTAACGCCACCAACACCAATGGCGGAGGCTGCAGCGCCTCAGGCACAACGTGCTTTGGCTATGCCGGGTATAAGACCGGTCGCCGTGTACTTGAGTTGGAAGGCAAGTTCAACTTCTAGCGCAAGTACTCTTGATGCATTAGCAGCACGAATAAAATGGCCTGAACGTTCCAGTTCAGGCCATTTCGTTTGCCATCGTTGCTGGACGGCCTAAGTCGTTACGCGCTGAAGATATACGTGGTCACGCTGAGCGGGGCGGTCACCACCGGTGCCGCCCCGTTAACGAGTTGTACCGGTGGCAGCTTTGCATGCGTCTCCGTGTTGGACGTCCGCACAGCGATACAACTCGTCGCGGGGAAGCCTCCGGGCTGGATCGTCAGGGGACGTTCTACAGCATCGTCATTGATGGCTATGCACACCAGCTTCTTGCTGTCAGGTGACAAGTATGCCGAGAAATATGTGTTCGGCGCCGGCGTCGGCGTTGCGTCAACGCGGTGGTATCCGGGGCGAATGAAACGCGAGAAGTGGCCTATCGTAAAAAAACGCTTGCTAAGCTGATATTTCTTGTTCGGCGCATCGATCCAAATTAGGTTGCTGCGTGTGTTGTTGTAGGCCGCGCCCCACCAGTAAAGCCAGGCGCTAACATTGTTTTCAATCATATGTG
>Ga0206871_10140_pt2 | contig 17861 bp, 14 predicted proteins | sample Alteio_BWOrgCont_33_FD_152627 | JGI IMG/M metagenome (GOLD analysis project Ga0206871, IMG submission 152627) | Enriched cells from forest soil in Barre Woods Harvard Forest LTER site, Petersham, Massachusetts, United States -... | ecosystem: Environmental > Terrestrial > Soil > Temperate forest >...
GAAATCTCGGTGGTCGTCCGGGCTCATGGAGATAACCAGGTCCGGCCTATACCGGGTGTAACCCCGGCCAAGCTGCTTAATTAAACCCATTGATTTTTAGAGTCATTCCCTATATAGACATTTAACGTAAATTTCACACAACTGTAACATTCACGTAACAGTGCGGGGTTAAACTTCTGGTAGGAAAGGCCCAGAGACTCTGGGCCGACCGACCCAAATAGAAAAGAGGAGTCGAAATGCGGCGTTTGCTTATATCAGTTCTGGCTTTAAGCGTGATTCTTAATGCACCCGTACGAACGGCTTACGCCGATAATACCGATAAAAAACCTGATGCACCCGCCCACACTGAGACATCTCCTTCCGCCGGCTCCGACAGTAAAGAACCCATGATTGAAGTCAGCGTGGATTCGCTGGAAATCGATGAGGGCAACACCAACACATTGGGGATTATTTGGGGCAAAAGCAACGGCAGCGGCGGCGTGACTCCGGGGCAGGTCACGGCTTTTGAAAACAACTCCCTTCCAGCTCTTTTTACGGTAGCCGATATCACTCGAAGCGCTTTATACGCTCAGATCGATTTTTTAATACAAAACAACCAAGCCCGCGTACTGGCCAACCCCACCTTGTTGACGAAAAGTGGTTTTGAAGCTAATTTTCTAGTCGGAGGAGAAATCCCTTATCCCACAGTGGGCCAAGGCGGCGTCTCGGGCGTAGAGTTCAAAAAATACGGCGTGTCTCTGAAGATTCTTCCCCAAATTACGCCGCGACAGACCATTGAAGCCCAGATTAATACAGGCGTATCGAGTATCGACAATTCCGTAGCGCTCCAATTGCCCGGAACCACGCAGCCCGTGCCTGGGCTCACCTCAAACGAAACAGGCTCAAAAGTTGAGGTAAAAGATGGGGAGACCGTCGTGCTTTCCGGCATCAAACAATCTAATCGCTCTAAAACCGTCACGCGCGTGCCGGTCCTGGGATATATTCCCCTGTTGGGTGTGCTGTTCAGACATACCAGCGAAGTAGTCACGCAGAAGTCGCTGGTGTTGTTCGTAACATTCCGGCTGATCAAGTCGTGACACGATCACGATCCGCCAGACGTCCGGCGGATGACAAAAAATATGCCTAACAAAATCATTGTCGTTACGGGCCCGCACGAAGGCGTCGGGAAAACCACTCTAGCGACGAATCTCGCCGCCCGTTCGTTCCAGATTCGCCATCAACCCGTTATCCTCCTGGATACCGATGTCCTGAACAGGGGCGAATGCGCTCAGGTCGCCGGCACGGATTCGGCTATTTCCGTCTTCCAAGTCCTGGACCAGCTGGCCAGTAAACAGACCACCCTGAACATGCTGAGGGGCCGCGTTCCCGTGAACCGGCTGGGCCTGGGGGCGATGGGGCTCAAAGCGGCGGGCCGGAGCGCCGATCAACTGACGGCGGACCAGTGGGGTTTCTTCCTTCAGGCCTTTTCCCAGCTCTACGATATCGTTGTCGACATTGAAATCTCAAATCCTTTGAAGCTCTTGACCCTGGATCTTGCCGATGCGGTGGTCTGGAATTTTCTGCCAAACGCTCTTTCCATGCGTTCGACCATTCAGGAAATGGAAACGCTGCAGAACCAGAAACTCGGACTTCATAAATTTTTCTTTTGCATTAATCAGACAGGTCTCCAGAACAGTCTCTCGGAAGATGCGATTAATCAAGTCCTGGGACGTTTCCGCAAACATGCGGATGTGCAATTTCCTTATGACACGGAAATTCCGCGTCTGCTCAACCAAGGGCAGCCTGTGGTCATCGAGAATAGTCGTTCCCAGTATTATCAGAGCGTCGGCCAGCTGTTTGAGAAAATTGCAGCCTCCAAGAAAGAATCTTTCGGGAATTTTCGTCCGCCTCCCGGAGGCCACATTGCCCGGGATGCGGGGCATACCCGCAACGGCAATATGACCATTCTTCAGAATTCGGTCGTCGACAATATTGTGCACGAAAAACGGAAGCATTGGGACGAGACCAAACAGCGCATTCACCGCGACCTCGTTGAGGAATTGAATATCCGCCGCATCGATCTGGATACCAAGGGCGACCTTGTTCGCGAACGACAGCTGCGTACCAACGTCGAAAGCACGGTCAACTCCCTGATCGGCAAGGAGAAGGATCTCCCGCTGAACCGGGAAGAACGCGAACGCCTGGTTAAAGAACTGGTGGATGAAGCTCTGGGGCTCGGGCCTCTCGAAGAACTGCTGGCCGACCCGCTGGTGACCGAAATCATGGTCAATCGTTTCGACCAGGTCTATATCGAACGCCACGGCAAAATTATTCTTTCCGATAAACGGTTTATCGATAATAATCATGTCATTCAGGTGGTCCGGCGCATCATTGCTCCTTTAGGCCGCCGTATCGATGAGAGTGTGCCCATGGTGGATGCCCGTTTAAAGGACGGTTCCCGTGTGAACGCGATCATTCCGCCGCTGGCCGTTCAGGGGCCCTCAGTCACGATTCGTCGATTCCCTGAAAAAGCCTTTTCCGCGGATGACCTGATCCGCATGAACGCCATTAACCCGGAAATGATCCAATTTCTGAAGATATGCGTACTGACTAAAAAAAATATTGTGATTGCCGGAGGTACGGGCACCGGGAAAACCACCATCCTGAATATGCTTTCCAGCTTTATTCCGAACGACGAGCGGATTGTGACGGTGGAGGACACGGCGGAACTGCGCATGCAGCAAGATCATATTGTCCGCCTGGAAGCCCGGCCGGCCAACATTGAAGGCCAGGGCCAGGTGAGCATCCGAGATCTTGTCAAAAATTGCCTGCGCATGCGACCGGACCGAATTGTGGTGGGAGAGTGCCGAGGCGGCGAGGCGCTGGACATGCTCCAGGCCATGAATACCGGCCACGAAGGCTCCATGACGACCATCCATGCGAATTCTCCCCGCGACGCTTTCACCCGTCTGGAAACTTTGTGTCTCATGGCCGGAATGGACCTGCCCGTCTGGGCTCTTCGGGAACAGATCCGGTCAGCCGTCCATATCGTCGTTCAACTGGCGCGTCTGCAGGACGGGTCGCGTAAGGTGACCTGTATTACCGAAGTCATCGGACGGGATGAAGAATCGATCGTGACGCAGGACTTGTTTCACTACAAGCAGGATGGCGTCGATAGTCAGGGCAAGGTGACCGGGACTTACTCAGCGACCGGCAACGTTCCGAAATTCCTGCCCGACTTAAAAGCCAAAGGCCTGCAGCTCAATGATTCCATGTTCATCCGGCAGAGCAAGGAGACGGCGGCATGATCGCTCATTTGATCGTCCTCATATCAGCCTTCATCGCAATGATGGGGATTGTTGAAATTATCCCGCAATTGATCACCACCTACCGGGACCGTTACCAGATGACGCTCGGGCAGACGGCGCGGGAATTGGACAAATTTTTCATCAACATCAAGCCCACCAAGATCGTGATCGGCGCCGTGATTCTGGGGGTGGCCATCGGTGCCCTCACAGGGAGCTGGGTCATCGCCGTCACCCTTGGTATTTCGGGCATCTTCGCTCCCAAGCTGATCCTGGCTGTCTATAAGGATGTTCGTTCCGCTCGATTTGAGGCGCAACTGATGGATGCCCTGCTTCTGCTGAATAACTCGCTCAGGAGCGGTCTGGACATCGCGGCGGGCGTTGAACGGATCGCCACCAGCATGAAAGCCCCGATTTCGGAGGAATTCGGGCTGGTCCTGAACGCCTATCGTTTAGGCACTCCGCTGGAGACGGCTTTGATCGACATGACATCCCGCATCCGGAGCCGGACTCTGGAAACCGTGGTATATGCGATCAGCATTCAGCGCGAAACGGGCGGCAATATCGTAAAGACGTTTGAGCAATTGGTGAGCACCATCCGCGAAGAGAGCAAATTGCAGAAGAAAATTCAGGCCATGACGTCTCAAGGGCGCACGCAGATTTTCTTTCTGGCCGGATTTCCCTGGGTGCTGGGGGTGGTATTCTTTATCCTCTCCCCGGAACTGATCCGGCCCGCCGTGGTCAATCCCTGGGGCCAGGTTGTCATCGTCTTCCTGATCATCTGGGAAGTCATCGGTATTATGGTGACCAAGAAAATTGTGGCCGTCGAAATATGAGAGGATGAAAAACGCATGATGAGCTGGGTGTTGGCGATACCGGTTTTCTTGATCGTTTACAACGGTCTGGAAATTCTTTTTGAGTCCCGTCGCTCGAAGACCGATGCCTGGTCGACCCAGCCTCAGGCGCGCTCCGAGTCAGGGCTGCGTTCTTTGACGGGCAGTCTGGGCCGGATGGGCTTCAACAAACTGATCCTGCAGAGAAAGGGGTACCGCGAAAAACTGGAAACCAAATTGATGCGCAGCGGCCATGTTTTCGGCTGGAAACCTGAAGATCTGCTCTTGTATAAAGAAATCGGCGTTCTCCTGGCCGTCTTTTTGTTGTGGGAGAATAATTGCCATGTACCCTTGCTTTGGGCTTTTGGAATTATTGCGGGGTTCTGGCTCCCGGAGTTTTATGTGCAGGCCAAAGGGTCGGCTCGCATGAGAGAGATCCGTCGGCAGCTGCCCGGATTCGTGGATCTCCTGGCGCTGGCCCTGGAAAGCGGGCTGGATCTTCTGGCGGCCATTGAACGCATTACCAGCAAAATGAAGCCCAGCGTCCTGCGCGATGAACTCCAGATGATCATTCAGGAAAATCGGCTTGGAACTCCCCGAAAGGAAGCCTTGCAGCATTTTGCCTCACGAACGGACCTCCAGGATGTTCATTCCCTTACCGGGATGGTCATTCAATCCGAAGAACTGGGAACCAGTCTGGCCAGCGTGCTGAGAAATTATGCTGAGGACATGCGCAGCCGCCGAATTTCCCAAGCGGAAGAGATTGCCGGCAAAGCTCCCGTTAAATTACTTTTTCCCATGATGGTGTTCTTTTTCCCCATCGTGTTTATCATCATCTTCGGGCCTCTGGCGCTGAATCTGATGTCGACCTACAAATAGCCCGGAAAGGAGCAACACTTGTGCGAAATACGAAATGTGAAGCGCGAAAAATAGCATTCTTTGCGTCGGCCTTGATTCTTTCTTCGTGCTGCATTTCGAATTTTGAATGGCCGTTGCTCGCCGACGACAGCAGCGATACCTTGATGAAATCGACTTCTATGGACGCCGGGAAAATGAACAATCCCGAAAAAAACCTTTACGAAGATTCCATCCGTTCCACGAAACAATCCATTGCCCGTGAAACGCTGGATGTGTTCTACCATGACGCGCTCGATTATTATCATGAGAACCGATATGACGAGTGCCTGGAGGTGCTCGACAAAATTTTTTCGATTGATCCGTCCTACGAAGATGTCGCCAGTCTGCGAGAAACGGTTCGCAGGCTGCAGTCCGCCCACCAGCAGGCCGGCACGGATGAAGCCGTGCACGACTACATGCGCAAAGGAGCTCACGCTTTAGAGTCCGGACAGAATGTCCTGGCGATTTCCTTCTGGAAACAGGCGCTGGCTCTTGATCCGACTTATGCGCCGGCAAAAAAGAAGATTCAGGAGGTTAACCATGCTCTGGCTCAGCGCGAATTTGAATCCGGCTACCTGCACTATCACCATGGAGATCTCGAAGACGCTCTCGATTCCTGGTCCAATGCCATTGCCCTGGACCCTACCTATAAACAGCGTGGTCTTTTGCTGCTGATGTCCAAAGTCGATCTGGCGATCCGGCAGAATCAGACCGCTCGTCTGGCGTCCCAGGCTTACGATCAATATCAGCAGAATGATCTTGAAGGCGCGCTCAAAACATATAAGGAATTACTGCAGTATGAACCGCGCCATGAAGAAGCCCGCCGAATGAGCGCAAAGATCCAAATCCAGCTGGGACAAGCCGCTTTTAAAAGCGGTCATAGCGCCGCGGTCCGCGGCGCTTACGAAGAGGCGGTCAAGGATTGGAAACAGTCCATTGATTACAATTACGAGATTCAGCGATCCACGAAGCTCATCGAAGAGGCCAATGCCCGAATTCAGCAACAACATGCGCCGAAACCAAAAGCGAAAAATAAACCGAAATCAGCCCCTTCAGCGACCGAAGTGGCGGCTTCCTCTTCGACAGAGACGGCTGTTGCGACCGCGGCGGCTGCCCAGCCGGCCAATCCGGAAGAAGCCATGGAGCATTACCGCCAGGGACTTGGCGCCATTCGAGCTAAAGATTTTCACCGGGCTGTTGATGAATTGAATATTGCCTACCAATTAGACCCTTCAAACGAGCGTATCTATATGGCACGGGAACGCGCAAAACAGGAATGGGACGCTGCCAATGCAGGACGGGGGATGCCATGAAGAGCTTTTTTGCCAATCTGGAATACCGGTTTGTCGCCTTTACCGCCGTGCTTTTTCTAGCGGCGACGCTGCTGGCGCAGTCTTTCATGATCAGGCAGGAGCGTGCGGCGCTGGAGACACGTCTTGGCGAAAAAGCGGCGTTTATCAACACGTTTTATGCGTTCTTAATCGCGGATGCTTTGTCTCGCAAAGACGATGTCACCTTGTTGCAGGTTATTAGCCGTCTCGAGGAGGATCAGGAAATCTCTTCAGTCATCGTGGTCGACAACAAAGGCGAAGTCCGCTACCACATTGACGCCGAAAAAGTGGGGACTCTCTGGAACGATCCCCTGCTGACCAAAGCCCTGCAGTCCGGTGACGGCATACTGACGTCAGGACGCAACAGTGGAGGGCGGTCACTGACCCTAATTTCACCTCTGAAGGTGTCCGGTCAAAGTAGTCCTATTGGCGCCGTTAAAATCGACATGACTTACCGCCACATTGACAAGCTATTGGAACGCTATGAGCTCAGCCTGAGGCTGGTGATTGTTGGTCTGGCCATTTCGTGCGTTGGTTTTATGCTTAATTTTGTCCGGCGATGGTTTTTATCTCCATTAACTCACCTGAAAAAATCCATTGCCAACATCAACCCGTTGACTCTGGAACCCAACCTGCTCGAAACGAACAGTGATTTTGGCCAGGTGCATGCGGAACTTAATCTTCTGGTTCTACGCCTGAAGGCGGAATTACAGAGTCAGCAAGCCGCTTTTTTCTCCGGCGCTGAGAATGAAAAAATTGTGATCGACAAAATAGCTCGCTCCTTGATGCCGGAATCACGCGTTCTGGTGGCCGATCGGGATAATCGCGTTCTTTCCGACACAGGCAACGGAACCGGACCTGACCATGAAGTCCAGTCGCATCTGCTGGATTTGATCACGGACGCCAATTTTGCTAATCTCGTCGGTACCGCATTTCAAAAGGAAGGTGAAACCGTGAAGGGGACCGTGATATTTCAGGAAAAATCCTATGATGCTGTGGTTCTCTGTCTTCCGGATTCCCAGTCGAAAGTGGTCAAAACGCTCATTGCCCTGCGCGCTCCTTCGGCGGCCGCCTGATCCCCATTTATAATCTTCGCTCTGAGGTGACTCATGAACTATGAAATTAAAGCCGTTCGCCCAGCCTCTGTGTTCTCCAACGCGATTCGAATCTTTGTTGTGGTAGGATTCATCGCGGCCGTCTATTCTTTCTTTATTTCGCCTTACTCAGGCATTCGCCTGGCGCTTTGGTGGCAGAAGATTCTCGCGACTTTACTCTTTACGGTCGTGTATGCCATTGTTGTTTCGCTGATCCTCGCCTTCATTGCCTGGCTCTATAACTTCTGGGCCGCCAATTATAAAGGCATTACCATTCACCTGGAACAAGAACAATAACCGCTCAACGGCGGGCCCTCCCGCCCCGGCCTTCCGCTCGAGTCGGCCCAAAGCCTCCCCACTCGCTCCAGACCGGGGCGGGAGGCTTTTTCAATATGTGTTTGGGGAAATAACTTTAAATGGCAAAAAGAAATTTCTTATTAAAACGAATCTGGCAGAAACAAGCAGCCCATTTTGAAAGTGCCTATGATTTGTCCGAATCAATCGATCGATTGAAAGCGGTGACTCAAAGGCGAGCGTGGTTACCGTACGGTCTGTTGATCTATGTACCTGCCAATTACATCTTTCATGGATTCGTTTCGAGAGATAAAGTTCTTCTTCATTTATACCCGCGTTGGCCGAATCAAAGTAGTGGATTCGGTACAGCTTGGTTCAGAGGCCAATTCAAAACGCATGAAGGCAACGTCGTCCTTGTCGGATATTTTTCGATGTATATAATCGACAAAATACTTATGACTATGTTGGTTGGAATAGTATTCGTTGCGTTTACTTTAGGCTTGTTATCGTTTCTGCCTCATGGACATCAAAACATCATTGCACGCTTCCTGGACAGCATGGGAGGGCCGAATACCGCTTTGCTGCTTATACCTATACCTGGAGTGCTTTTTCTGTTTCTCCCAGCTCTTATCGATATGGAGGGCAGCGGGATTTTTATCAGTGAAAAGATTGGAAAAATACTGACTCCATAGGCGGGGAATGACGGTAGGAGAAGGCTTCCGGAATTAAGGCCATCCCTGACCGGGGCAGGAGCGAGTGGGGAGGCTTTGGGCCGACTCGAGCGGAAGACCCGGTCAGGGATGGCAGACCTTTTGGGCATAAAAAACAGGGGCCAGGCTCAAAAACCCGATATTTTACCGGAATTCTTGAGTCTGGCCCCCCACAAGGGGGAGAAGAGATAACTTGCCCCGGTGTGCCCCCTACTGCATGGACACCAGACCCCGCTCGATGGCCTTTACAACGGCTTCGGTGCGGTTCTTGACGCCGAGTTTCTTAAACAGATGATTCAGGTGGTTTTTTACAGTCTTTTCGGAAACGAAGATCTCTTCGGCAATCTGCTTATTGGAGCGTCCCTGAACGAGGGAGCAGAGCACGCGAAGTTCGGACTTCGTCACCACACCATTGGCATCTTCCATGGCCGCCAGGTCCAGCTTGCGGATGCCGCCCATGAGCCGGGTCATGATGTTACCCGGAATGAGGTAGCCTTCCTGATGGACCGTCTCGATCGCGCGGACCAGGTCCTGCGCCGAGAGCAGCTTGGAGAGATACCCGTTAGCTCCGGCGTTGAACGCTTCCAACACGTGCGATTCGTCATCGTACATGGAAAGCACCAGAACCGTGACTTCGGGGTGGGTCTTTTTGATCTGCCGGGTACAGGCGATCCCATCCATGCCCGGTAATCGGATATCCATGAGAACGATATCCGGCTGCTTCTTTTCCACCATGTCCAGCGCTTCCGGACCCGTGGAGGCCTCCGCTACGATGACAAAGTTGCTGGTGCCATCGAGCAAGTCCTTCAAGCCCGCCCGGAACAAAGAGTGGTCATCGGCCAACAACAGCCGCACCTTATCTTTCTTCACAGGCTTGCTGAGTACGGCTGCGCCTTTACCGTTGCTTCGTTCGTCTGCCATACGGTTTCTCCTTTTTCCCCTCCGCATGTCAGTCATATTCCTTATTTACAGTTTCCAGCTTCCAACCGCGGATCCCCGGCCGTCCTCTAAGACCACTCCCCGGAAACCTTCGAAACCATAGCCATGCAGCACATCCTTGGAAGACTTTTCCAGAAGGTCCGTGACTTTGGCCTGCTGCTGAAGTCCCTGCTCTTCAATCGCCGGCCAATTATCGATCACAACCACCAGTGTGGACGGCTGAGATAAATCTTCATGCGCCTGGAGGCCGATCGGACTCTGACGTTTAGCTCTTAAAACCACCTGCTTGGCCAGGAACTCGGGCAGCGTGATGGGTGTATCCCACTGCGGATTACGCCCCTGAACGTTGCGCTGGGCGTCCGTATCCACTTCGATCACGAGGCGGTTGATGTATTCGTCTTCCGCCATGCGATCGTACATGGAGTCTCGAATATCCGGCACATAGCGCCAGAGTGTCACGGTAGCCCCCGTTAAAACATCCGCCATCTTGATTTCCACGAACTGCAGCGGCGCGTCCGTGCTCAGAGCAATCCGGGTAGCGCAAAGCAGAACGCGCTCCAGCGCTTCGGCGGCGTCATTACGCATTTCCATCTGATTACTTTTAAGCAACCCTACCCGCCAGAAGAAGGTTTGCAGGGTATTGCCCTGTCGGCGCGCTTCGACTGTCATATGGTAGTCGCCGGCGCACATCTTCTTCAAAGCCAAAGCCACCTGATTGCCGGGATAGGTCGCTTTCAAGGTGAGATGCGCGCCCATGGAACGCCATCCGCTTTGAAGCGAAGACCAATAATGAACGGTCACGCCCATGAAGAGGGCGGCAGTCACAGAAGCGATGAGAGTGATCTTCGTTGTGTATTTCATATCTCTTCCGTTATCTCCCCCTTTACAAAGGGGGATTCAGGGGGATTTGCCGTGTGCCGAAATCCCTCCTAACCTCCCTTTTTCAAAGGGAGGGATGATTGATCAGATTTACTGCGGGGGAGCCGGCAACGGCAGCCGTTCCCTTCCATGCGATTTAAAAATCGCTTCGATTTCGTCATAGTCCAGTTCATCGCGCTCGAGCAAGGTCTTGGCGAAAAGGTCCATCGTATTCCATTCGCTGCGCAGGAACGTTTCCACTTCCTCCGCCGCTTTATGAAGGATGCCTTGAACTTCCTCGTTCAGCCGGTTCTTCATATCATCAGAGATCTGATTTTCGGGGATGGACGTAAAATCACCCACGAAACCGTTGGAGCCCATTCCAAAATTCCAGACCATCGCGTGCGCCAGACGCATCGCATTTTCGAAATCACTGCCCACGCCCGTCGACGTGTTGCCGTATTTGATTTTCTCCGCCACATAACCGGCCAGAGAGGTCTTCACGTTGGCAAAAAGTTCGTCGCGCGTCTTGGTGTAAAGCTCTTCGCGAGGATGATGATAAACCACCCCCAGGGCGCCGCCCCGTGTTTTAATGGATGCCTTAAACACATCGTCGGTCGGATGCTGGCGATAGAGAACGACCAAATGGCCGGACTCGTGGTAGGCTACCCGCTCGCGTTCCGCCGGCGTCAGTTCCAGGTGCGTTTCAAGCCCCAGATCCACCCGTTCCATGGCATCCCCGATATCCTTATAAGTGACCATGTCCCGTTCGTTGCGGAGGGAAATGAGGGCCGCTTCCTTCACGATGTTCTCCACTTCAGCCGGAGACTTCGCCACCGCTTTTCGCGCAAGCCGACCAATATCCATGGTCGGGTCCGCTTTGACTTTCTTCAGGTAATAACGGAATACTTCTTCGCGGTCCCGTAAATTAGGCTTGGTGATCTGGATCCGCCGGTCAAAGCGTCCGGGCCGCATCAAAGCAGGGTCCAGCACGCCTTCCGCCGCGTTGGTCGCTCCAATGACGATGACATTGCCTCCCTCGTCTCTGGCCAATCCGTCCATATTCACGAGCAGCTGGTTCAATGTATTGTCGGATTCCGAGCTTCCAAACATGGAGAATTTCCGGGACTGCCCGATCGCGTCCAGCTCATCGATAAAGAGAATAGCCGCCCCATGAATATAGGCCGCCGACTTGGCTTTCTGGAAAATCTTGCGCACCCGGCCGGCGCCGACGCCGACGAACACTTCCACGAATTCGCTGCCGGCAATCGAGAAGAAAGGAACACCCGCTTCGTGAGCGATCGCCTTGGCCAGGTAGGTTTTCCCGCATCCCGGAGGTCCCACCATGAGCAGGCCCCGGATGACTTTGCCGCCGATCTTTTTCACTTTGGCGCGGTCCTTAATCAGATGGACGACTTCCATGGCTTCCCGCTTGGCTTCGGTTAACCCGATGACATCGTTAAATGTGGTTTTAATATCGGACGACTTAACGGCGGAACCACTGTTCCCGCTCATGGGCATGCCCACGCGGTACACCAGGACCACAAAAGCCCAGGCGCCCAGAATGGAATACCCGATCATCTTGACGATTTCGAGCGGCAGCGTCCCGAGAATCTGCTGCTGGAAAAACGATTCCAGAGAGGCGAGTCCCATGATACTCAGGATCACCAGGATGACCATGATGACGCCGAGAATAAACCAGATTTTGTGGTTCCACCACATCACTTTAATGCGTTTCCAGAACATAGAGTCTCCTTTACTTGTCGTCATCCCGGCGGATTGTAAGCCGGGATCCAGTGGCGTTGGCGCCTAAGACGCTGGGCCCCGGCTTACGACCTGCCGGGGCGACGGAAAAATCAAACAACATTCAGCGCTTCTTGCCGCATAATGGGTAATTTAATCCAGAACGTGCTGCCTTGCTCCGTGCCGCGGCTTTCCACACCGATATCCCCGCCGTGCGCGAGCACAATTTCCCGCGCGATCGCCAGGCCAATGCGGAGCCCGTCCATCGAACCGTTCGGTTCCCCGGGCGCTTTAGAAGAAACAAATAAACTTTTCAATTGTTCCGCATTGAAGCCCTGTCCCCCGTGAGAAATCTTAAGCTCCACCATCGTTCCTTTTTCCGTCGCTTGAACGACGATCTTGCCGCCCCGGGTTCCGTGCTTCAACGCGCTGCGGAGAAGATTTGAAATGACCTGGACCATCCGGCTGACATCCACCTGCACCACGGGCAAAGAAGCCTCCAAAACGGTTTCGATCGGAAGCTCTTTCATCTCCGATACGAGCTTGACGCGCGGCAGCGCTTTATCGATCACTTCATTAAACGGCATGGGCCGCAGATCCAGGTTCAACCGCCCCGCATCAATGTTGGCCAAATCCAGAAGATCCCCGATCAATCCATTCAGATGGTCTGCCTCTTGAATGGTAATCTCGATCATTTTTTTCTGCGCTTCCGTCATCCGGCCCTTCACCCCGGACTTTAAAAGCTCCGAATAGCCCCGGATACTGGAGAGCGGAGTGCGGAGATCGTGGGAAAGAACCGTGAGCATCTTTGACTTCAGCGAATCCAGGCGGGATATGGCCTCATTGGTCTGCTGAAGATCTTTGACCAACTGTTTATTTTCAAGCGTCAACCGCTGCTTTTCGATCGCCTTTTCGATCGTCCGCTTCAGCTGCGAGGGATCAACCGGTTTAATAAGGTAATCGTAGACCGCTTCCTGGATCGCTTTAACCGCCATTTCCAGCGATGCATGTCCGGTCATTAAAATGACGCAGGTATGATCGTTGCGCTCACGAACCTTCCTGGCCAGTTCAAGCCCGGTCGCATCGGGAAGCTGAAAATCAACTACCACGACATTAAATTCGTTCTGATCTAATTGCTGGATGGCCTGGGCACCGTTGGAAGCTGTGGTAATGACGTATTGGGCTTCTTCCAGGATGTCCTTGGCGGTATCCAAAATGTTGGCATCATCGTCAACCAGGAGGATCGAAGGGGTCCCCGCTGTGATGCGTGCGTGCAGTTGATTGCTGTCGGTCATGCTTTCTCCACGGATTTCTTAGCTGCCGCCAGGGTCACTCCCTTAATGGGCAGCCGTATAAAAAACTGAGTGCCTTCCCCAACTTTCGATTGCACGTCGATCTGACCCTGGTGGCGCTCGATAATCTTCTTGACGACAGCCAATCCCAGGCCGGTCCCCCGGCTCTTGGTCGTAAAAAACGGCGCAAAAATCTTACTCAAATGTTCCTGGGGAATTCCACATCCGCTATCGCCAATAGTAATTTCGATCATATCTCCATAGGTCCTTGTACCCACGCTAAGAGTACCCCCGGAAGTCATTGCCTGGCAAGCGTTTTCCATCAGATTCACAAGGACCTGACGGAGCTCGTCTTCATCGACCGGGACTTCCAGATCGCCCAAGGTAAGTTTCTTGGCCGGGACGACATCCGGAGGGAACTGAATACGCTCAAGAGCCTTTTCTACCAGTTCATCAATCTTCCGGGGCGCCGCATTAAGCGCCCGGTTGCGGGCAAAATCTAAAACGTCTCTAATTATAGCATTGGATTTGATAATTTCGTTCTCAAGAATGTGGATGTGTTTATCAATTTTGCTGTCGAGTCCTGCTTCCCCGGCGGCTGCGCCAAGCTTGGTCTTAATAAAATAAACCGAATTATTCATGACGGCCAGGGGATTGCGCAGCTCATGACCCACAACGGAAGCCATTTGTCCCAGAGCAGCCAATTTTTCGCCGGCGATCAATTGGTCCTGCGCTTCCTTTAAGTCCCGGGTTCTTTCCTGAACCCGTTTCTCCAGTTCGGAATTCCACTTCTGCAATTCTTTCTGCGCATAGACGAGCTTGAGCGTCTTATCTTTGAGCGACCCGGCCATCCATATAAATTTGTCGGTCAGAGATCCAAATTCATCGTTGGATGTGGGAACAAACGGAACGTCAAAGTTCCCCTCCCCTACCTGCTCCATGGCTTCCTGCAGCGTGTGAACCCGCTTCACAATGAAGCGGCTCATGCCATATCCGATCAACGTCGTGAAAAGGAGCACGCCGATTAGAATAAAAGCGATTTCCCGGCGCATCTGACTGGAAGCTTCGTACGCTTCCGACGTGGGCTCCTGGACAAAGACTTTCCAGTTCAGCGGCGGAGGGACCGTCGCATACGAGGCCAGATAGGTATTCGTCTGATCGGCGTATTCAATGGCCCCCATATCCGCCTGGTTGCCTTCAAAAACATCGTGGTTCTGCTCCCGAAGCGTCTTCAGCGCTTGAATTTCTGGCGGCGGAGTCGTGCTGAGTAGCGTATTAATATCCGGATGAGCAATCATCTCGAGATTTTGCATGTCCACGATATAGCAATAGCCCTTTTGGTCAATTACGATGTCTTTGACGAGAGAACTGAGATCAATCAAATTCACAACCCCCAGAAGAACCCCGATCGGTCGGCCGGGAATGCGCTCAATAGGCACACCCAGAGTCATTTGGGGATACCCTTCCGGAGACCGGGACACGGGACCGATATAATCCCCCAAAGAACGGATCGAACGAAGCGCTTCCATCTCATCATGCCGGATATCCTCCGAGGAGGCACCGCCCATGCGGTTGACCGCCGAAACTTCCGCGCCATTGAGATCTATGACCGTCATCCGCATGAACATCGGATAGGCGTTCATGACATTGCTTAAAATTTCCGACTGACGGCGGGGATCCATCGTCAGAAAATCGCTGGATTTATGAACAATCTGAAGCGCGTTCCTTTTATCCTCCAGATAATTGGTGACGTTGCTCGCGACTTTCTGCGCGATCTCCTGCTTGACGCCGATGATCTGCTTCTGAATGATGTTATTCCCGACATGAATCAGAAGAAATCCCGCCACCATTAAAGGCACGAGAGAAAGAGCCAGAAAGAAAGCCAGCAGCTTATAAAGGAGCTTCCCCCGCTGTTCCAATTCTCCCGCATACGGGGATAAGTCGGGAGCGAGGGGCTCAATCGCCCCTCTCGCTGGACTCCCCGCCATGTTGAAAACATTTGTATGCATCTTAGTTGGTAATACTCATCTCCACTTTGCTGGCGCCGTCGCTCGATACGACTTTCCCGCCCGCATCGATCACCCGCTTGCGATCCACATGGTATTCGTCAACAAGAATTGAGCGTACGTTTTCAGCGCGCTTCTTGGCCAGCGCCGCGGCATTCTGTTCTGAAATGACGGCGAAACCGACAATGCGGACCTTCTGAAGCGGATAGACTTCCAGCGTTTTGCCGATGCGCTCAAGCGACGCTTTCAGCGTGGGCTGAAGATCGCTCTGGTCCGGCTCAAATTGAATGACCTGCTTCCAGATCGCGTGGACAGAATCTTCCGTATCTGCTGGGGCTGCCTGTGCCGCAGCATCCTCAGTCCCTGCTGGGGAAGGGGCTTGTTGTGGCGGTTTGGAATCGATCAAGCTATCCGAATCGTCAGAGCTCGGAGCCGCAGCAGGAGTCGGAACTGATTGGGCCGGCGCGGCGGCGACCGTTGTTGCCGGCGCCGCAACTGGTTTGGTGGTCCCCACAGCGGAGGGTGCGGCGCTGGCCACTGATGGGACGGCCTTGGGCTTTTTCTTGTGTTTGGCGTGGGTCACGGGCTTTTCAGGCTCTCGAATCTTGCTGACCAAGATTGTTTCATCCGTCGCGCTGCTCTGCACCTGGAGCGTGATCTCCCGTGACATCATCGTTCCATCAGAGTCGGTCGCTTTAAGGCTCACGAGATAACTGCCGGCAGGGACAAAACTCCCCGTCTTCTGATCGTGACCGTCCCAGCTCACCCGCTTTAAGAGATTCCCATTCCCTGCCAAACTCATGACCGCTTTTGTGGGTTTATCTGAAGGCGCGATCAGAAAGGACCAGTCCCGGAGCCCGGTGCGGGTCAACGCCGCGATATCCAGACTTGCCCACTCGCCTTCCTCAGGGTCAAAAACGGATTTCGAAGACATAATGGAGAGTTCCAGCCATCGCGACATCGCGTGCCGAGGGGCGGCGGCCGGCATGGCTTCGAGGAGCTCGGATTGGCTGCCCAATGTTTCAATAGCGACATGAGGGGTGGATGTTGAGCTGTTCAGCGTGTTGTCCTGGTCGACCGCCGTCTGGACGGTTTGTTCAACCAGAAGATCGGCGCTGACAAAGCGCTGCGGCGTCATTTTACGTTCCTCGACAAAGAAGTTATAAAGCTCTGAGTAACGGTTAAGGAAAAGCGACCCGTTGACGGCGGGGTCCTGAAGCTCTTCCGGATAAATATGGATGATGACGGGCTGCTGCCCGAAAGTTTTCAGCCAGGCCGCTACGCGGTCCAGAACCGGCACGCCTTCTTCCCTCAGACCTCCCGATTTATCGGCGAATAACAGGGACGTATCAATATCAACTCTAGCCGTGCCCTTTTGGTAATCCACGTGAACCCCGGGGATCGCTTTAAGGTCGAGGGTGAATAAGGAACGCTGGCGCATGAGGTTCCGTAGCTCTTCCTGAACAGCGGGGCTGGCCAGATCACCTCGCCCTCCCGGGCTCGATGTTCCGCTGACCGCCGCGGGGTTTTGCCGCATGACGTCCACGACCAGCCGCAGGTAGTGACGGGCTTCCGGCTGTTGAGGGTCCTTTCGTAAAACCGTCATGAACTTGCCGAGCGCGGCGATATATTGCTGGTTTTCATAAAGCGCTTTTCCTTCTTCTAACAAGGCTTCGTTGGAAACCACCAGCTTCATTTCCGGAGCATTCATCGTGGACGTGGAAGGAGAAAACGCCTCCAGCGCGTACATGTGAGTGGCGCTGACCATGCAGAAGCCAAAGAAAAAGACAAACAGAATAATAGGCCTACGATCCATAATGACCTTTCGGCTCAGTATACAACCGACAATTGGACCCAATGCTGGGCCTTCCGTACTAGGTCTAAGGGTACCAATCAAGTGTTACAGCAAAGTTACAGAACTATGAATTCTGAGTAAATTTCGTAATTTAACATTGATTTAACACAACCGTAACATAAAGAATCCATACTTCTATTGAGGCAGGTTTCTATGGCTGATTCGGTAAACCAACAAATTGCCCAGATCCTGAGCGGCACCGGCGTCAGCGTCGGCGCCGCCATCGCCGGACTATCCAACCAGGACCCCATGGTCCGCCTGCAGATCATTCAACAAATCGGCATCAGCAACGCCCAGCAGATTATTAATCTGTTTAATACTCCACCTGCCACGGGTACCACTCAAACAAACACAGGCGTCATGGCGAATATAGCCAAAATAACCAGTCCGCTGGGCATGGTTGTCGGCGGCTTCGGCCAGATTCTTAATCTGGCTTTCAAATCTGCCGCCAATTGGGCCCTTGCAGCGGTTAATGGGAGCACGGCTACTCCTGGCATGCTGGCAAACCTTGGGGGCGCTCTCTCCTTTATGCCCTGGATCAGCCAAACCCTGGGAGCTATCGGTTTAGGTATCTCCGTTTTCTCCACCGCACAGATGTTCATGGGTTTCTTCCAGAATGGTTTCAAAGCAAGCGATCTGCTCAGCCTGGGGATGAATTACTTGGGCCTGTTTATGGGCCTGCTACCGTTCATGGCTGCCGGGCCTGCAGCGCTCATCGCGCTGGG
>Ga0206871_10154_pt1 | contig 17848 bp, 19 predicted proteins | sample Alteio_BWOrgCont_33_FD_152627 | JGI IMG/M metagenome (GOLD analysis project Ga0206871, IMG submission 152627) | Enriched cells from forest soil in Barre Woods Harvard Forest LTER site, Petersham, Massachusetts, United States -... | ecosystem: Environmental > Terrestrial > Soil > Temperate forest >...
GCAAGGTCGCGATACCGCCGATCGTATCCCATAAAATGAGCCTGGGAATGGCCTTGAACGAGATCGAGCAGGACATTGTCAGGCATGCGCCGGAAGTCGGGAGCATGCTCCTATCGCGGATTCCGCGCCTGGAGAATGTGGCCAAGATCATCCTCTTCCAGAACAAGGATTTTGATGGCGGTGGTTTTCCTGGCAGCACCTGTGGAGCAGCCATCCCGATGGGCTCTCGCCTCATACGACTCATCAATGACCTGCAGCACGACAAAGCGCCAACGCTGCTCGAACGCACCGCCAATCTGAACAAGAGATTCCCCACCCGCTACGATCCGGCCATCATCGCAGCGGCCCAGGTTTTCTTTGCGTCAGGTCCCGGCAGCGCCGGCGTTACCTTGCAGGTGAAGCATCTTCGCCAGGTCACCTTCGGCGAATTGCGACCCGGCCAGGTCTTGCGCTCAGGCATCATCGCCTTGGACGGCACCTTGTTGGCGGCGGCCGATCAAACCCTGTCGATCCCTTTGCTGGAACGGCTGACAAATTTCGCGCGGCTTGGAAAGATCCGCGAACCGATTTCGATCGAGCGTTAGCAACCACACGGCTCACGGCACCTGGTCGTATCGTCGCATCGTCGCATTGTCGCATCGTCACATCATCACGCTGCATCCTACGGTGGCATCGATCAGGTGGTTGGTCACGGTTCGGCGGGTTCGGCCTTGAGATGCTGAATGCTGGCAGGTACGGCGGTCACCATCGGGTACGGCGAGCATCTCCGGCACGACAGCCACCTGCACAACGGCCGCACGTGGTGAAAGACCGGGCAGCGTTGATCTGCGCAGAGGAGGACGTGTCCGGATCTAGCACTTTCTTGCAGGCATTGCCGATCGAGCCCTAGGAAATGTAAAACGGCATTCGGCCAAGGCGGTAAGACCTAGGGGAAAACGAAACCTATGGTATTTAATCGGCTCCTTGGCAGGCGGAACACGGCTCCAACGTCTGCATCCACTGTCCAGAACATCTGCTCGTGGTCTGGCCTAGGGATCCTGCTCTGTGCGCTGCAGGGCCCATGGCTCACTGCGGAGGACAAGCCGTGGCCACCGACGACCGGCGTGCCGATGACCACGTGGGGCAAGGAGATTTCGCTCGACAAGCCGGTATTGCCGGAATATCCCCGGCCGCAAATGGTCCGCAAGGAGTGGCTCAACCTGAATGGCCCATGGGATTACGCGATCACAGCTCGGGATGCGGATGCGCCGAGCGCCTACGCGGGCAAGATCCTCGTCCCCTTTCCGGTCGAGTCGGTACTCTCCCAGGTCAACAAGAGAATCGATGGCAGCAAGCGTCTCTGGTATGCACGGTCCTTCGAAATCCCGAAGGCATGGCAGGGAGAGAAGATCCTGCTCAATTTTGGCGCAGTGGATTGGGATGCCACGGTGACGGTGAATGGCCAGAAGGTCGGTACGCATCGGGGTGGCTATGATGGCTTCAGCTTCGACATCACCCCGGCCTTGAAGCCGACCGGTCCGCAAGACATCGTCGTATCGGTATGGGATGGCGTGCGGGGAGGGTTCCCGCATGGCAAGCAGGAACTGTCCACTGGATATATCACCTACACCCCGTCCATCGGCATTTGGCAGACGGTCTGGCTGGAACCAGTCCCCGCAGCGCATATCAAGTCGCTCGCGATGTTCAGCGATATCGACAAGAACCTGTTGAATCTGACCGTCCAGACCGGCTCGGCTGCAGTGGACGGACAGACTTTTGAGGCAGTGGTATTGGATCAGGGGCGTGAGGTGGGGCATGCCTCGGGCACACCCGGACAGCCCTTGGCCATTCCCATCCCCCATGCCAAACTGTGGTGGCCGGAAACGCCCTTCCTCTACGACCTGAAGATTACGTTAAGCCAGCATGGCAAACCTGTCGACGCGGTCGGCAGCTATTTCGGCATGCGCAAGATATCGCTTGGTCCCGATACCACGGGCGTCACGCGCATGCTGCTCAACAATCAGTTCATCTTCCAGAATGGGCTGCTCGATCAAGGCTTCTGGCCAGACGGCATCTATACAGCGCCAAGCGATGAGGCATTGCGCTTTGATATCGAGGCGACGCGCAGGCTTGGCTACAACATGCTGCGCAAGCATGTCAAAGTAGAGCCTGATCGTTGGTATTATTGGGCCGACAAGCTGGGTATGCTGGTCTGGCAGGATATGCCCTCAGCAGGCGAGATCGCCTGGGGCGATTATTTCAGCTTCCACGTCCCCAAGGATGGATTCCTGCCCGACCCTTGGACGAATTTCGAAACCGAATTGCGCAATATGGTGAAAGGACGACTGAACCATCCGTGCATCGTGATGTGGATCAATTTCAACGAAGGCTGGGGTCTGCGCGTCATTGACAAGACCGACACCGAACCGGCACATCCAGCCCCTGAGGTCAAGGGTATCGTCAAGCGGATGATGGACGCGGTTCGCGACGAGGATCCATCGCGTCTGATAAATCCGGAAGGAGGAAGAGGGGGAGGCCAACCGGGTGAGGGCATGTTCGATTTCACATTCGGCGATGTCCTTGATTACCATGCCTATGCGGGCGAGATTCCCAAGGCGGACGCTCATCGCGCCGCAGTCCTTGGTGAATATGGTTGGGCCCACCTTTATCATTCGGCGTGGAAATTCATCGGGATGGCGAACCAAGCCACCCTCAGCGGAATAGTGAATACGCAACTGACCGATGTGGAGAATGAGGAGAATGGAGCCTTGAAATACGACCGCAGTGAAAAGACCTATGGCGTAGACGCCCAGGACAAGACGACCCTCGACGAGAGCGGGCGCAGCATGGTCGACGAGGCGCACAAGAACGGGTTTCTCAACTACCCTGGTCGAGATCCCAAGACCATGGCTGCTGTTGGAGGGCAGTGAACTCAGGGGTCCCGAGCTGTTACTGATAGCGATGACGAATTCGCTCCGTCTTTAGTACCCGACTGCGCCGTGAGGTAGATCGGCAATGGGCGCCAGAAGGACTTGAAGACCGGGTTGTCATCTGGAGACCTTGTCACTGGCTGGGAGACTTTATTGGAGCGGTACACCAGCAGTGGTCCATGTGCCCCAGAGTCCGCTAATGTACTGACGCGATGGGAATGCGTGGCCACTCAAATAACCACCAGGTAGACCCTGCCTCTACGCGGATTTACGGGTGGGGACCTACTTTAAATGGAGTGATGGATCAGGTTGCTGGGGCATTAGGCCCGCATGCATAATTGCATTCAGTGAGTGGCGTTGGATTCGTAATTGGAATGGTCAAATACTTTGTGAGCGATCATAGGCCTGATCTGGCCTTCTATATTAGCGAAAAACGATGCCGACATGGTGAGCGGAAATGGCTCGAGGTCCGCAGCCTAACCAAACCCGAGGAGTGCCCGTACGCCTCAACTACCCGGCGCCAAGACAATGCTGATGAGTGGTCCCGCTGCCTCAAAGAGCTCCCGCTCATGCAAGGTGCTCTGTGGTGGCAGCAGCACGGCTAAGTATCATGCCGGATAGGTACGCTTGAAGCTGAATCTGTTCCAACTTAATTCGAACTTGCGCCGGATTGCAGGGATACTTCGGCAGCGCAAAAACAATGTAAGCCCCAGTAATAACTAGGGCTTACAATGTGGGGTCCTTGACGGGGATCGAACCCGCTACCTCAAGAGCCACAATCTTGCGCTCTAGCCAGATGAGCTACAAGGACCATGCCATACAAATTCGCCTTCAATGCCGGGGCAACACGGTAAGGTCCTCCCCCAACCTGTCCAGCACCGATCCAAAGGGAGTCCAATCTGAGGCAATCAGGGGCTCAAAAGCACCGAATAGCATCGTTTCCGAGTGTTTTAGAGGACTTTGGCACCCGATTGAGCCTCGGATACCGCGAATTGGGATTTGGACGGGAAAGGGATGGGATGAGAACCAATCGGGGGTTAGGAAGCAGAATCCAAATTGACCAAATGGCTGGGGTGAAAATGGAGGCAGAATGGGTGATTGGCAACAGATCCGGCAACTTTTCGGCAACTCGGGAGAGGGTATTGGGGTGGATTCAAGGCGGCGGTTGGAAAGATATCAGGCGCATGTCCCGGTATCTATCATGAAGCTTTCTAAGACCAAACGCCTGCTCGTTGGCATCAAAGGCGAGTTGCTCTTGGACAATCTGCTTATGTGGAATCAGGACATCATCGGATTTGGTGGCATTCATAGTTTTATCGGCTTCTCTACATGAAGCGTATCCAGACAGAAACCCTCGATTATACCCGTAAGAAACTCCAACTTCGTGCCCCTTGTAGTAGCAGGTAAATCCTACCACTATCATCACAAATAAGACGGCAATCCGGATATAGGCTGCTTTGGTGGCAAGGTGCATAGGTCGCTTTCTAATGGCGCTCAGGCTATATAGGTTGGTCTCATTGACAAGGAGTAGGCGGACCTCATAAAAATTGCATGACAGTGTGGGCAGAAGACATCAAGTTGGTAATTAGGCTGCATTGGAAGCAAGAAATAAATTGCAAATCAGTAGTTCATTTACCAAGCTTGAGCATGACCATCAGGAACTCCATGAATCCCCCAGAGGCACCGAGTAAAACTAATACACCTTCAGTTCAACAGACAGTTGAGGATGTATTGAATGCTCATGCATCCACAACATATGAGCGTGAAGCCAAAGCACTCCTTGGGGTCTTAATTCAAAAAGAACAATATGTTGGAGAAATATATTCATTAGGATATGAAAAGGCATTAGTACAAATTCACGATAATTTCAGACAGCAAGTAGGAGGCATTCCAGGTGTTAGTTTCTTAATTGCTACGCGGATATTGCCTGGAGCAGATATTGATCACAAAAAGGAAGACAGTTCGGTAATTTTACTTCGAGTAATAGATGCAGCACCGCTTCCAAATCACTCGGAAGCTCTTCGAATTCGGACAGAGACAGCTCAACGGGTAACAGGCGAGGATGGTGTCTTTTTTGATCAATCAGATGTAATGGATAGCCTCACTGCGAATCTTCTTTCGTTCGCAGGAGTTGAGTGTCGGATAATTGGGACATTCTACTTGGAGGAAGCCAATATCGGCTCGGCAAAATCCCTAAAACTTAAGTTCGGGAGTGATATTTCCAATTATTATCCAAATAGAGGATTAAAGGTTTACAAACCCAATGGCGAGGCGTTACGGCGTATTGTTAATTATCGCGATTCAGCAAATGGCGATGGAGATTCCGTAGATATTGGTGTGGTGAGATACGCTTCCACCAATCGAGATTTTCAAGGTATATCCGATGTTTCGGTCGAAATAATTCCAGGTGATCTTCTGGGTCAAAAGAGTGCCCTATTTGGAATGACAAGAATAGGAAAATCAAATGCGACTAAAATTATTTTAAAGTCAGTATTCGATCTACGCTATAAGAAGACACTGCGACGTGTTGGGCAAATTATCTTTGATCCTAATGGTGAATATGCAAATGAAAATATTCAAGATAATGGTGCATTGAAAAATATCTGGAAACGACAAGATGGGAAGGGTCTCAAGGATGACGTTATTACCTATGGAACAATAAGGCATCCATCCGATCCTGATAGAAAATTAATGTTATTGAATTTCTATGAGCTAGCAACGCTGCAACAAGGGAAAGAGATCATCAATAATGTTATTAGTGAACAATCCGCCCAATATGTAAAAAATTTCATTCAGGTTACTTTTGGTGAACGTCCAGCGGAAAGAGGAGGCGCTCAGACTCGTTTTGACCGCTGCGTGCTTGCATATAGGGCATTATTGGCCAAAGCGAGTTTCCCCTATCAGTCGAGCACAAGACCATTAATTACCGGGCTTTTCAGCAGTGCCTTTTTAGAGGCGATGCAAAATAGCCAAGGAAATAATGCGGCCGAATACCGAGAGGGCGCCCTGCTCCTTGTCGGTGGCTCACCTACTTGGAGCCAACTCGCTTTAGCATTTCAGCATATTGATGCTTTTATACATGACAATGCAACTGGGTATGATACTTTTAATGCGGCGTACATGAGCAAGCCAAATAGCTCTGGTGACCCCTGGGCTGACGAAGATTTTAAAAAAATCTTGAGAATGTTTGGGTATCCCAACGGATCTAAACTTATTGGGAATGCAATGCCAATGCATAGCAGCTCCGTGAATAGCGACTATGCAGTTGATATCTATGCTCAACTGGAAAAAGGAAAGCTTGTCATAGTTGATCAATCCGGTGGCGATGAGGTAGTTAATAAAGCTTCGGCAGACCGCATAATGTGGAAAATATTTCGTGAGAATCAAAGAAAGTTTCGCGCGGCATTGATCCCAGATGATATATTGGTTTGTGTAGAAGAGGCGCACAATATTCTCCCCGCGGGCTCTGATCTCGACTTAACGGATGTCTGGGTTAGAACAGCAAAGGAAGGGTCGAAATACCAATTAGGAATGCTCTATATTACGCAAGAAGTATCCAGCATTCAAAAGAATATCCTTAAGAATACCGCAAACTGGTTTATTGGACATTTGAATAATTCAGATGAGACGAAAGAATTAGTCAAATATTATGACTTCGATGACTTCGAGTCTTCAATAAGGCGAGCGCAAGACAAGGGGTTCCTGAGGGTTAAGACGTTGTCCAATTTGTTTGTTGTCCCTGTGCAGATTAAAAAATTTGAGGTCTAGATGCCTTTCGATGGAGAATTTGCAAGTTATAAACCTCTAGCAAGGATTTTGAATAATCCTAAGGTTAAGGACGTTATATCTAGATGCAGGAAAAGAATTGAAACGTCATCAAATTCTATGTCAGCTGCGCTTGTGCATTCCACAGTTAAGCCAAGTAATTATTTGCCTAATTTAGTACTGGCAGTTGATGGTGGTTATCACCAAGTGCCGGTGGAGAACGGCTATCCAAGTGCCGAGGTTGCATGTCTAACTACCGCGGCAGTTCTCGTTGATTTACGGAAGCAAAGAGAACTAGACTTGAAAAGACCAGTTAATCCAAAATACTTTAGAGAAACACAAGGAACAACATCCATAGATTGTGTTCTGCCGGGATGTAATATGGTCCTTGATGAAGACACACCCAAGGGATCATTTCGGCGCTGCTTCTATGAAACAACTGGGACTGCTTCTATTTTTGATGGAGGCGAAACATTACTACAGACCTATGAATCTTTATTAAAGCTGAAGCCCACAAGTAAGTCTCAAGAATGCCCTCTGGGTAAAGATTGTGGAAATTGTGATACTTTCGGAGATCCGGCATGTATCCAACCGCCTTTAGGAATTTCGAAATGTCCCTGTGGGAGTCAATCTTCGATTTTCTCGACAGATGCACTTCGAATTCATGAAGGACTAAATCCGAATGGTTCAAGTGGAGCAATGTTTGCCGAGGCTATGCAAGTTTGGGAGCGCCTTTGGGCAATAAATTTTTTGCGTGGATTAGAGTCCGCAGGATTACTTGGATCGCATTACCCTCTTGCGATTATTTTAGATGGGCCGTTAGCCGTATTTGGACATCCTGCATGGCTAAGTCAAGCAATTCACCACGAATTAGTAAGATTGAATAGAATCGCCAAAAAAAGTGGTCATGATCTTCTTATTATTGGCATCGAAAAATCTGGTGCGTTTGCTGATCATTTCGAAATGCTTGATCGACCACGGAACCGGTCTTCTGTATCGGCAATAAAACCGCAAACTGCCTTATTGGTGACAGAACAGTATATTCGAGAACACATTGTAATATCAGAGGGAAAATCGTACGGAAAGGACACCTACTTTGGCAGGAAAGTATTTTATAAAACAAAATCATCTGCCAGAATTGTTGCCACACTACCGTTTTTTTCAGAAACAGATCGAGATTTATCACAAGCTGAAATATCACAATTTCCTCGGTTATCCGATGCGATGAGTTTACTGGATGCTGTTTTTTGCGTTAGGTATCCTAATTCGATTGGTCCGCTTGTTGCCGCACATGCAGAAGCGGCAATTCCACTCAATATCGGTAAGCGCGCATTTGAGCAATTAACGGCGCATCTCACCAAGACCTAGAGAAATATAAAAATGGATTTCATGACTGCAGATCGAACCTTTTCAACCTCTATTACTCGATGGGCTAGTGTTGGGCCATATTATGCCATGTTCCCAATAAAATTTGCGTTTGATGTAGTGAGAACTCATTCTCGCCCAGGAGAGGCAGTCCTCGATCCGTTTGCAGGCCGCGGCTCAAGTTTATACGCTGCCGCCGCCACGGGTAGGAGGGCTCTAGGTATAGAAATCAATCCCGTTGGTTGGCTATATAGTTCAGTGAAGTTAGCCCCATCGGCAATGGACCGAGTTCTCTTACGTTTAAAAGAATGCTCTATGCTATCGTCTCATATGAATTTGAGTCCAAGCAATCTGCCGATCTTTTATTATAAAGCGTATAGCCCAAAGGTGCTAAAGTTTCTTCTTGCATGTCAAGGACTATTGAAATGGAGAACTTCACGAATTGATGCGACATTAATGGCATTCATTTTGGTTTATTTGCACGGTAAGAGAGAGGCATCGCTTTCAAATCAAATGCGTGACGGGAAAGCGATGTCGCCAGAATATTCTATAAAATGGTGGAGGACAAGAAGGATGCTGCCTCCGGATGTGGATCCGCTTACTTTTCTAAGTAAGCGAATAAAATGGCGATATAGACATGGTTTGCCCAACCTAAGTGCGGCAAATGTAATACTTGGGGATAGCACTAGTGTGTTGCATGGTATGAAAGCAGAAAATAAGTATTCCGACAATTACACGCTGCTTTTTACCTCTCCTCCATATTGTGGAGTTACAAATTACCATTATGACCAGTGGCTTCGCCTTTGGATGTTGGGGCAGAGCGATCACCCTAAGTCACCAGGCGGCTTATGGCAGGGAAAATTCCGCTCTGAGAAGAATTATAAAGATCTGTTATTAAGAACTTTCAGCGATTCGGCTAAATTAATGAAAAAGAGCGCAGTAATTTACGTCAGAACAGATGCTCGAAAATTTACATTTGATACAACAATTGACGTGCTATCTGAAGTCTTTAATAAAAAGAAAATGAAAATTATTCATCGTCCTATAAACAAAAAAAGTCAAACGGCACTCTTCGGAGATAATTCTCAGAAGCCAGGGGAGATAGATGTAGTGATGACATGAAAGTGTGATACGAGTTGTCATTACAACTAGATAACTCAATAGGAAGTTACAGTTTTTGATGTAGTTCTTTCCGCGGGAATCAACCAAGTTCTACGAATAAAACATTAGGGAATAAATCCATGCCTAATCTGGAATTGGCAAATTTTGTTTGTAAATTCGGTGAGGATAAGGTCCTCTTAGATTTCTATGAACAAGTTGTTTTACCTGCATTCAAGACTAAAGATTTTAGGAAATGGAGGAATAACGAATACGTACTTCATCAAGTTAAGGAAAATATTATCAAAGATGGGGATAAAGAAATACGCATTATTTCTGGAAGAATTATCAAGAACACGACCTTGATAAGCCGTCAGATTCTTATCGATGGTGAGCTTGTTCAGAGAAAGAAGAGGCTAAAAACTTCGCCATCTTCGTTTTTTATTCTGTACGTTGATTCTCATAAATTTGCATTTGTTCCTGAAATGAGCTTTTCCCCAAGTATAAGCGACTTTGAATATTCAATGGCCTGGTTTCTAAAAAAATCACATACTCGTTACTTAAAAATACTTCAAGGTAAAACACGATCACTAAACAAAGAAGAAAAAACAATAGTCAGATTTCTTGATTCAGCGCACGCGCCAACATTAAAGAAGCTCAAGGAAATTGTTCCAACCCCTACATTAACGATAACAAGTATTGGAGTGCAATCTTCATTGGCAAAATTCATAAATTCCTACGATATATTAAAATCTGTTAATATACAATTGCTTCCAGTCAATGAGGAAATAGACTCTGATGACTTATTCAGGGCACTTAGGGCTGAAAAAGAAAAGGTAAGAAGTACAACGACATCATTGGTTCATAAAAATACTAAAGATGGATTAAACAAAAAGCGTATAATTGATCATTTATCAAGCATAAATGCTGCCGGAAATCATTTAATAACTACTTCAGGGTTTGATGATCATGGCAATACGCAACAGGGCAGTAATGCCGACTTTAAACTTAAAAGATCGGTGGAATCCCTTCCGCCAAATACAGAATCGGCTGGAGCTTTTGTTCATGGAGAAATTATTCAAATGATTCAATCGGGGATCATTGGAAATATACTGTAATTTATGAAAAATTCCTCTCCTGATTCCGGTGTCGATCTTACGCAGGAGAAATCATTATTTAGCATTTATGTTGCATATAGATCATCTCAGCGGATTCCAAAGTTTAATATTTTCATAACGATATTCAGTCTAATTCTTATATCAGTCGGTACATTTCAATCAAAAAGTTCATTGCACGACTTGCGCCTCGCGATTATTGATTTGGCAAATGTAGGCATACAAACATGCGCTACATTATTGGGATTTCTAGTTGCAGGTTATACCATTTTTTTGACCTTGGTTAAACCAGAGCACGTGAAGGCTCTTTCGTCAATTTGCGTTACTTCTACTAAACTTCCGTATTTCAAGCATGTCAACTTCACTTTCATAAATGTGTTTATTCAATATCTCATATATTTCATATTTGTGACAATATTACGTGTTTTCCTAATTCCTCACAATGGAATTGAAGAAATTATCAGAGACAATATAGGGCTTTATAAAGTATCAATTTATTGCAAAACCTTTATTGTTATATTTGCATTATGGTCAGTCGTCTTAGCGCTTTACTTGAAGTCCTTTATATACAACATTTATTCGTCATCTATGATCTTATTTAAGTTAAATTACGAGGAATTGATATAAGCTCATGCATGGATCAGCCAAATTTAAAATCCCATAAAATTTTATATTGACCTTGTGCGATTTCCAATCTGACAGTGCAAAACTGAGAATCATTATTATACTGACAAATGGAGAAAAATCATGGGTCGCAAGCCAATCCCCCAAACCATAAATTCTCTAAATGACAAGGTAGCCAAAGCCTACACAGCAGCAAAGAGAGAATTGCGGATAAAATTTAGGGAACTGCAAGTCAAACATGCAGCAAAGGCGTTGAAATCCATATTGAAGAGTCACCTTCCATTGGCCGAGAAGCATAAGGCTCAATTGGTCAAAGGCAGGTTTGTTCCGATTGGGCCTAAGACGATGGTCAAGGTTATCAAGAAGAGGGGGAGACCAAGGAAGATGTGAGATATGCTCACTTTCCAGGGGAGTCCCGATTAATCTCCAATTGGATCAGTAACTAATGTCTCTTCTCACTACTGTACTGATATTCCTCGTTTTACTTGGAATGATTCTTGTGCCACTTCTCTCTAGTAAAGCGGAATATTCACGGACAGCGAAAGCTTCCATCATCATAGGGGTAGTCCTGCTCATCCTGTTTGGAATTGGCATGACATTCCTAATCGTCATAGGATCAAGGTTCAGTGGAGTTACATGAATGACGCGGCACATTTTACCAGCTTCGCGGAGATAAGAGCCGATAAATGGAAAATCTCCTCCCTTCTATCTTTTTCAAATGTAACAGATTCAATTCAACCGTGCAAAGGGATTACTTCATTAATCCTAATTCCTTTGGCGATGATGTTGGCAAGTGGCTAAGAGTTGAGTTGGAGAAGGTCGGTTTTGGTGTAGAGGGACCGGATCAAGAGGATTGGGGATGGTATCTGATTGTTTTCGATCCAGGATCTAGCCTAAGTGCTTCGGTTAATATTGGATTAGGCGGTGGAAATGAGCAAGAGGCATTCCAGATATTCGTTTCTTCGAAAATCGGATTGATATCATTCATCACTGGAAAATCAAAGGTATTGCTATTACATGCGAATAAGGTGAAAGCGGCTGTTGACGATATTCTGAGAAATGATTCAGAGATTACATTGACAGATTAATTTATATCACCTCATTAGTTTTTTCGGTCTCCGTGTAACTTTTGGCAAGTGCATTTTCATAAAGCATTTCTTTGATTTGATCTCATCGTGCAGGCAACTATAAATTTCTACGACTTTGTCTCCGACTTTAGTGTCCTCTAATTCGATTATCCAGAAGCCAATTGCCTTTTTCGTCAATAATTTTATCGTAAAATTCGCTTCTGGATCATTGCGGAAATAAAGTTTTTCTTCCGCTTTCACTTTCGCAAATGCTTTCTCGAACGAAGTGCCAGAAGCCATAACGACTCTCTCTTCAATGGAAAATTGCGAAGATGTCCTTAATTTCCATATGAAGAGCCGTTTTATACCCCAATACTGAATCTCCTTTTTCGGCATGGCTTTTCCCTTGCATGATAGAATGATATGGCCTTTATAAGGCTTACCCACTTGCCAAATCCAAATTGTAGGCCATTCCCTTCCCGTCTCTGAATAAGCCCACATAGGTATTGGTGATGGCTATGCTCGAATGACCCAGCATATCCCTGACCAGAGCAATCGGAACGTGTTTATGGAGGCTCATCGAAGCACAGGTATGGCGGCCATCATGAATCGTCAAGCTAGCTGCCCTTTCGTCACCAAGGCACTTACAGGCCGCTTTAAAGCGATTCCTAGCCCCTTGGCGGCTAAAACGATGCCCGAGGGTATCTGAGGTGACCGAGCAGAGGAAAGGGTCTTTATCTGTTGCTCCTTGGCTGATACGATAGGCTTCCCAGGATTGAAGGTCTTTCACCGTAACCATAGACAGGATAGGCACTTCTCGTGATTTACCTCCTTTGGCTGTCTCTGAGCGGATTGAAAGGAAGGGAAAGTCTGATTCCAAATGGACTTCTCCCAAGTTCAATCCGCAGAGCTCATTGGCTCTCAGACCGCAATAGACTGATAACCGGAAAATCACCAGCTTCACCTGGTCTTGAAGATTGGATTGAGACTTTGCCGAGAGTTTGGCGACTACGGTGTCAATTTCAGACTGAGAAAGGACTCTCGATTGATTGACGGTCCAGGAGGGGGATGACGTTCCAAAGCGAACCATGGGTAATTCCTGTAAGTATGCAGGTAGTATATTAAGTATGACAATAGTGCCAATAACAAAGTTACTTGCAGTCTGTTCTCTGGAAGTCATTAACACTTAATCACTTAAGACTGCTGCTGTGCTACCCTGGTTAATTACAGCATTAAATCGACCATTGGGCGACCAGTGCTCACGAATAATTTTCTCTGCAAATATTCGAAACTGCCTCCATTATAAGAATTATATTGACGGTCAAATATTCTGCGTATAATACCAGCCGAAAACCACTATAATCATTAAGAAAGGATTATACCATGTCTAAGTTAAAGAAAATAAAAAATAGAAATATCGCTAAAAATCCAGTTTCTCTTGATAAAATTGAAGAACTGATGTTTGAATTATCGGCACGCGATTCTGAGAGGCTTATTCATCTCTGCATCGAGCAAATGACTCCAGATGAACGAATGGTGTATACTAAAACGTTCCTCACCGGCAAGATTTGTAGGAAATTACATGAAAATAGTGGAAATTTTAATATTCCCTTTGATGTCCCTCGATTTATTGAAAGCTTGATTAATCGAGAGTTTATTTGGTATCGAGAATATCCTGGATACCATCCCGATATCTCAAAGACGGGAGGTTGGTCCAGTCCAGAGGGTTATAAGGAACGGATTGGACTTACTCGGGATCTGAAGGGACCTTACGCTTTGGAACACATTATCCCATTCTGGTATTTTGACATGACCGTGGAGGAGGATCGTCTAAAGTGCTTCCACCACACCAATCTTGTTCCGAGAAGCATCCACGACATAGCCTGACTTCTGATGGACATCCATTCGAACAGGTCATTGAGGATTGGAATAGAAAATGACTTTATCAACCTGAGAAGTGCTCTCGGGTTGGTAGAGCCACAGCCTAGTATCCTACCAATTGGGATATGCTTTGGGCCTATAGGGGTGCGAGGTGGGTGCTGGATTCTATGCGCAGTCCCGTCCAAATGGAAACAGAATGGGAGTTACCACCACTGGTAGCCTACACGAACTACTGCCGCTAGTGCTGCTTACCTTTGCGCAATTTCTCCAATTCCTTCCGCTGACGCTCCACCAGAGACACAATATATGGGTGGGTGCGGGTTAGGTACCCTCCTCAAGGAACCTCTCCCGTTCCTCTGCTTTGAGGTCTAATGCATCAGCCCAGGGTTCCAGGTACTCAGGGGGTACCGACGAGCCGAGAGGCACCTAGACATGTAAGTCTGGTCACCATCCACCAATTTGGCGAAAGCAGATCCGGAAAGTCCCTTCTTGCTGAGATAGGCTTGGACCAGCAGGGAAAAGGTCGGGGAGACATCAGTATCGGCCATAAATAAGTATATTGACACTGATGTCATAGTCAAGAACATGAAACATGAAACATAAGACATAAGAAAAGCACCATGGTCACCCTCAATGCCCCAACACAAGCCACCCTTTCAATCGGCTAACCAGAATGCGGCGGATTGGAGCAGTCACTCCCAATGCACAGGCAACATTTGCTCCAGAAGAGCTAGCCTGGTGGCCTCGGGAATGGGTTAACTTCACCGGAGGACCAGAAGAAGAGGATTGGAACGTCGTTATGGAGAAGATTAACACAATGACGGGAACGAGGATTTAAGTAGCTGATCGAGATGGCACTCAAAGTGGTACGGTGCTGATGCTATCGGACAGAAGGAAACAATTCTAAATATCCTCAATGGATGGATACTGAACTCTTTGAATGGAACATCTACTTCCAAATCAATACTGGAGACTTAAGTCGTCTGCCAAAATCAAATGCAACTCCTTCAATTTCGCACTTTCTCTGATACTTCTCATTCAATTGCAACACTTGTTTATCTTGATTTGCAATCCATTCCCCAAGAATGGTTGATTTCTTCCTGCCCTTCAAATCAATGTAGACGTCATTGCTTGAACTGATTTCATTTTGAGTGCTTGTTAGGTACTGGCTTTCCAATGCTGATCGTTCCTCCTTTACCTTTTCTCGGTAATAGTCTTCCAAAGAACGTTGAATTGATAGGAGTTCCAGATCATATTCTACTTGCAAAGTGTCCTGTCGCGCAATTAAATTACTTTTTCTTAAATTCATATAACATCCTTTATCCTTTTGAATTCGTATGGTGGAATAATAATGATGCTAGGTGAGTTAAGAAGCGCATGCAGCACATTCTGAAAGTGAGACAATGATATTCCAATAATATGTCGCGTAACACAAAAAGCATCGACATCACAAAATAATAAGGCTCTCATCCTTAGATTATTGGAAATTAATTAACAATTTCCGAATTAGACATTCAGAATGCCCCGCACCGAGGGATGCCCTGCGGTGCGGGTTTCACTTGGAGCCCTTTCAGCCAGATGTAACCTTAATGCGACGAAATTGAACAGCCTTGTTCTTTGGCAATGTCAATGTCACTACGCCATTTTTTACTGATGCTTCTACGTGCTGCGTGTCAATATCGGTGGGAATCGTGAAAGATCGCTCGAAATTAGCGGCCTTGTATTCACTGTGTAACAATCGGAATCCTTTATGGGTGTCCGGCGCGACGGTTCCTTTCAGGGTCAGCGTTTCACTGTCTGTGGTAATTTCAACGTGCTCTTGAGTGACACCCGGCATATCGGCAACAACGACAATGGCCTGGTCAGTGTTGAAAATGGCAACGGCTGGAGCGCGTGGTGGTTGCTGAGCATGATCGCCGCCATCACCGGATGGCTTCATCATCTTATGCTCATTAGTTTTTGCGAGTGCTTTCGAAAGCATGGCGGGTCTCCTTTCTCTTCTCTGTGATATATAGGTAATGATTGATTTAGGAATCTTTCACGGAAATTTTGCGAGGTTTTTCAGAATCTGGACGTTTCAATACAATTGTCAGGACGCCATCGCGAGTCCGAGCTTCAGTGCGATCGGCATCGACTCGGTAAGGCAACTGTATGCTGCGATTGAATTCCATTGTCGTGGGAGTCTCTTTGTCCTGTGGTGAACTGAATTGACGCTTACCGGTCAAGGTTAGCGTGTCCCCCATGACTGAAATGTCGATACTTTCAGCATCTACCCCTGGAATTTCACCAGTGAGAACGAGTGCATCGTCATTCTCCCAAATGTTGAGTGCTGGTGTAGAATTTCCCAGGAAAGGAACTCCTGATCGGGATACGGAACTGCGTCCAATCTGATCGAGAATGCTCGCGACATCGTTTAGGAGGCTCGAATATCCCCAGTTATTCGTATACATGACTCAATTCTCCTGATTTGAGTGGTAAGGGTTTGATAATGGCGAGGTGTTTGGCCATCTTGAGCGCCCATTTGCATCTGACGTGCCAAGAACCTGGATGATCGGCAGGAACATTCTGGTAAGTGTATCACATTTTTGTTAAGTCCTTATAATTCAAGGACAAATGGCTCAGTTTAGTCTCGTCATTCGACCTGACAAAGGCAATCAGTTGGTCAATTTGCCAAAATTACGAGGCTGGTTGTCAAATTGACAAGGGAATCACTTTCCGTGCAGCCTACTGTCCTCGATGGAGCCCTTTTCTGCTCGAGTAACGTGTGCTCGGCGCAGAATCCTTACCGAATACCCGTGACTTAATGGAATTCGGGTCTGACCTTCATCATTGTAATAGTCATTGCTAATGAGTTCTTCGAGTGTCAGTTTATAGATAGTTTCTTTGATGCGGATTTCAATTCTGTTAGTCGCGAGATGGATCAACTTTAGTATCTCGTCGGCAGTTCCCCATGGACTAGGCTCGGTTAATGTCGACTCTTTGGGAGTACTCTTATTGCTTATCCTGACAAATTGATATTCAAATGGTAGAATTGGTGTATTCATATAATACAGGTATGATTATTTTTCGCTTCGCACCTTTTCTCGAAATATAGCCGCTTTTAATGCATTGGGGAATTTTCCATGGCCTCTATCTAATACCCCTTCATCATCTACGAGAATCCATTTACCATTCGGATAAACCTTCAAGAAAAGCCCAGGATTTAAAATATATTTTCCATCAATAATTGGAGGGCTTTGCTCGCAATAAGATATGCAATCTGCTTGTCTGTCTGCATTTGGTACCTCTATCCATCCTTCATTAGATGGGGTATTCTGCGATACGCTATTATGCATGGGAGAGTCTTATCGAGAGTTATTATTAATATGAAAATGAATGGTTTAGATGGGATTCCTGCAGCTTTGCTGTCATCAATGATGCCTGATGCGGACTTCGTTTGCGGCCCCCGGATAGACATTAAAAAGTGGAAACATGGACACCAAATAGAACAAAGATTGGATGAAGCAAGTGAGAAAATATTTTATGGACTGTTGACTCATTGACATAGGAGAAGCAATTGAAACAATTAACCTTGACAGACGAGCTAAGCGACCTCTGCCATTGCAAATTTATTTTAGGTAGTGGCTATAGCTAGGTACCAACAGCTAGGTAGCAACCGAGTCAAAATTGTAGACCATTCTCTGATGTCCGTCGCAGAGTCCAAGGCTGGCTGTGATGACATTGCATGAATGGACTGGCCTGACTCAACTCGATGCTCTCAGAAGTGCTTGTAAGACTCATCGAAGTGCGGGTATGTCATTTTCTCATAGTGCGAGATAAAAGCATAATCCAAAACCGGCGGCTGCTAAGGCATACGCCAGATAGCCAGTAAAGACGGGGTCCCATTTGGGTGGTAATTCTCGTGGTGATAAGGTGCCGACAAGCCGTTGAAATTGCCAGGCTGACCAAATGCTTGCTATGGTCCCAAGAGAAACCATGGCGATTCCTAGAATCATAGAGGTAGAAGACTTTATTGGGGTAGCGT
>Ga0206871_10165_pt1 | contig 17719 bp, 18 predicted proteins | sample Alteio_BWOrgCont_33_FD_152627 | JGI IMG/M metagenome (GOLD analysis project Ga0206871, IMG submission 152627) | Enriched cells from forest soil in Barre Woods Harvard Forest LTER site, Petersham, Massachusetts, United States -... | ecosystem: Environmental > Terrestrial > Soil > Temperate forest >...
AGCCCTGAAAGTTGCAACACATCCGTATGAATGCACCTACGCTAGTGCGGGGACTGAGGCGAGCGCGTTGGTGATGGCTTTGCCGGCGTTGGAGGTGTTAGCGGTTCCGCCCACGTCTCGGGTGCAGAGTGATTTGTCGACCAAAGTGGTTTCGATGGCATTGAGGATAGCGGCGCCGGCCTCGACCTCGCCGAGGTAGTCGAGCATCATGGCGGCTGACCAGATCTGGCCGATTGGATTTGCGATGCTCTTGCCAGCGATGTCGGGAGCAGAGCCGTGGACGGGTTCGAAGAGTGAAGGGAAGCGGCGTTCGGGGTTGATGTTGCCGGAGGGCGCTATGCCGATAGTTCCGGCGCAGGCGGGGCCGAGGTCGGAGAGGATGTCGCCGAAGAGGTTGGAGGCTACGACGACGTCGAAGCGGTCGGGGTTGAGGACGAAGTGGGCGGTGAGGATATCAATGTGGAATTTGTCCCAGGTGACGTCGGGGAAGGCTTTGGACATCTCGAGCACACGCTCGTCCCAGTAGGGCATGGTGATGGAGATTCCGTTGGATTTGGTGGCGGAGGTGAGGTGTTTTTTCTCGCGTTTCTGTGCGAGATTGAAGGCGAATTTCAGGATGCGGTCGACGCCTACGCGGGTCATTACGGTCTCCTGAACGACGACTTCGCGGTCGGTGCCGGGAAAGATTTTACCGCCGATGGAGGAGTACTCCCCTTCGGTGTTTTCGCGGACTACGAAGAAGTCTATGTCGCCAGGCTTGCGACCGGCGAGTGGGGAGGGTACGCCGGGCATCAGACGAACCGGCCGGAGATTAACGTATTGATCGAACTCGCGTCGAAATTGGATCAGCGATCCCCAGAGTGAGATGTGGTCCGGGACCTTATCCGGCCAGCCCACTGCCCCGAAAAAGATGGCGTCGTGGTGACCAATCTGATCCTTCCAGTCGTCCGGCATCATCTTGCCGTGTTTCTGGAAGTAGTCACAGGATGCGAAGTCAAACGCGTCGAGCTGAAGTTTGAAGCCGTACTTTTCTGCGGCGGCTTCGATAACTCGCACGCCTTCGGGAACGACTTCCCTTCCGATTCCGTCGCCAGGCATTACTGCGATTTTGTAGCTGCGTTTGGCTTGATCAGGATGAGGCATGGTTAGAGCGCCTTTCGGGTCTGACGGATTTGGCTGGTCTGGCGATGCGCTACCAGATGCATGATGACGATAGTGACGGCGGACACTATCAGCGTACCGCCGACGAGGTAGAGTCCGCGAGTGAAGTTTCCATGGGTAGAGCCGATCATGTAGGGTCCGGCGAAGCCGCCCAGGGTGCCGAGCGAGTTGATGAGTCCGATGGACGCCGCGGCGGCGGTTCCGGCAAAGAAGGTGGTGGGTAGGCACCAGAGTGGTGGTTTGGCGGCGCTGACGCCGAATGCGGTGAGCGAGAGTCCGGCGATGGCCAGAAAAACAGAGGAGCCCGCGCGGGCGGCTACGGCCATCCCGATGGCGCCAATGAGACACGCGATCGCGGCGTGCCAGTAGCGTTCTCCAGTGCGGTCTGAGTCGCGCGACCAGAGGACCATACCGACTACGGCGATGAGATTCGGGATGGCGACCAGGAGGCCTACTTTGAAGACCGAGAAGCCCAGACCTTTGACGATCAGCGGGGCCCAGAAGCCGATGGTATAGAGGCCGGCTGAGGTGCCGAAGTATGCGAGGGAGAGTGCCAGAACCTTCCAGTCCGCCAATGCACGCCACGCACTATGGCTGCGGGGATCTCTGATGCCGGTTTGCTCCTGCTGAATTGCGGTTGAGAGCCAATCGCGTTCGTCCGCGGTGAGCCAGGCAGCGTTGGTGGGACGGTCGGTAAGGAAGCGGAAGGTTATGAAGCCGAGCACCAATGCTGGGATGCCTTCGAGGAGGAAGAGCCACTGCCAGCCTCGCAGACCGAGCAGGCCGTTGAGTTGCATCAGGGCACCTGAGACTGGCGAGCCGATAAATCCCGCGACCGGCGCGGCAGCCATAAACATGGCGGTGACGGCCGAGCGATGATTTGCGGGGAACCAGTAGCTGAGATAGAGGACGATTCCAGGGAAGAAGCCGGCTTCCGCGAGGCCGAGCAGGAACCTCAGCACATAGAAGCTATTTGGGCCTCGGGTGAAGGCCATCGCGACCGAGACCAGGCCCCAGGTGATCATGACCCGGCCGATCCAGAAGCGCGCCCCGACATTGTGCAGGATGACAGTGGAGGGCACTTCGAAGACGAAGTAGCCTAGGAAGAAGATGCCCGCGCCGAGACCGAACATCTGCGACGTCAGGCCTAAATCCTTGTTCATGGTCAGCGCAGCGAAGCCGACATTGATGCGATCAAGAAAGGCTACGAAATACAGGAGCATCAAGAAGGGAATGAGCCGCCAGGTAATCTTCCGAATCGCACGTTGTTCGAGGAGGCCGGAAGTGGGCGTTGCGATGTCGTTCATCTCTCCCTTTGCCGTGCGTGGCAGACGCTCCTTCACTATCCGAGCTTCTTGATTGTATTCGCAGATGTTCGGCCGAGTCCCGACCGGCCAGTGGTCGCCGTCGTCTGCCTCGCGGAACCGGATTGACTGTCAGTTGTTGCTAACAAGGGCGAGTCGCTCATCGAGACGCGATATTGATCCGAATTCTGGGTGATGGTCGGAGGGGCAGGACTCGTTGTGACAGGGCAACGCGACCAAGTTCACGCCGAACGGCAAGCCTCTCTCGCCAATCACTACAGGCTTCGCCGGCGGCGGGAAATGATCGCATCGACTGTTCATTATTGGGCAGTGAGTTTCGATCCCCGGACAAAGATCGCGTTGCCGATCGCCACCCAGGAACTGAGCTCACTTATGGGTCAGTGACTTGAAGTTGGAGCGGCTTTGGCTGGCTACGTGCACTATCCAGGTAGATCGCGCCTCGTGCAGAGACCAGTCAAGGAGACTTGTGAAGCTCAAAGCCCTTTCCAGCGCACTGATGTTTATTACCAGTATCGTCCCGATGCTGGCTCAGTCCGGCAGTTCGATCAACCCGCCGACGACTCCCCAAACTGCTCCCATGAACGTATCGGAACAGCAGAATCTGAATATGGTTCTGCAATTGTGGCGCGAAGTGATTGAGGCCCATCACACTGAATTGGCCGATAAATATCTAGCCGAGGATTACATCCAGCACAACCCCAATGTTCCCACCGGTCGTGCGGCCTTCTTGAAAATGTTCAACGGCGTGCCGCCAACCAACCCAATTCCCGAAAAGCTAACGCAACCGCCGGTAGTGGAAGGCGCCAAAGGGGACTTTGTCTGGCTGGTTTTTGAAGATAAGACAAAGGACCCGCACGATCCCTCGAAGATCTATTACTACGACAGCTTCGATCTCCTGCGCATCCAGAATGGCAAGGTTCAGGAGCATTGGGATTCTGAGAAGAGATCCTCCGGTTCGCCCGATTTCGTCCCGTCCACCGCTCCTGCTCCCTCTAGCTGGAACACCGGCAAGTTATCCACGGACGAGCAACTCAATATTGGACTCGCCACTGAAGAACTCAAGAATATGTCTCAATACGGACATCTCGAACTCGCGGGCAAGACGATGGACCCAGGCTATATCCAGCACGATCCCAACGTGCCGCAAGGCCGGGGAGAGATCAAACCCGCGTGGAAGAATCCTCCGGCGTTGACTTTGGCCGACGGGCCGTATGTCCTGATGACTTGGAATGTCAATGGCGAAGAGCCTTCAGATCCTACCAAAACTTACACCTGGAACCACTTCGACCTGTGGCACGTTGAAGATCGCCTGGTGAAGGAGCACTGGGATGAAGCGAGAATCGAACGGAAGAAGGTGCCGGTGGATGCATCCGTCTTGAGCAGCTATCCAGGACGCTACGCGCTGGCACCGAATTTCGATGTTGTGGTCACGCTTGAAGATGGCCAGTTGGCGGCGCAGGCGACCGGGCAACCGAAGCTTAGGTTAGCGGCGGAGTCGAACACAACGTTCTTTCTGGAAAACGCCGACTTGGCGGTTGAGTTTGTGAAGGACGGAGAGGGCAAGGTTACAGGCCTGATCGTGCATCAAGGGGGACAGGACATGAAGGCGGCAATACACTAGCTCTCCACTCCATCGCGCCACAAAGTGCATTGAGTGCTGGCGGTGACTCCACGCCAGCGCATCTTTCGAAGAGTGCATTGGCGATTTGCACTAACCCGCTAGCGCGGGAGGTTATGCCTCTGTGGCATTTGGATAGAGTTTTGGACACCCAAGGAGGTGTCCATGACTCACCTACGTCAGCGCATGCAGGAAGATCTGCGGCTGCGCAACTTCTCCGAACGCACGATCCGTCACTACACCCACACCGTCGCTGAGTTCGCCAAGTACTTTCACAGGTCACCCGATCAGCTGGGCCCGGAGCACGTTCGCACGTTTCTGCTGTATCTGCTCAACGAACGGAAGCTGGCCTGGGGAACGATTCAAGGGGCCAGATCGGCACTGAAGTTCCTCTACACGCGCACCCTGAAGCAGACCTGGTTCGATCAAGAGGTGATCAAGCCCAAGGTGCGCCGAAGGCTGCCTACGGTCTGGAGCCGGGAAGAAGTCCTCGATTGTGCTCGAAGGCCAGGCGAAAGTAGTCCCAAAAGGTGAACTGTCCCGTCTCACCGGGATGGAGGGACCGAAAAGCATCGATGTAACCGAGCTTGAGAAACGCCCGATATTTTGCTCGCGGCTCTGGCTGAAACAGCGCGTCGTGTATCCAGGAGGCGGGCTTGTGGCAGTCAATGTCTTCAGGAATGACATCGAAGTCGCCTCCGACCAGAACCGGCACGTCCTTTTCGAGCCACGCGCTCATCTCTTTCCTCAGCCGCTCCATCCAAGCCACCTTGTAGGCAAACTTGTCCGTGCCGACAGGATTGCCGTTGGGCAGATAGATGTTCACCATGCGGATGCCTTGGATCGTCATTTCAAGAAAGCGCGCATGGGTGTCGGTCTCATCGCCAGCGAGCGTCGTGCTGATCGTTTCGATTGGGCTCAGCGACAATACGGCCACACCGTTATAGCCTTTCTGGGTAACCGCGGCACTTTCGTAGCCCAGTTCAGCAAAGATGGTGGCCGGAAACTCCGTACTCTTCAGCTCCTGAAGGAACAGCACATCAGGCCTGTTGGCCTTCAGCCATGCCGTGACATGCTCAAGCCGCGCCCTTATCGAATTGACATTCCAACTGACGACCTTCATGCAGTGTCTTCCATTGTTTCAGGATTAGAGATCAGGCTCGAGCAGCTTTCTTCTTCTGGCGCGAAGAAGCATCGAGTCGTGCGGCAAGCAGCGGGAAAGCAACGGTCGCCTCGGCCCATCGTAGCTCTTCGACAGACTTGAAGAGTGGTATATCTTCGGGCATCCGCGTCTGTTGATATGCGGGTTATCTGGTGCAAGGGCTGAAATGGGTCTCGCGATGATGGCATACAACCTCACCGGTGCTTGAGATCTACAAGAAGAAGGGAATCGAAGTCCTTATTCTCGCCGACGACATCGATGAGATCGTCTTCTCGACAGTCACCTCGTATGGGTGAGTTGCGGCTGGGAAGGACCGACAGATTCGCACCGGTAGTAGCCTGTAGTTCGTCCATATGCTGATAATGCGTGAGTTGGCGATTACGCGCTTACCGACACGCCACAAGAGCTCATGAGCGATTGCTGGACACCCCTCATCGGGGGGAACACGCAGGGACGTCTGACCGCTTCCTGCCCTTATCTGGCAGCGATGCGTGTTGCTAGCCCGGATTAGCCCATAAAGCCAGATCATTAGCGAGATGACGGAAACCAGAGCTGTCATCGAGACAGTGGACGCTACCATCATTTCCTCGCAGCGATACTCTCCCGCAGAATGTAGACTGTCTTGGCCGTGGGCACTGCGGCGCAGATTACGGCCGCAATGGTGTAGAGCGGGTCGAGCCCCAAGGGCAGGCTCATTCCGTACACGATCAGAGGCATCATGACGAGCTTGACGGCCGAGAGCAGCGAAGCTCGCCCGATATTGGCGCGCAATCCATCGATCGACAGGCCCAGTCCGATGAGCCAGGAATCGAACCCACAAGCTCCGGCTTAGAAGGCCCATCCGCGCGATTCCTACCCATTACTCTATTTTTTATAAGTCTAATCTATTCAATGAATTTCGGTATTTCTCTGCTTCGAGCAGTTACCCTGATTTAGCCTGGTTTTACCGCGAGGGTCCCCACAAAATCCCCCACAGTCTAAGGGTCACTTTTCGACGAAACTGTTGCACCAATGAAGGTGCAACAGGAACTACATACAGCAGGCCAACTTTCAGTCGACGATGAACGTTTTACGGCTCCACTATGTTGGGCAACAACGATCAGCGAACAGCAAGATCGTTCGTTTTGGTGCTTACTCGGTCACTTCAACAGAGAAGTGAAAGGGCTGCTGCATGTGGCCCTGTGCGGCGTCAGTTTCACTGAAGGCACGCAGGTAATCCGCCGCGCGCTGGGCGTGGGCGGCGGCCTTGAAAATGAATCGCGTATCGTTCTTCAGAACATCCAGCCAGTTGGCGATGTAGGAGGCGTTCTCCTCGCGCGGCTCGATCGCCAGTTCCAGATCTGCGCATAGGAACGCAGTACCCAGCTCGGCGACGAGTTCTTCCTGCGCGTAGCCTTCATCGCCCCACTGCTTGCGACCCAGATCCCGCGCAAGGCGCGAAGGGTGATTGGTCCAGTGCGTCATCTCATGCGCGAGCGTTGAGTAGTAGCTTTCAGCATCGCGGAAGGACTCGAATGGCGGCATCTGAACGTAATTGATCTCCTGCGCATAATAGGCACGATTGCCGCCATGCCGGATGGTGGCTTTGCAGTCGGCGAAGAATTTTTCGGCGCGGTCGATGCGGGCGACGGGATCGAGCTGTGGTGCAGCCTTGGCGTAGTAATGCTCAGGCAGGCCGTCGATCTGTTCGACGTTGAATACGGTATAGCCTTTCAGGTACGGGATTTCGCGCTCGACGTCCTCGCCGGTCTGCTCATCGCGGCCGGTGCGCGTAATGGCATTGGCGTACACAACGAGCGAGCCCGTCTCGCCGTTGTGGACGTGAGCGTTGAGTTCAATTGCCTGGCGGAAGGTCATCCAGATGGGAGCGGCGAAGCCTTGCGCGGTGGCACTCATCCAGAGCGAGAGGATATTGACACCGGAATAGGGTTGGCCGTTGAACCGCAGCGGTCGCGTAATACGACCGGCAGCGTGTTCGGCGTTCCACGATTTGACCCAGGGGCGCACGCCCTGTTCGAGGCTCGTGACGATCTGCGAGGTGATGCGGCTGCACACGTCCTGACGGCTCGTGTTGTTGGCGTCGTTTTTCATGTCTTTTGCTCCTTTGAAACAAATTTTTTTCTTCGAGAAACCCGTGACGGCTCGGGGCGTTTGCAGCGGCGCGGAGCAGTCAAGGGCGAGCGCAGCGAGTTCATCTCGACCCTTGACGGCGAGCACCGATGAAAATAAACGCCGGTTGTAAGGCACGGGTGGAGCGGAGAAAAGTCAGTGAAGGAGCCGATGAAGACGGGAAATAGTTGCCGGCTGTGATGATCGCAGAAGCGGCTCGTATTGTCGGTCGGCGGACGGGCTTATTGTGGCGCTTGGGCTGAGAATGGACCGAAGGGTGTTATTTAGTGTTCACGTTTATGGTCGCTAACCATGAGAATTAAGAAACCGACAATATTGCCAATTCCCGTACGGCGCGCGCTTCGCAAGCTGGGGCATGACATCCGGGACGCGCGTCGTCGTATCCCTGCCCGTCTGGCTGCGCAGCGTGCATCGATCAGCCGCACGACATTGGGGAAGATCGAAAAGGGCGATCCCGGCGTGGACATGGGCCACTATTCGACTGTTCTCTTCGTCATGGGAATGGCCGACAGATTGGGAGACCTCGCGGACCCCAGAAACGACAACGTGCGGCTTCAGCTTGAAGAAGAGCGGTTACCGCAGCGAATTCGCATTAAGAGAACGAAGCGAAAAATTGAGTAATGGGATGAGGGATCGCTCGTTTACCTTGATCTTGCCGAAAAGCCTCATTGTTCGGGACGGGTGTTGGGACTGGTGGGCAAGGAGGCGAGAGGGCATTCCAGATGCGGTAGGAATCGCGTCGTATAGGCAGAATAGCCCCACAATTACGGCGCGACCCTCGTTATATGGCGCGATTATCTTGTAATTGGCGCGATTCAGTGTCCTAATTGGCGCTATAACTGCAATTGCGCAATAAAAAGGACGGGGACGGATGGCAAAACGCCGCATGAAAGACATAGCAGAGGACCTGTCGGCGGTCGTGGACTTCGTGCGGCAAAATTCAGATGGAGCCCGGAGCAGCGAAATTGTCAGGGCTCTGAAGGAGGTTCCGCAGCGAACCCTCCAACGTTGGTAGTGTCTCAGTTTGGATTTCCGCTCACGATGCAAAGTGGGCCTGACGCGTCGGCGCTATCCGCCGGGCCAGTCGCGCGATTAAGCAGGAACATACGTCAACCGAATCACGCCCTCGGCGATCAGTTCGTTGGCCACAAGGCGGAGCGGCGGCCGGGGACCGGCGAAGAATGGCTTGCCGCTGCCAAGCACGACGGGGCGGAGGTAGAGTTGATACTCATCGATAAGACCGACCTCCGTCAGGCTTTGCGCCAGCTCTGGTCCGCCAACCTGAATCTCGCCGGCCAGATCATCCTTCAGCCTGCGTATCACCGTCTCGAAGTCATCCGCGATAAGCGTGGCGTTGGGGCCAACTGACTTGAGCGAACGCGACACAACCCACTTCGGCTGGCTCCGCCACGCCACCGCGAAGTCGCGGTCCTCCTCATCCCAATCAGGAAGGTCTTCGTCCCAATAACGCATGACCTCGTACAAGCGGCGACCGTATATCGAGCCCGTCAGGCCACGCACCAGCTCGATGAAGTGACGAAAGGCCGCGGGCACAGGCGGGCCAAGTTTCATGTGGTCGACGTAGCCATCGAGGGACTGATTCAATCCGTAGACAAGTTTCGCCATGCTGCAAATCTCCATTTCAACTTCTTCAGAAGAATAGCCTGAGCCGACGTCGCGCGGAGGTGAGGTTGAACGCTATCTGCGCGCCGCATTGTCAGTGTGACCCATAACCGGAGATCCGTTTCCAATACCGAGATTCAAACTGAGACACTACCCCAACGTTGGCTGAAAGGCGTGGTGGAGGAAGGTCGGCTTACACAAGAAGGCAAGGGGCCGGCTGCGCGATACCGCGTTCGACACGCGGCAGCAGAAGAGCAGAAGGAAACGGAGGCGCGCCAGACCGCGCCCGGTGAGGAAAAGCCGGAGGAGGCAGTGGTGCCTCTCTCCGCCGAGAGGGAAAAATTTCCGCGAATATCTGCGACAATCATCCGCCGCAAGAAGAACGGTGGGATACAACCGTCAGTTTCTTGACGGCTACCGCCCAACACGACTTTCTACCTATCTACGCAAGAGCGCGAGCTGACCAGCCGACAAAGCGACAAAGCCATTTGCTGCGACAACTGCCGTATTCGGGCGTTTTCCTCGCTTGCATTTTGCCGTTACATATGTGGCATAATGTAGATAGGAATTTTTCTATGAATGCCGTCAATGCACAGATTGGTGACTGGCTGGGCCTGCAGTCGCCGGCTACTGAGGGCGAGATCCTTCGCATAGTCGAAGGGCGCCTTGCTCCGTCCGTCATCGAGCGCCTCAATGCTCTAGGCTTGGAACGGTCAGAAATCGATACGATTGTCATCCCCTCCAGAACACTACAGCACCGCCGTTCGCGGCGGGAAAAACTGACGGTCGAAGAATCCGACCGCGTGCTCCGAGTCATCCGGGTTCTCTCGTTGACGGAGTCCATTTATGGAAGCCGCGAGCGCGCTCTGGATTGGCTTCGTAAGTCTCATCCGCGGCTCGACGGTCGAACCCCGCTGTCTCTTTTGAAGACCGATGCAGGAAGCAGGATCGTTGAGGAACTATTGGTTCAGATCGATGAGGGCATGTTCGTCTAAATGATTCTGTGGCGGATCAGCCGGCACCGCGATTTAACTGGTACAGGCGGGCTGAAAGCTGCGGGACGCTGGCACTATGCAGGCCACGTCATCGTGTACATGACCGAGACGCCAGCCTCGGCTCTGCTTGAAGTATGCGTTCACACCAGCGCCAACGACGTACCTCCTGAATTCACGTTATTGAAGATTGAAGGGCCAGACCTGGAGATCCCATCCGTCAAAAGCGATGACTTGCCGCAGGATTGGCGCACTCGACTGGAAGTGACCCGCGACATAGGAACAGGATGGCTCGAAGGGAATGAGAGCTTATTACTCCGGGTGCCGAGCGTGATTGTTCCTGAGACGGTGAACCTTCTCTTCAACCCATCCCACAAGCACGCCCCGAAGTTCCACATCACGGACGTGTTCTCATATCCTTTTGACATTCGCATCAAGGCATGAATGAATCTGCTTCCAAATGCGTTACTTCAGAGGGCTCTCGAGTGGGCTAGCTTATGGGGAGTTCCCGAACTATTGGAAGGAATGTCTATAAAACGTAATCGTCGATTGAGGACTACAGTCGCTCGATGGATAGAAGAGAAGAAATGTGTGGAACTAGGCCCTCGCTTCTTTAGCCTCAATAAACACCAAAGTGACGTTCTATGCCACGAGCTGGCGCATGCCGCAGCAGTTCAGCTCCATGGAAAGAGCATCTCTCCCCACGGTTCAGAATGGTGCGCATTAGTCAGAGCGGCCGGGTACGCACCGAGTTCGAAACTACGGTCAGCAAGGAACATGACGGGGATATCCGGAACAAGAACGTCATCAACCCAGTACGAACACCGTTGTCTTGTTTGCCATACCGTTCGATATGCAAAGAGACGAATGATCAGCTGGAAATGCGTTGAGTGCGTCCGATCCGGATTGTCAGGCCAACTGGAGATCCGAAGACTCCAAGGAAGAGGTAATCGGTGACCACGGGTCAATGCCCATTTTGCTCACCTGCACCGGAACGGATTTTCTATCAGGATTCCTTGGTTATCGGCATATGGGATATTTTTCCCGTCAACCCCGGCCATGCGTTACTGATTACCAGAAGGCACGTTCGAGATTGGTTCGAAGCCTCCCATGAGGAGCGTATGGCGTTGACTCGTGCCGTGGAAGTTGCACGGTTTGCCATCGCGGGGAGCTTCCAAGCGGATGGATACAATATCGGAATCAACGTTGGGGAAGCCGCCGGTCAGACGGTTTTTCATCTCCATGTGCACGTGATTCCGCGTGTTAGCGGGGATGTGGCCGATCCTCGCGGTGGCATCCGCCATGTGATTCCCCGCACCGCAAACTATCTATTGACCGGCAGGGCTCCAGAGAAAACTCAGGCTTTAGTCACTGGCGGAACCGACCCGCTGCTGCCTCACCTGATTCGTCACTTGGCAGAATCAGTTTCTGCCGATCTTGCCGTTGCGTTCACACTGCGCAGTGGCCTAGACCTTTTAAGTCCGCACTTGCAAGATCTCCTAGATCGCCAAGGATCACTTCGAGTGCTCACGGGAGACTACCTCGGCGCAACTGATCCCGACGCACTGCTTCGTCTGCTCGATCTCAACGGAAATGTAAAGTGCCGCGTATTCGAGTCGGGATGTACAGAAGGTCAGGAGTCACCCTCGTCATCATTCCATCCGAAAGCCTACATATTCCGACATCGCGACGGCTCGTTTGCGGCTTTTGTCGGAAGCTCAAACCTCAGCGAGACAGCATTAAAAAGCGGTATTGAATGGAATTACAAGGCAGTTGATTCAAAAGATCCCGATGGCATCACAGAGGCAACGGCCGCTTTTGATCGGCTCTTTGAGGGGCCAAATACAGTCCCACTCACAGCTACGTGGATCGAGAACTATCGCGCGCGCAGGATTAGCATACGTCTGCCGGCGCCGATCGAAGTAGTAGAGGAGCCTCCACCGGTTGTACCGACCCCACATAGCATCCAGGCCGAAGCTTTGCGGCGATTGGCAGAGACTCGTGCCGACGGCCGCGTGGCCGGTCTCGTCGTCCTCGCTACCGGCCTTGGCAAAACCTGGCTGAGCGCTTTTGATTCCGCGGCATTCGAACGCGTCCTATTTGTCGCCCACAGAGAAGAGATATTGACTCAGGCCCTTGAGACCTTCCGCCGTATTCGGCCTCACGATGTGTTGGGAAGGTATGCCGGAGAGGAAAAGACGACATCCGCGCATGTTTTGTTCGCATCAATTCAAACCCTGAGTCGACAAAGTCACTTGGATCGCTTCGCTCGCGATCAATTCGACTACATCATCGTCGATGAATTCCATCACGCAGAGGCCCGGACCTACAGGCGCTTGATCGAGCATTTCAGGCCAAAATTCCTTCTCGGTTTGACCGCGACACCCGAACGCACCGACGGCGCAGATCTCCTTACCCTGTGCGATAACAACTTGGTATTCCGGTGTGACATTGTAGATGGGATCCGAGCCGACCTCCTCTGCCCGTTCAAGTACTACGGCGTTCCCGACATTGTGGATTATCGGAACATCCCGTGGAGAAACAAACGATTTGACGAGGACGAGCTGACGAAGGCCGTCGCGACGCAGGCCCGAGCTCAGAACGCGCTTGAGCAATATCGGGCACGCGCCGGTAGTCGAACCCTCGCGTTTTGCGTCTCGACATTGCATGCCGACTTCATGGCGCAGTTCTTTCGCGATAATGGAATCGCGGCCGTATCGGTGCATTCTGGTGCGACAAGTGCTCCACGAGCAGAATCGCTTCAGCGCCTCAAGGATGGCACCATCGCCGTTATCTGTGCTGTGGACATGTTCAACGAAGGCGTTGATGTGCCTGAGCTCGATACCGTAATGATGCTGCGCCCCACCGAATCCCGCATCGTGTGGTTACAGCAGTTTGGGCGCGGGCTACGCCGAACGGACCAAGACAAGAAACTCTCTGTCATTGATTACATCGGAAATCATCGGGCGTTCTTGTTGAAACCGCAGTCATTATTCGGACTTCCGCCTGGCGATCGTGCGATTCTTAATCTCCTTGCACAGCTCGAATCCGGCATTGCGGAACTTCCCCCAGGATGCGAAGTGACCTACGAGCTCGAGGTCAAAAACATATTGCGTTCTCTGCTCAGCCAGGGAGAATCAGCGATTGAGACTCTGACTCGACGGTATCAGGACTTTCTGGAGACGTTCGGCGTTCGCCCGACGGCACTTGAGCTATTCGAAGAGGGGTATAACCCGCGAGCGGTCAGACCCGCTCACAGATCTTGGTTGGGGTTCGTGCTGTCACAGTCGGGCCTCAACACGGTGGAGAGGCAGGCCTACGAGAACGCGGCCCAGTTTCTAGATAGCCTGGAAGTCACGGAAATGTCGCGAAGCTACAAAATGGTCGTATTAACGGCCATGCTGAATCGCGGAGTTATTCCCGGCAGGATCGGAGTCAAGGACCTCGTCGCTGAGGTGAGATCAATGATCCGCCGAGATCGTCGCGTTGAACAAGACTTTGCGGGCTCGGCAGAGAATGATGAAGCGCTCGCGGCCCATCTGCGCAAAAACCCGATTGAGGCCTGGATTGGGGGAAAGGGAACGGGTGGAACCAGTTTTTTTAGCTACAGCGATGGCTTCTTCAAAAGTGAGTTAGATGTTCCCGAAACCTTGGTCGGACCTACACAAGAACTCATTCGTGAAATCGTTGAATGGCGACTCGCAGAATATTTCGAGCGCTCGACACGGGACGTCTCTCGCCAGTTCACATTAAAGGTGAGCCACGCAGCGGATGATCCGATGCTCTTCCTGCCTGATCGGCTTACACACCCGGAACTACCGGAGGGCTGGACTGACGTCCGGATCAACGGCGAGATATTACAGGCGAATTTCGTGAAGATCGCTCTAAATGTAGTGCGACGACCGAACGGTAGCGAAAACGAACTGCCAGGAATTCTTAAGTCTTGGTTTGGCGAGGACGTCGGCAAGCCCGGAACGCGACATCAAGTAACTCTTAAGCGTCAAAACGATGAATGGTCGTTAAGTCCGTCTGGAACCAATGCCGTCGGAGTTCAACCCTATCGGCGTTATCGACGCGATGCCATTCCAAGCCTATTCGGGCTGCCATATTCCGAACGAGCCTGGGGACAAGGATTTGTCCGCCAAGCCAATCATGTGTTCTTGTTCGTAACCTTAGACAAGACTGGTCACGACGAGGCATTTCAATACAAGGATCACTTCATTTCAGCTGTCGAGTTCGAATGGCAGAGCCAAAACCGGACAGCTCAGAAGGGCAGTCACGGGCAACTGATCAGGTATCACAACGAACAAGGGATTACCATTCACCTCTTTGTGCGGGCAAAAGCAAAGACCAAGGAAGGCAAAGGAGAGTCGTTCCTTTATTGCGGTCCTGTTGAGTTTCAATCCTGGTCCGGAGAGAATCCGATCACAGTCCGGTGGAAATTGTCGGGGCCAGTGCCAACCCCACTCTGGGAAGAGCTCAGAGTCCCGCATTCATAGAATGCGCCTGAATCCGATGGACAATCTCCCAGAGAGCCGGCCACGCTTCAACGTCGCGCAACGTGCGCACGTCCACTGAGCATCAGCGGAACTCGCCTGAAAACAATCTGACGTCATCGCCGTTATGCAGAGTCGCACAGCTAATTAATAGAGATATATTTGGCGGCGCTAGTTGTCGCTCGCCAAAATAGCGATCTGCTGTTGAATCATGACGATGAGCCCAGTATCCAATCTGGGCTCTCTCCGTGTACAACTTCTCGCATGCTGCGCCTGGTGAAGCTGCTGCTTGTTCCGGTGATCGGATTCTTTTCTTCTCGCCGCGATCTCCTCTTGGAGAAATGGGGTGCACCGCGCATTCATGGAGAACTAAAGATGCTTGGCTTCGACATTTCTGAACGGACCGTGTTGCGCTGGATGCGGAAAGCGCCACGGAATTCGGATCGGGCAAAGCGATGGGCGGCCTTTCTGAGCAATCATCGGGAAGCCATCGCCGCGATGGACTTCTTCACAGTACCGACGCTCACCTTCGGCGTGCTTTATTGCTTCTTCGTCATTGCGCATGATCGGCGGCGAATTCTCCACTGCCATGTGACGAGGCATCCGAACAGCGCCTGGGTTGTCCAGCAGCTTCGCGAAGCCTTTCCCTATGACTCGGCCCCGGGCTACCTGATTTTTGATCGCGGCGCGAGCTTCAATGAGGAAGTCATCGACACAGTGAAGAGCTTTGGCGTCCAGCCCAAGCGGATCAGCTTCCGCAGTCCGTGGCAGAACGGCGTCGCCGAGCGCTGGGCCGGCAGTTGCCGTCACGATTTGCTCGACCATGTGATCGTGCTGAATGAACGGCATCTGAAACGGCTGATGAACGAGTACGTCCATTACTACCAAGACGATCGCACGCATCTCGCCTTGGATAAGCGAACTCCGGCAGGTCGTCTATTGGCCAATAACGGCGGTGGACATGGCAGGATTCTATCTACGCCCAAACTCGGCGGCCTGCATCACCGTTATTATGGTCTGGCCGCTTGAGCTGCTGTTCGAACATCTCTTCGTCAGAGTTAAAGATGAATTGAGAGCGAGGTATAGCTGCTGATCTCTCGCCGCCCACTCGGCACGGTCTCTCTGTGACTATCCGTGGTCACCCAACACGCCCAGCTGCGGTCGCGAATCTGCCTGTGAGTTCAAAACGCAGGTTCCTTCTGCGCTCGGATGACAATTTGGCGAGTCACAGCAGGATAATTTCCGGTTTGGCGACACGCCCCGAACGTCAGCTGAGAAGGTACAATTTCTCAGCTGACTCTTTAAAAGAGCATATGGTGTTCGGTGCAAGCAATGACAAGCCCGCCCTCCGTTGCGCCAGGTTTATGGAAGCTCGGAGGTCTGACGCCTGGGCAACTGGGTCGAGCCGTTTTCGAGGAAATCGACACAAATAACGTCTTTGGACGGGCAGCCGAGCTCGCCTTCTATTTCTTATTCGCCCTTTTCCCGCTGATATTCTTGATGATGACGTTGTTCGGGCTGTTCGCCTCACACAGTGTCGAACTTCAAAACGAATTCCTTTCTTATTTCGCAGATTTTCTTCCACCAACTGCGTTCCAACTTTTGAGAGGAGTAACCACCGAGATAGCGGCACACGCTAGTCAAGGAAAACTGATTTTTGGCGTAGTTTCAGCCCTATGGTGTATCTCCAGTTGCGTAAGTTCAATGATTTGCTTCCTGAATGCGGCGTTTCATGTCCGCGAGACTCGTCCCTGGTTCAAAGCTCGCGCAATAGCACTCGTATTGAGTCTAGTAGCCTCAATTCTGCTTCTTACGGCCTTGTTTATGGTGCTTGCAGGTAGCCACTTTGTGGGTTGGTTAGGGACAGGACTTCGATTGAATCCGTTAGGCGTCCTCGTCTGGAAGGTTATTCACTGGCCGACTGCTATCTTCTTCGTTGCTCTATGGTGTTCGTTGATTTATCGCTACGGTCCCGACTTGAAAGAGCGCCGTCGCTGGCATTGGTTTACGCCTGGAGCGGCATTTGGTGGGTTTATATGGCTGGCGGCTTCGTTTGGATTCCGTATCTACCTGCATTTTTTTAATAATTACAGCGTCTCGTACGGGTCATTGGGCGCATTGATGATTCTTTTGGTCTGGCTCTATGCGACCGGGCTAGCGTTGCTTATCAGAGCAGTGATCAACGCGGAAATCGCGCGCTCGTTGAGCGGCGGAAGCGCCGCATGAGATCAGCGAGCGAGCATGCAACGAGGAAATTATGACCATGAGTATCTTCTCTGGATCGACCGGGGGGCACGGCGGCGGAATGGGCGGATTGATCACGGCCGCAATTCTTAGGGCAATTTAGGCGGCGAGGAGGCATTCGAATGACGACCACAGTGAAACTTGTACCTGACATTACGCGAGCCGCCGAACGTTATCTCGAACAGTACGGCGATCCAATCGTCATGAATACGTATCTGAAAGTGACGATCCTCGTTTTGGCAGTCGTTTCTCTGGTGCTCGCCGGCCTGGTCTACAGGAGCCAGCGAGCCCTGGCCGATATGCACCCGATGATTGTTCGCATCAACGATGTCGGGCGTGCAGAGGCGATCGACCATCGCAATTTTAAATATCGGCCGCAAGAGGCCGAGAACAAGTATTACCTCTCCCGCTGGGCAGAGCTCTATTTCAGCCGGAATCGCTTCACCATCGAGCGCGATCAGACCAACTCTCTCTACTTCCTCAATGGCGACGTCCAGCGCGCTGTCATCGACCAGGAACGCAAGGACAACGTCATTCAGACCTATATCAAGGACAGCTCGCTTCCGTACGTCGATGTCGAGGTCAAGAACGTCATCCTCGACGATCTTCGTCAGTCGCCGTATTCAGCGCGAATCGAATTCGAAAAGGTATTTACGAACCCTGCTGATCATTCCGAGATCAAGCGCGAGCGATGGACCGCCAGCGTCACCTATGTCTTCCGCGAGAACGTAAAGAACAACGAATTGGCCGTGAACCCGCTGGGGTTGACGATTGTCCGGTTTCGAGCAGATCAGGCATTCAGTTGACGTTCTCGAAGAGCAATTTTTGCGGCCGTTCTCTCGGACGAAGCTCTTTGGCTCTGTTGGCCGACAGCGAACTCGCTCACGCAACTCAAAAGAAGAGTTGTGTGCAGAGTTCCAAATGAGGTCCAATGAAAGCAGCCAACCGCTCCGAGTGAACAGGAGAAA
>Ga0206871_10166_pt1 | contig 17674 bp, 18 predicted proteins | sample Alteio_BWOrgCont_33_FD_152627 | JGI IMG/M metagenome (GOLD analysis project Ga0206871, IMG submission 152627) | Enriched cells from forest soil in Barre Woods Harvard Forest LTER site, Petersham, Massachusetts, United States -... | ecosystem: Environmental > Terrestrial > Soil > Temperate forest >...
TGCCTACGCGAAGGACCCAGCGCTTACCCGTTTGCTGGCCCGAGTTTACGAGATGAGCGGAGACCACGCGAACTCTGAAAAGCTTTACAAGCAGCTGGCGCAGGCTACGCCTGACGATCCGGTTCTGCTGGACACGTTGGGCAGTGTGCTGGTGCAGGAACAGAAATACCCGGAGGCGGAGAGCGTGTTCGCTCATGCGGTGAACCTGCGCGCGGCTTTCCACGATGATGCGGCATGGGGGGTGGCGGCGGCGCACCTGGCCTTTGCTGCTTCCAAGGCCGGGCAGCCGCAGGTTACTTTGCAAGCGTTGAACGCGCGTGCTACAGTCTTGCCGGATACGCCTTCAGTTTTATTATTGCGGGCGATCTCGTACGATAGTCTGCACCAAAAGAAACAAGCGATAGAGGCCTATCGTGCGTTACTGGCAGCGGCGGCCGGCAAGTTTCCCGATGAGGAATTTGAAGCGCGCCATCGGCTGATCGCTTTGGAGCACGAGCACTAAGTACAGCGGCATCTTCAGAGGTGCGCTATGGTGACTGGAACGAGTGGGAATCCGAGGCTGAAGATTTTTATGGTCGGGCTGCTTGCTCTGACTGCCGCGCAGGCGGCGCAAGCCAGTGGGCCGGAGACGGCGGCGCCGAACGCCACAGTTCTACTCCAGATGGAAGTTCAGGCAGACGCAGCCAAGCCGCGCGAGCAGTGCTATCTCTATACACAATTGGTGACTGCGCTGATGGAGAGCGCGTCGCAGCAGGTGGCGGCGGGCGAGGATGAAGACGCGGGCAAGACCGTTGGCCGGATTGCCGAGGTGACGGCAAAATTGCAGCGCGCTGCAGCGCGCGACGCGAAGAAGCTGAAGGACGCCGAGAAGCTGCTTGGCGAATCGAGGCGCAGGCTGATGGAGCTATCGCGGATAGCGAACGGGGCGGAACGCGATGCAATGCGTTCTACGCTTCTCAAGCTCGATGCGGCGCACAATAAAATTCTCGACATGGTCTTCCTACAGCCATGAAAATGTATAGCGTATTTGTGCTGGCTGCGCTGGCTTGTGCTTCGGTGCCAATGGCTGTTGCGCAGTCAAAAGACGATGCTCTAAGCCAAAATGAGATCGAGGAATTACGCGATGCAGCATTTGTCCCCGCGGACAGGATTCAGGCTTACGAAAAGATTCTAGATACGCGGGAACGCACGATTGAAGAGTTGCTGGCGAAACCTCGGCATGTGACCTTCGGCGAAGACATGCACGATGCGATGGATCAATTCGGCGCCATCGCCGATGAGATGAATGACAATCTGGATGAGCTGAATGCGCAGCATCGCGACCTGCGCAAGGTGCTGCCCAAGCTGGTAAAGGCGACCGAACGATGGACGACTGTGTTGCGTGCGCCGGGTGAGGACGATGCCTACAAGGTGGTGCGGCGGATTGCGCTGGACGCGGTGAAGGACACGCACGACATGGCGCTGGAGATGGAGTCAAGCGAGGAAGCTTACTTCAAGGTGCACCCCGAGGCGGCGAAAGAAGAGAAAACGCGGAAGGATAACCCGCACGCGCCGGAATAGATTCGCACATAGCGGCATGTTAAGTTGAGAAAGTGCGCCCCCCTGCTCTGCCGGCTGTTTCGTCTTCGCTGATCTCGATTTTCGAGCAGGAATATCGCGCGCTACGACCACGTGCGCCAATGCCGGCGCTGGAGATTAAATTCCGGCGCTTCACCAGCTTGAACACGACTATCCGGTTGCGCGATGGGCGATTGATTGTGCGGCTATCGGACCTGCTGGAGCATGCGCCGGAAAATGTTCACGAGGCGATTGCGCATATCCTCCTGGCCAAGCTGTATCGCAAGCCGATTGGCGCGGCATACGCTGACCGATACAGGCGCTATACGCAATCGGAGGCCGTATCGAAGCAGGCAGAGCGCATCCGGCAGACGCGCGGACGAAAGCGCATCAGCACAGCGCAGGGGCGCGTGTGGGACCTGGAAGAAGTGTTTGAGTCGCTAAACCGGCAATTTTTTAGCGGGCTGATGGGAAGGCCAACGCTCACATGGAGCGCACATGTGGCAAAGCGCATGTTGGGACATTACGATTCAGCGCACAACACCATCGTGGTGAGCCGCGTGTTCGACCGGCCGGGGACTCCGAGGTTTGCGATCGAATACTTGCTGTACCACGAGATGCTGCACCTGAAGCATCCGGTGCGTGTGCGGGCAGGACGACGCTGCGTGCACTCGCGAGAGTTCCAGGCAGAAGAACGGCTCTTTCCAGAGCATGAGCTGGCGCGTGAGTATTTGAAGCGGCTTTAGGTTTAGTTTCCCCGTTACTTCGCTGGTATCAGTTTTTATATCGGGCCTTCAGCCCTCGCCTTCCAAGGCTGTCCGAGACCCAGGGCGACGCCCTGGGCTGGTATATGACGGGCCTATGGCCCTAAAGACAGTTCGGTTGATACATAAAAGGGCTGGGGCTATAAAGACTGAAGATGACAGGCAGCATTTTTAGGCGCGTGAGTCGTCAGCCAGTTTTGGCGTCCATTGCAGATTTCTGTGGCTGGCCCAGAGCAGAACTAGAAGCCCGGTCAACATGCTGCCCAGTGCGGCGAGCTGCGCATTCGACATTGTGTTGTGGAAGTAGAGTTTGGGGTTGATGCGAACGAACTCCACCAAAAATCTACCGAAGCCGGAAAGGATGAGATACGCGCCGGTCAGCCAACCGACGGGCTTATGTTTTTCGGCGAGCTTCCAGACGATCCAGAAGACGACCAACGCGAAGAGCAATTCATAGATGGGCGTGGGCTGCACGAGCGCATCGGGCGGAGTGGGTGGCACTAGCGCGTCCTTGGCCATGTGTACGCCCCAGGGCAGCGTGGTGTTGATGCCGTAGTCACCATCGCCGGAGGTGAGGCAGCCGATGCGGCCTACGCCGTAGCCAACAGCAGCTGCCGGAGCGGCGAGATCGAGCATGCGCAGACCGCCGAGGCGCGGGCCGGGGATTTCCTCATTGGGACCCTGGAAGCGCGAGGTATGGCCCTGCCAGAGCAGCATGGCAATGCCGGCAAGGAGGCCTCCGTACCAGGCAAAGCCAGCCTGAAACCAGCGCAGGAAGCCCATAAAAATCGTTCCCGGCTGCTTGATGCCGGGCAGCATGATTTGACGCCAGGCGGCGGCTAGCTCGTGCAGATTCTGCAGCTCATGCCAGGTTTTGGCACCCAGGATGCCGGCCAGAACAACCAGCGTGACTACGTTGAGAGCGTCAGCGTCGATGCCAAACCGCTTGAAATTCTTGTGCAAGACAACGGTCGCGCAGACAGCAGCGAACCAGAGCATCAGGCCAAAGGTGCCGATGGAGAGTGAACCAATGTGGATATAGGGATACATGCAGACTTAAGTATACGGGGCGACGGGTTTTCCTCAGCCTGAAACGAAGGTTATCTTCCTCTCAAGGCCGGTTCACGTTACCCTACGGCCATGTCTACGAATTTGCCGGAGTACGTTGCGCCTGAAACCATGGACGTTCTTTTTTCGCGCGAGGCGATTGACGAACGCGTAAAAGCGATTGGCGCTGAGATATCGAAGGAATACCACGGCAAGTCGATTGTGCTGATTGGCGTGCTGAAAGGCGCAGCGATTTTTCTGGCCGACCTGGCGCGCTCAATCGAAGTAGACAACACGTTCGACTTTGTTGCTGTTTCGAGCTACGGGCGCGCGCGTGTGTCTTCTGGCGCAGTGAAGCTGATCAAGGACATCGATAATCCGATTGAAGGCAAGCATGTAATTATCGTCGAAGACATTCTTGACACCGGCCTGACGTTGAGCTATCTTCGCGGGCTGATGCTGCAGCACAAGCCGGCCTCGCTGAAGATTGCTACCTGCCTGGATAAGCCGGAGCGGCGTCTGGTTCCGATTGAAGCGGATTTTGTCTGCTTCAAGATTCCCAATCGCTTCGTGATTGGCTATGGCATGGATTTTGCCGAGCGCTATCGCGGCGTGCCGGACATCCGGATCATGCCGGAGAATCCCCCGGGACACTAGAAGGCGGACAGTAGACAGTAATGAGTAGACAGTAAAATAGCTGGATGTCTTCTGGTTCGTCTGCTTCCGCCTCCAAAATACAAATTGTTCGGCCTGCGCGGAGTCTGCGCGGCTCGCTGATGCTGCCGGGCGATAAGTCCATTTCTCACCGCTATGCCATGCTGGCAGGGTTTGCGGAAGGCACGTCGCGGCTGACGAACTTCTCTACCGGTGCCGACCCGCACAGTTCCCTTGCGTGCATGAAGGCGATGGGCGCGAAGGTGGAGTTCGACGGCAAAGTGATCAGTGTGACCGGTACTGGCGGAGTGCTTAAGCATCCGAAGGGCGATCTCGATTGCGGCAATTCGGGCTCCACGATGCGCATGCTGGCGGGGCTGGTTGCCGCGCAGCATGGGACGTTCCGGTTTGTAGGCGATGAGTCGCTGACAGTGCGACCGATGGAGCGGATTCGCAAGCCACTGGAGATGATGGGCGCGCACATTGATCTGATCGATGGACACGCGCCAATGACAGTGCATGGGAAAAACCTGAAGGCCATTGATTTTGAGGTTCCCATTGCGAGTGCGCAGGTGAAGACAGCGGTGTTGTTCGCGGGCTTGCAGGCGGAGGGTGTGACGTCGATTGCGGAACGCGTGCGGACGCGCGACCATTCCGAGCACGCGTTGCGGGCATTTGGAGCGAAGCTGGAGCGCAAGGAAGACAGGCTTTCGATTGCCGGCGGGCAGAAGCTCCATGCGATGGATGGGACGGTCCCAGGCGATATGTCTTCGGCGGCGTTCTTTCTGTGCGCGGCGCTGCTGTTTGAGGATTCCAACCTGGTGCTGGATTCGCTGGGTATGAATCCAACGCGCGCTGCGATGCTGGATGTGATCTCCGGAATGGGCGGCGTGGTGAAGGTGCTGGATGTGCAGGAACAGCACGGCGAGATGGCTGGAACTATCCAGGTAAACCGCGGTCGCGAGTTGCGTGGCATCGACATTAGTGGAGCGCTGGCGGCGCAGCTGATTGACGAACTCCCGGTGATTGCAGCGATCGCTCCTTATACGACGCACGGTGTGAAAATACGCGATGCGCACGAGCTACGCGTGAAGGAAAGCGACCGCATTGCGCTGGTGGTGAAGAACCTGCGTGCGATGGGTGCAGAAGTGACCGAACACGAAGACGGAATGGATATTCCTGGTGGGCAGATACTACGCGGCGGGAAGATTGATTCCGGGCTCGACCACAGGATTGCGATGGCATTCTCGATTGCCGCGCTGCGGGCTGAAGGTGAGACGGAGATCCACGGTGCTGAAGCCGCGAGCATTTCTTTCCCGGAATTTTTTGATTGGTTAGATGAATTAGCAATTCGCTAAGCGCGCGTGGTGCTTAGGCGCTGTGCTGCGCGGGCTTCTCGGGCTGCGGGCGATGGTGGGCTTTGTGCAAGCAGATCGTCGACTGCGGCGATGACGGAAGCGGCGGAGATTTCGTCGAGGCGATAGTTGGCGGGAACGTCTGCGCGATCGGGGCCGCGTAGGATGCGTACGTTGGGTTTGCCGAGCGGAAGCCATTCAATGGGTTTCTGCCACGATGGGCCGAGGACAACCATGGGGATGTCGACGGCGCGGCCAACATGCATGGTGCCTGTATCGAGCGTGATGAGCAGGTCTGTTTGGCTGAGCACTGCGGCGAGCTCGGGGATGGTGGTTTGACCAGCGAGTGAGCAGCCCTGCGATGAAGCGAGTGTGCGGATGCGGTCAATGTTTGCGGCGTCCTGTGCGGTGCCGAGGAAGATAGTGTTGTGACCGAGGCTTTCGACATGACGAATGACTTCGGCGAAGCGGTCATCGTGCCAGAAGGTATTTTGGCCACCGCTTCCCTGCAAGACAAAAGCGACGGTGGCCGTGTTGCCCGCGAACAGGGATTGAGCGTAGAGGAGATCGAGCTGGGTGAAATAGACAGCAGGCTCGTGGTGCGATGCGTCTTTGGCGAGACGCAGGTTATTGTCGATGAGGCTGAGATCCGAATCGTAAGCGAGATGCTGGTCGTAAAGCGCAGGAGCATTAGCGAAACCTACGGTCGGGGCTAGATGCAGCATAGCGGCGAACAGAGCGTACGAGCCTTTGCGGCTGGAAGCGTCTTGCAGTACGAGATCAGGTGAGAGAGATTGCTGTGCGAGTTTGGCGCGAATTTCACGCGCTACACGACGAAAACCGAAGACCGAATCAGCAGGATCGAAGGTTTCGATGAGGACATCAACGTTTGGATCTTGGCGAATTGTGTCTGCTCCGATGGAGCGTGTAACGACGATGACCTTTACAGAGAGATTTGCAGCTTTCAATGCCGCGTAAAGCGGCGTTCCGTGGACGCAACAGCCGAGCGGCATGGCATATTGCAAAACGAGGATCGTTTGCGGATTAGCTGCGAGGTCGTGCCGCGAATGCGGGCGAAGGGAGCGATAAAAAAGATGCAAGATGCGAAAGATAAAAGATCGCATAACTACATCTTGTACCGGCCCAATTCGTCATCGTTGAGCCCTTCGAGCCAGCGGCGGAGGTCTTCCGGGTTGAGACTGGCGGCGGTGGCCGAGGCTTCGCGGGCGTGGTCGAAGACCTGTTTGGAGACGAAGATGGGGCAGTCCGAGCGAAGAGCGAGAGCGATTGCGTCCGAGGGACGGGCGTCAAGAGCGACGACTTCCCCGCCCTGGTCCATCCAGATGGTGGCGTGGAAGGTGTCCTCGCGCAGCGAGCCGACGACGACGCGTGTGATGCGGGCGTTGAGGCCGTAGACCAGGTTGCGCATGAGGTCATGCGTCATCGGCCGAGGAGTTGTGGCCTTTTCAATTTCGAGCGCGATGGCGTTAGCTTCGAATATGCCGACCCAGATGGGAAGGACGACTTCTCCGGCGAGGTCGTTGAGGACGACGATAGGTTGGCGCGTGGAGGGGTCCATCATGAGGCCGCGAATGCGCACCTCAATTTCCTGCTCGGCGGCGATCTGCGCGGGAAGCTCGGATTTGAAGCCGGGCAGGTTCATGGCGCTTAGTGTACGCCTTCGGAAGCTGGTGTGAAGCGGGCGTTGAGCGCAGCCTGTGCAAGAGCGGCCGGCGAAGGCGCGGTGGGTTGCGAGATGGCTTCGCCGACGAGAGAGCTGGGAAAGACTTGTGCAATGCGCACGTCGAGGTAGCTGCCGACGGTTGGCAGAGTGGATTTCGGCGAGAGGGTGAAATTGACGGTCTTGTTCTGCGAGGAACGGCCGGTGAGCTGGCCGCGGCTATTCGGTGTGGCATGTTCGACCATGACTTCCATCGACTGGTCAAGATGGCGAGCATAGTTCTCACGCTGGATTTCGCGCTGGCGCTGGTTGAGGATGGCGAGGCGCTGGATCTTGACGTCTTCCGGGATGGAGTCATGCATGTGTATCGCTGGCGTGTTGGGGCGCGGCGAATACTTGAAGCCGTAGATGGCATCGTAGCCCACGATTTCAAGCAGCGAGATGGTCTGCTCGAAGTCGGAGTCGGTCTCGCCGGGAAAACCGACGATGATGTCGCTGGTGAGTGAGATGTCGCGCTTGGCGGCTTTGGTCCAGGCGATGCGTTCGAGATACCAGTCGCGGGTGTACTCGCGCTGCATAGCCTTGAGCACATCGGACGAGCCGGACTGCACGGGCAGGTGAACGTGATCGCAAAGCGTTGGCACGGCGTCGATGGCATCGACGATGTCTTTGGTGAAGTCGCGCGGGTGCGAGGTGGTGAAGCGGACGCGCCTGATGCCGTTGATTTCTCCGACAGCGGTGAGGAGTTCGGCGAAGCTGCGCTTACCGCTGGGATCGCGGTAGCTGTTTACGTTCTGGCCGAGGAGTTGAATCTCGGTGAATCCGGACTGTGCGATGCGCTGGGCTTCAGCGAGTACAGAGGCGCTGGTGCGGCTGCGCTCTTTGCCGCGCGTGTATGGGACAACGCAGTAGGAACAGAACTTGTCGCAGCCCTCGATGATGGTGATATAGGCGCGGTGAGGGTTGGTGCGCGCGGTGAATTCAGTATCGAAGGCTTCGTCAGTCTGACGGTCGTCGAGGCCGGTGATGCGGTTCTCGCCGGCTTCGAGGCGGGCGAGCATGGCTGGAAGATTCCTGTAAGAAGAACTGCCAGCGACGAGCGAGACGTAGGGAGCGCGCTCGAAGATCTTAGTGCCTTCCTGCTGGGCGACACAGCCGATGACGGCGAACTTTTTGCCTTCACCCTGCATGCGCTTGTACTCGTTCAGGCGATGAAAGACCTTTTGCTCGGCTTTATCGCGGATGGAACAGGTGTTGTAGAGGATGAGGCCAGCGTCGGCCTCATCGGGCACCTGGGCGTAGCCTTCGCTCAGGAGTGTGCCGACGACTTTTTCAGAGTCGTGGGCATTCATCTGGCAGCCGAAGGTTTCGATGTAGAAGGTTTTCATTGGGAAACAGTGGTTAGTGCTTAGTGGTTAGGGTAGGCCCTTCTTCTATGTTAGCAGTGACACCACGAAGGGCGAGTATCCTAGCGTTATGAGCTTCTTAATGAGAATACGGACATTGATAGTTGTAATGGTTCTGTTGTCGGCAGCAATGTTGGCGCCGGCGCAGGAAAAGGGCTACTGGAATGCGACGAGCAATACAGCGCGGTCCATTACGGGCGACTTGTCTTTCACGCCAGACAAGGTAACGATCAACTTCACGACATTTACGCTGGCGCAGATTCGTATGCTGAAGCCAGACGAACAGCAGGCACTGTTTCCGGATGTGGGCGCCGGCTCCGGGAACCTGTATCGCGTTCAGATTCCTGGCGACAAGAAATTCCTGCGCAAGAACACACTTTGCGGTTCGGACGAAACCGACTGGATAGTGACGTGGGTTGCCGGCAAGACGATGCACGTGGCTATGTTTTCCGGCGGTTCAATACCGACCCTGACGCCAGATGCACTGGCAAGTAATCAGCGGCTGTGCGGGACATATATGTATTCGCGGTGAGGCGTCAGGCACAATCTTTAACCCTTGCGCCTGATTCAGAGATTGACATGCAGAGAGTTGCAAGAGAAATTGGAGGTGCTATTTGGGCCGTGCAAGTAAATTCACCGAAGCTGCGAATGGAGATATTCATGTCCTCTGGGAAGCAATGGATGGGTGTTGGCCTGTGTATGGCAATGGTGCCGTGGACAGCAAGTGCGGCGAGTTGCACGAGGCATATCTATAACAACTCGAACCAACCGTGGACGTTCGAGGCACAGACGGACCAAGGCAACGTGCACTTCAGCGGAGCGGTGTGCGACGGACAAACGAACGGCTCGTGCAAGGTGCCCGCGAATACGACGCTCTCGATCCAGTACACGTTCTCGCAGAACGACTCGCAGGGCTACTGGATCATCACAGACCATAACGGTGCGGTAAAGAAGTTCGGATACACCGGACAAGTGGGCGCTTGCCCCTCGATCGGGCACAGCGGGAATACTGGCGGGGTTGCGGTAAACGACCCGGCGAATGGTGACCTGCACGCATGGAACGGTCAGTGGTAGAACGTCGAAGGTAATTGCGATTCCTCACTCTCCATCACAGCGTGCAACAAACACACGCCGGGTGTCCCGGCCTGCCACGCGATAAAACTGCGTGTCAGAGGATGGGGCACCCGGTTTGTGAGTCTGGGTTGTGGGATTAGTGTTGGATGGTGAGGGCGAGGAAGTGGACATCGGCCAGGTTGTCGCCCTGGTCGTAGCATCCTGCCTTGAAGTAGCTAAGCGGATTATCGAGCGAATACGTGCTGAGGGTGGTGAAGTTGCTGTTGATGGCAGCCTTCAAAACACCTCCATAGTATTCGAGCTCATAGGTGAACGTGGTCCCCTCTGGAACGTTGGCGAGGTAGGTTAGAACCTCGTCGCCGCCTGAGCGAGTCTGCTCCACGCCGGCATAGATGTCGCCATTGGAGTGGTAATAGAGTTCGACAACCGGCTTGGTGGAAACACTGGCATCCATGTGGATCTGCCCGATGACAACGCTGCTGTCACTTGCGGCCGTGACATAGAGCGTCGCCTTCAGGCGGTTAGTGGCTGCCGTTGGCTCCCAAGAATTGTTTTCTTTGAGTTCGGTGCGGCAGTAGTTGGAGTTGGCTGTGGTCACGCAACCGCTGGTGCTGGGGTTGCCGTAAACCTTCATGACCATGGCACCATCACCGCTCTCAGTGAAGAAGTATTGGTGACCGGGATCCTGATAGCCATTGGAGCCTTCGAGCTGCGAACTGGGGATGGTAGTGGGATCGCCCGGGCTGCCGATAGGAAGCTGCAGTTGCCACACGCTGAGGTCAAAGTTGCCTCCCGGCGCAACGCTGGGATTGAGTGCCCAGATAGCAAGCGGGGTAAGGATGATGACGGCGGATGTGGCGATGAGCCAACGGTAGGAGTTTTTCTTGCCTGACTTACCAGTTGCGGATTTGAAAATAGATAACATTGAGCGCCCTCCTTAGTGAGCGTGGTTCGAGTGATGCAACTGTGCTGACGAGAGGAGGAATGGGCTTGCGAAGGACAGGTGGCACGTATCATGCGGCAACTGGCAACGAGGTTAGCTTCGAAGTGTTGCTCTGCGGTTTGCAGCGGCACAAACATACGCTTGAGAGGAAATAAATTGCAAGCACGAACTTTTTCATAAGTCATTTGGCTGGCCTAAGAAAACCGCTTGAACATAATAGTGGCGCGGTGTGTTCTCGATAACCGGCACATGCATTTAAAGGAGCGAACTAGCGGCTGTAGATGTCGTAATTGTGCAGCTGAGCGAAGGGCGCGAAATCGCGCTGGAGCAGCTGGAGGGTCTCTTCGCGATTGGGTGTGGGATCTCCTTGAGCCTGAAGCGTGCGTTTGACGATGAGCCAGCGGATATTGCGGGCACGGACTTCGGCGACTAGCTCTGTGGGTGAATAGGGATCAGTAGCAGGGTCAAAGAGCAGCACAGGAAAGCGCGGCGTGCGACCGGTGGCGAAGTAGAAGGGGTCTTCTCCGTTGATGAGCAGAATGCCGTCGTTGGTGGGGATGTGAGTGTTGGTGAAGGCAACGAGCTGATCGAGAGCGGGAAGGTCCGACCCGTGAACCGTGAGACCGCGGAGTGCCGGGAGCGTGGAGTGATGCGGGTCGCCTTCGAGGACGTTGGCGTAGGAGAGGCGCTCCTCGCTGATGAGATAGAAGCTGCCGCAGAGCAACAGGGTGACGGCGAAGAGAGCTGAGAGCAGGAGGGCTGCGCGGCTTTCGCGAGGAAGCGCAGCGAGCAGGCCTGCGGCAAGAATCACGAACAGAGCCCAGATGGCATAGGTCGATCCCCAAAGCTGCTGCGAGAGGAGAACTCCGTTGATGGCTGCGAGGGTGAAGAATGGCAGCATAGCGGCGAGAGTAATACCGCGGCGGAGATTCCAAAGCGCAACGAGAGCGGAAAGAACAAGAACGGCGGGCCAGAGGAGAATGAGGTTGGTGGTGCGATCGTCGGAATCAGGCTGCAGGAAGAAGAGTGTGAGGGTGCGGAGCAGCGGTGCCGCAAGCAGAAGGGTTCCGAGAAGGCGCGAGCCGCGGAAGCGCAGGCGTGGGAGCAAAAGAAGGGCAAGGCCAGCTGCGATGCATGGGAGTGTCCAGAGCAGTGAGGCATCGATATAAACACCGAGCATGTCACTGAGTGGAGGCATTCGGCGCTGCACAGCGAAGGTGACTGTCCAGTGGAGATATGCGCGCAGGCCAACGGTGAGATGAAGCAGGAGCGCGGCCAAGGCGAGTGTAGCGGCCACCGAGGCGAGGATGGTGAGGAGCGTGCGTGTGGTGGAGTGAGTGCGGCGGATGAGGTTCCAAAAGAGAACCAACAAGAGACCTGCGACAGCGACGAGGAGAAATGGAAGGCCAATGTTTTGCTTGAAGAAAACGGGGAGAACAATCGAAAAACCGGTGGCTATGGCTAGCGCACGATGTATTGCTGCGACTTCCCAGGTCCGAGAATCCGGACCTAGGGCACCCAGATTGTGCAAGGCCACGCGTTGCAGGAGATAAAGGGACAAGAGGATGGCGAGGGTAGCGTCGCAGTCATAGAAGGGTGTGGGAAAGATTCCATAGACGCCGAGGACAGTGAGCGGAAAGGCGAGCAGGAGAGCGGTGGGCCAAATGAATTTGGCAGGTATTCCCTGCTCGGGTTGTGTGAGGGTGCGGAGAAGAATGCGCCAGGTGAGGACGGTGCCAAAGGCCCCGGCGATGGCCGCGTAGAGGATGTGGTGGAAGACGACGCGACCGGTGAGCTTGATGATCGCGGCCTGGAGGAGAAACGTAAGCGGCGCGTGGGCGAAGGGAAAATCGCGGTACGGTATTTGGCCGAGCGAGAGGCGGAATGCGGTGTCGAGGAGATAGCTGAGGTCCCAGAGCACGCCGATGCGGGAGTTCTGCCAGAGGACAACGGCTGCTGTCGCAATAAAGAGCACGACAGCGGCGAGGATGTCGCGGAGGCGCCAGCGGCGAGGATTGGGTTCGGCGGGCGTGGGCGAAGGCTGTGCCAAGGGTATGCAGAAACATTAGCGCAGTGGCGTCAAAAAAGCATCGAAGGACGTAAGAATTGCAACGGCACATTTGTGCGAGGCTGATAGCTGACTCTGTGAACACTGAATGAGGATGAACTGATATGGCGAATACCCACTCCGACGCGTTGGTGTTTTTTGGAGCAACAGGTGACCTGGCGTACAAGAAGATTTTTCCTGCGCTTCAGGCAATGGTCAAGCGCGGGACGTTGACCGTTCCGGTGATTGGCGTGGCGAAGGCCGGTTGGGGCTTAGACCAGTTGAAGGCTCGGGCCAAGGACAGCCTTGAGAAGCACGGCGGGCTGGATGACGCGGCGTGGGAGAAGCTGAGTTCTCTGCTGCGGTATGTGGATGGCGATTATGCGGACCCGGCGACATTTGCGGAATTGCATAAGCAGCTGGGCGACGCGAAGGCCCCGGCACATTATTTGGCGATTCCGCCCTCGATGTTTGAGACGGTGGTGAAGCAACTGGCGGCATGCAACAGCGCAAAGGGCGCACGGATGATCGTAGAGAAGCCATTCGGGCACGACCTGGCTTCAGCGAAGGAGCTGAACCGGATTCTGCTGTCGGAATTTCCCGAGTCGTCCATTTTTCGCATTGACCATTACCTGGCGAAGACCCCGGTTTACAACATGGTGGCGTTCCGGTTTTCAAATACGTTTCTGGAGCCGCTTTGGAACCGGACGTACATCGAGAGTGTGCAGATCACAATGGCTGAAAACTTTGGCATAGAGGGGCGCGGAGCTTTCTACGATCAGACGGGCGCAATTCGTGATGTGGTGCAGAACCATATGTTCCAGGTGCTGTGCAACCTGGCGATGGAAGCGCCGTCGGACCACGATAGCGAGTCGATACGCAATGAGAAGGTGAAGGTGCTGAAGTCAATTGAAACGATTCGCCCGGAGAATGTGCTGCGAGGGCAGTTCAAAGGGTATTTGCAGGAGCCCGGAGTGAAGGCCGGATCGGATGTGGAGACGTTTGGAGTTATGCGGCTGGACATCAAATCCTGGCGATGGAGCGGCGTGCCGTTCTACCTCCGCGCGGGAAAAGAGCTGCCAGTGACCTGCATGGAGATTATGGCCCGGCTGCGGCGGCCTCCGGATACGAACTTCAATCCGGATACAGGGCCACAGAACTACGTGCGGTTTCGGATCAGCCCGGAGATGACCGTGGCAATGGCCGTTTCCGCAGCTTCGCTGACGGACCCCAGTAAGCGGCAGGCAGTGGAGATGGTGGCAAGCAGGCATCCGAAGCCGGAAGAGATTGAAGCGTATGAGCGCGTGCTGACCGATGCGATGGCGGGCGATCCGACGCTGTTTGCCAGGCAAGATTACGTGGAAGAGGCATGGCGCATTGTGGACGCGATTCTCACTCCGACGAAGCCCGTCGCGGTGTATGAGCCGGGGACATGGGGCCCGGAAGACGCACGGCTGACACCACCGGGAGGGTGGGACAATCCTGTGGCCAATGAAGCAGAGGACTTCAGGGTTGTTCCTGGATGAGAGGGTTTTGGTAGCGATATCGAGGCTCGAACTCGAACTCTTCGCCTTGAGAGGGCGACGTGTTAACCAGTTACACCATATCGCCACATGACGGATAGAGAATCCGTTGCGACTTAAAAAGTATAGCAAATTGAAGCCTGGCTAGATGCCCAGTTTCTTCACTTCGTCGTTGTAGTACTTGCGGTAGAGAATGTCCCACTCCTGCGAGCCTTCAGGGATGATGCGCTGCTGCGAGGCAATCTTCTTGCGGGCAGCGGCGTCGATCTTTACCTCTTCCAGAAGGAGCTTGGTGAGGGCCTTGCGGGCTTCCTGGCGGATCATGTTGCGCTCTTCGAGGAATTCGACTTCGTCGATCTCAGCGAGTGTGTCCGCGACGACGTGAGCGAGCTTGTTCACCTTGTCGTCGGTGAGGCGCATGGTGTTTGAGGAGCGGATTTCCGGGGTGCGGATAGCCATTAGAGCACCGCCTTGTACTTGCGGGCGAGCTCGTTCTTTACCTTCTTGAACATCTCCGGGTAGCTGGCGCCGGTCTTGAGCATGTCATCCTGAAAGGCTTCGAGGATGACACGGACCTCTTCGTTGATGCGGTCTTCTAGCGCGAGCTCGTCAAGGAGAGCGGCTGAGACGCGTTCATTGACCAGAGCCGGTTTGTCGGTCTTGATCATCTTCGCCTCGACCAAATGTTTCGTGGTCTGGCGAGCAAGGTAGCCTACGTAGTCTTTCGAAAAAATCATGGTCGAGTTAAGGTTAGCACGATGAAGCGAGGGATTAGGGATTGGATGTTAGGGATTAGAAAAGCCAAGGCAAAGCGCGGACGGCGGGGATTTGAGAGAATAGGAGCTTATGGCATTTGATGATTTGACTACGGTCAAGGACGACATGGTGGCGTTCATCGCCGGGCACGGCATGCGGCGCATGAAGGGTTATGTGCCGGAAGACCTGCCCACCGTGCTGTTTGAAGACGACGACGTGGACGGCTGGAAGGATTTTGTGGAAGACGCCAAGGCTGCCGGCGCTCCGTTCATGACCATGAGCGAGGTGCTACTGGAGCCTGAGGACGTGGCCGCGCTGATCGCGCAGTTGGGCGAGCAGGAGTTTTCCAACGAAGACGGCTCTCTGGATGAAGCGCAGGAATTGATGAAACATGCCGGCAAGATCGGCTACCTGCAGCTTGGGTTCGCGTACGGCGGCGTGATGTTTCTGTATGAGACGGCGACGGAGTGGTATGACCTATTCCAGGAGCTGATGGAAACGGTCTCAGAGCTGGGACACATCATTGTGGACGACCGCGAAGAATAAGGGGCACGCTCTTGAACGGTGACGAGCGGTCTGCGCGGTGGGTCGTGGCAACGCAGGTTGGAGAAGCTGCAGAGACCCTAGCGCGTGAGTTGAAGCTGCCACGAGCTCTTGCGGAAATCTTAATCTGCCGAGGGATGGGAAACGTGGAGCAGGCGCGGGCGTTTCTGTTCCCTGCTCTCGATCAATTGCACGATCCGATGTTGATGCTGGGCATGGAAGCTGCCGTGACTCGGCTGCACGCGGCAATGGCTGCGAGCGAATCCGTGCTGATCTACGGCGACTATGACGTGGATGGAACCGTGGCAACGGTGCTACTGAAGACCGCGGCCGAACGCGCAGCAGCGTCGATGGGTGTTACCGCGGATGTTCGATATCACATCCCGCACCGCATCCGCGAAGGCTATGGAATGCAGGAATCTCGCATAGCCACGGCGGTTGAAGAAGGTGTGAAGCTGGTGGTGAGCGTGGACACCGGCATTCGCGCATTCGCTGCGGCAGAGGAATGTAAACGGCTAGGGCTGGACCTGATTGTTACAGATCATCATCTGCCGGAAGATGGTGGCGTGCCGCAGGCGTTGGCGGTGCTGAATCCGAACCAGGCAGGAGACACGTATCCGTACAAAGAACTGTGCGGAGCGGCTGTGGCATTCAAGCTGGCGCAGGCGTTGCTGGAAAGCACTGCTCGCGATGAAGATGAGCGCACGCGGCTGCGCGAGAAAACTTTGCCGTCGTTCCTGAAGCTTCTGGCAATTGCGACGATTGCCGATGCCGTGCCGCTAACGGGCGAAAATCGCGTGATTGCGTCAATCGGGCTGCGGGAGCTGCGGAAACCCTCCCAACCGGGGCTGCGGGAGCTGATGGAGCTGGCGGCGATTGATGCGTCGCAGCCGATTTCGGCGACAGATGTGGGTTTCCGGCTGGCGCCGAGGATCAATGCGGCGGGACGGATGGATATTGCCAGCGATGTAGTGGAGATGTTTCTGGCGAAAGATGTGGAGGTTGCGCGTGGGCTGGCTGAAAAGCTGCACCGGCTGAATGACGACCGCCGTGCAACCGAGGCCGAGGCGCTTCGCGAGATTGAGGCTCGGCTGGAAAAGTCGATGGCTTCAAGTGAAGGTCTGCCGGGGATCGTAGTGCTGGACGATGCGCCTGAAGAAGGCCAGCCGGTGAAGGGCTGGCACCGCGGGGTGGTGGGAATTCTGGCATCGCGGGTAGTTGACCGCACGGGAAAGCCGGCGCTGGTGATGACCCACGAAGACGGGCTGGCATACGGATCAGGACGGTCAGTAAAGGGATTTCATCTGCTGGACGCGCTGACCGCGGTACATTCTGAGGGCAATGAGGGACTTTTTACAAGATTTGGCGGACATGCGCACGCGGTAGGGTTCTCGCTGCCTAGCGAGAGCGTGGCAGAGCTACGGTCGAGGATGGAGCTGTATGCGAAATCGCGCGCGCTGGACGAGGAAGCTGCAGAAGAGACGGTCGAGTGCGATGCCGAGCTGCGGTTGGGTGAGATTACGCCGGATTTCCTGAGCGCGTTGGAGCTGCTGGGGCCGTTTGGAAATGGCAATCCGGAGCCGTTGTGGGTGAGCCGAGGGGTTCGACTGGCGCAGGCGCTGAAGGTGGTGAAGGAGCGGCATCTGCGGTTGAGCGTTGAGGACCCCGAGGGCGGCGTGCGCTTTGGAGGCATGGCATGGAGCCGGCGATCGAACTGGGCGGAACGGGCGCAAGAGAATGGATGGGCGCAGGGAGACAGGATGGACCTTGTGTACAGGCTGCGGCATAACCGGCATCCGGATTTTGGCGGGTGGGAGCTGGAAGTGCTCGACCTGCGCAATGAAGCTACAGAAGTGCGCACCGAAAACTGATCCAGCGCATCGTATCGAAAGACGAATTCAGGTAGGAGATTGTTGCAATCGAGGATGCACCGAAATTAGGGCGTGCCTCTTATATACTTCTTTCTGCTTATGGCTCAACAAGAAACAGGACGCGGGCGAATCTGGTGGTGGGTGCTGGCGGCCGCCGTGGTATGCGCGGGATTGGTGTTTTATATCCGCGCACAGCGTGGTTTGGTTCGCGTAAACGTGGCGAAGGTGGAGCGGCAGGACCTGACCAGCACGCAGCCAACCAACGGAATAGTTAAACCAACCGAGGATTTTGAACCGCACGCTCCGGTGCCGACGACTGTGCAGCAAGTGTTTGTGCACCTGAACCAGAAGGTGGCGAAGGGACAAGAGCTATTGCTGTTGGACGATAGTGATGTGCGTAAGCAACTGGCGGGCGGATTGGCAACACTGGCCCAGGCACAGACCATGCTACGC
>Ga0206871_10167_pt1 | contig 17646 bp, 17 predicted proteins | sample Alteio_BWOrgCont_33_FD_152627 | JGI IMG/M metagenome (GOLD analysis project Ga0206871, IMG submission 152627) | Enriched cells from forest soil in Barre Woods Harvard Forest LTER site, Petersham, Massachusetts, United States -... | ecosystem: Environmental > Terrestrial > Soil > Temperate forest >...
ATTCAAAATGGGGGACGACCCGGTGCCGTATTTTACCTTTTGGAAGGACGATTTGTTCCACATGGAACATTCCAGGACGAAACCGGCGGGAAACTTCCCGGACAATAAGTATCCGGCTGGTTCAATGCTTAATCGAATCAACGGACAACTTCCTTGTTATATTACATTTACAACTGAAAATACGGCTAAAATTATTCGGGATAATTTGCATAAGTCTCCCATGTATTCCGGTGTCATAGAGGGGGTTGGACCGCGGTATTGTCCTTCGATTGAGGATAAAATCGTCAAGTTTCCAGAAAAGCAGCGGCATCAGATTTTTCTTGAACCGGAGGGTATCGAAACCGACGAGTTCTACGTTAATGGATTTTCGACGTCTCTCCCATTTGATGTTCAAGTCGATCTGGTCCGGACCATCGTCGGTTGCGAGAGCGCCGAGATACTTCGGCCGGCCTATGCGGTTGAATACGATTTTGCCAACCCGACGCAGCTCCATCCCTGGCTGGAAACGAAAGTTTGTCGAAACTTGTTTTTAGCCGGGCAAATCAATGGGACGTCCGGCTATGAGGAGGCAGGTTGCCAGGGTTTGATGGCGGGTATCAACGCTGCGCGCTGGGTCAAAGAGCAGCCACCACTGGTGTTGCGTCGTGACCAGGCCTATATCGGCGTGTTGATTGATGACCTGGTTACTAAGGGGACCATTGAGCCGTACCGGATGTTCACTTCGCGCGCGGAATACCGGCTGTTGTTGCGCCAGGACAATGCGGATCTTCGACTGTCCGGTCTGGGTCATGAAATCGGCCTATTGCCGGACCGGAACTATCAAAAGTTCACGATCAAGAAGGCAAAGATCGATGATGAGATGATAAGATTAAGTAATACATTTAATAATTCACACTTATTATCAAAAATCCTCTCCCGGCCCGAGATGACCTATGCGCAAATGCCGGACCGCGATGATTCGTTGCCGGAGGAAGTGATCCAGCAGGTTGAGATCGCGGTGAAATACGCGGGATACATCGAGCGCCAGGAGGTGGAGATCACCAAATTCAAGAAACTGGAAGGAAAGCAGATTCCCGATGATTTCGATTTCACGACCGTGCCGAGCTTGCGATTGGAAGCGCGGCAGAAACTTTCAAAGATCCGTCCCGCAACCATCGGCCAGGCGGCCAGGATATCCGGAGTTTCGCCGGCAGACATCAGCATCGTGCTGGTCTGTTTGAAACGATACGACAATGGAAAAAGCGAGGTGGCAAATGGCAACGGAAATTGTGAGACGTGTGAGTGGTAAGCTGCAACTAGCCACCGCTCGTCTCCGGCGGCGAGCAATAACGAGAGACCGAACCAACAGAATTTATAAAAAGCCGTTGGGCCGCGGAGTGTAAAGTGGACGATGCATGCAGAACGAAGAACTACGGAAAAACTGCAGGTGCCTTGGCAGACTGTAACCATAATGGCTGTCCGACATGGATTCGAACCATGAATAACGCCTCCAAAGGGCGCTGTGTTACCATTACACCATCGGACAAACCGCGATTATCCTAGTTTTTCGGCGCGTTTTGCGCAAAGAGAAAATCGGCGGGATTTCCCTGAAAGAAAGTTTGCCCGAATCGTGTTTCAAGGACACACTATGATGGTTTAATGAACGAAGCCGTTATCACCGAACAGCCGCCCGCGAAGAAAATTCTTCCGCAGGCGCAGCCAGATTTTTCCAAGCCTGTTTCGCGTCCCAGGAAAGGTACGCTCAAGCTCATCGGCGAGGTCCTCAAGCATGGCGGGCCGGGGTATCTGCAATTTGCCATCACGAACATCTGCAATGCGGATTGCGGTTTCTGCGGGTTCGCGCGTTCGAAATTCGATCCCAAGGCGCGGCGGAGTGTGACCCTGGATGAAGCCAAAGAGGCCATCGACATCGCGCTTAGGAATCATATCGGTTACCTGCTGTTTGTGGGCGGCGAGCCGATGGTGCACCGCGACCTGCGGGCGATGACCCGCTATGCCGCGGAGCGTGGCATCCATCCAATGATCTGTACGAATGGCGGCCTGTGGACCGACGAGAACATGCGAGGCCTGGCGAGCGATGGATTAAGCAGCGTGATTATGTCCATTGACGCACACGATGTCGGGAAACATGAAAAGAACCGCGGCCTGACGGATGTCTGCAAGAAGATCAAGCGGGCGAACGAATTCTTTCATAGCGTCGGGATCCAAACGACCGCGAGCATCACGGCGAGCCGGTTGATCGAGGATTACGATAAGCTGCCGGCTTTCCTGGAATCACTCAATTTCAAGAGTTGCACGTTCAGCTATCCACTGACTTCGCTGGCGAGCAGTTATTTGAGCTTCAGCGACAGCGGGCTGGTGAATTATTCAAAGGACGAGTTGATCGAGCTATTTGGCAGGATCAAATCGATGAAAGCGCGGAGCGGGTTTCCGGTGGTCAACCCGGATGAATCGCTCTCGGAGATGCAGAGGCATCTGCGCGGGGAAAAAGAAAAATTTGGCTGTCTGGGCGGGCACAAATATTTTTATCTGGACTGGAACCTGGACCTCTACCGCTGTCATTTCTGGGAAAAGCCGATGTGCAAGGTGCAGGAATGGGACGATTCGAAGCTGATCCGCGACGGTTGTACGCGTTGCATGATCGACTGTTACCGCGACCCAAGCGTGTTGCAATTCGTGGCCATCAGCGCCAGTGACGCGTGGAACAACTTGAAGAAAGGCAACCTGGCGGGAGCAGCGAAGCATATTTTTGATTCGCGCAATGTGACTTCGATCAAGGCGATCTGGGATGACCGCAAATGGATCGGCGGCGTTTAGACGGTTGCCATGCCGACGCCTCCGTCAACGGTGATCGCCAACGGAAAACCCGTGGAGGGAAAATTCCCAAGCTCCATCGAGGCATTTTTATTCGCTCAGAATTTATTACCCCGCAGCGTGGTGGTGGAACACAACGGCGAAGCGGTGGCGCCGTCCGAATTTTCCAAACGAATTTTGAACGCAGGCGACCGGTTGGAAATCGTAAAGATAGTGGCAGGCGGATAATTGAGATATCTATGAATTCCGGAAAGTTTTTTATTTTTGCAGCAACGCTGGCTTTTACTGTTTTAACGGCAAGAGCGGACGATTCCAATTCCGTGGCACAGGACTGGGAGACGCTAACGAATTTTTCAATGCCGACGCCGCCGATGGATTGGAACACGAACCCGCCGACCCAGGAGCAACTCGACAAATTTAACGATGCGGAAGCGGCTGCGGCATCCAGGGAAGCGGACCAGGCGCGGCAATTCTACCTGAATTTTCCGGGCGACACCAATGCCATCGGCGCGCGCCTGCTGGAGGTGGCGGCGTTGCAGGCAGCGGTGCATTATGGTGCAACCAACCGTCTGGACACGCTTGACGCGCGCGAGGAAACGTTGATCGACGACACAAATATCCCGGAGGGAGACCGCTATGAGTTGAGGTTGGACCAGGTCGGGCGCGAGATAAAGGCTGCGGATGATTCAGGAGGAGACGTGAATGCCGCCGAAGAATCGGCAGGGCGCGAACTGGTGAAGGAATTTCCCGATGGACCGGCGGGGTATCAGCTTTTGACCGACCAGGCCATGTCGGGCGACCTGCTGAAAATGCATGATCTGGCCACGGTGATGGCCGACAGCGGCGGCCCAAAGGAACTTACCGACTATGGTACAAGTTTATTGAACCAGCTTAACATTGTCGGCAAGCCATTGCCGATCCATTTTAAAGCCGAGGATGGCAGTGAAATCGATTCTACGACACTGTCAAACAAGGTTGTGCTGGTGGATTTTTGGGCCAGTTGGTGCGCGCCATGTGTCGCGTCCATCCCCGGACTCGTGAAGCTTTACGGGGAATATCATGCCAAGGGACTGGAGATTGTGGGAATCAATTTCGATGACGACACCAACGCTGCCCAGAAATGCATCGACGAGCACCACATGCAATGGCCGCAAGATTTTGGAGGCTACGGCGCAGACAACTACTATGGCCGGATCTATGGAGAGACGATCCCCTATGTCTGGCTGGCGGATAAAAAGGGAATCGTCCAGGACATCCACGGTCGCGTGGACACTGAGGCAAAAATCGAGAAACTGCTCGCGAGGTAATTTGCGCATTTCGTTCTCCAAATCCGGCTTCGCGGGTTATAGACTCAGTGCAGAATGAATTGGACGGTTTTCTGGACAATCATCGGCTGGATCGGCAACGCGATATTTTTCTCGCGTTTCGTCGTGCAGTGGTACGCGACAGAGAAAAAAAAGCAGGTGGTGGTGCCCGTATTGTTTTGGTGGCTGAGCCTGGCCGGTTCGCTGTTGTTATTGTCGTATGCGATCTTTTACGACAAGCATCACGTCATCATCTTCGCCTATCTCTTCACCTGGATCCCATATACAAGGAACCTGATCATCCATTTCCGCCACGAACGGGCGCACACGGATTGCACGGGATGCGGACAAAAAATTCCGCCGCAGTCGAATTTTTGTCCGAACTGCGGCGTGAAAGTGGACTGAAAATTATCGTTGCAACGGGGCGGAGTTGGTCTCGATGCCGTATTTTACGAGGATGGGACGGAATTCAGGATGTTGATTGCCGTAAGCGACCAATTCGCCGACGAAATTTTTTATGGCCGGCAACTTTTTATTATACGGCTGGATGATCTGTGTGCGGACGTTATTGACGTCGTTGCCGATATGATGGGACTCGTATAAAAGATAAGCCACCAGGGTGCCGCTGACGACGATCAAGGCCAACAGCAACAGGAAAACCTGGCGTTGCAACGCAGCTACTTGCTCAGTGAGACCCGAATTGGAATCTAATTCGTTCATAAATCAATGTCCTTGAAGGATGCGAGTCAAAGCGGGGTTCGGGTATTTTTGATTGTAGGCGGCGGTTTCATTGGCCAGCGATTGCAACCGCAAATAGTTCTGGTTGATCTCCACAGCCTTGATTTGGAGCACATTGAGCTCGCGCGAACGGTTGATGGTTTGCAGGGCTAATATGACGCCTGCAACAACCAAAGCACCCAGCACGAAAGTCAGGATTCCGTTAAGCATCTCGCATTTCATAAGAATCCGGGAACTTTAGCGATTTGCGCCCGGATGTCCATAATGTTTTTGCGGAAAGGAATTGATTTTAACGGCCGATAATGGCATTACTGGCGGATAACTTACGCTGTGGCAAAAGAAGAACCAATCGAAGTTATGGGTAACGTCACACAAGTCCTGCCCGGGACGATGTTCCGCGTGGCGTTGTCCAATGGACACGAGGTCCTGGCGCATATCTCCGGCAAGATGCGGAAGAATTTCATCCGTATCTCGGTGGGCGACAAGGTCAACGTGGCCATGTCCCCCTACGACCTGAATAAGGCCCGCATCGTTTATCGGCATCCGTAAAAATTACTAAATGAAGATACATTTTTTTGGCGCGGCCCGGACGACGACCGGCTCGATGTATCTCATTGAGGTGAACGGGAAAAAGTTACTGCTCGAGTGCGGATTGTTCCAGGGCCATCGCCAGGAATCGGAGCGGCTCAACCAAACATTTCCTTTCGATCCGCGGCAAGTGGATGCCGTTGTGTTGAGCCATTCGCACCTCGATCATGCGGGTAAATTGCCGGCGTTGTGCAAGAATTACGACGGCCCTATCCACTGTACGGGTGCCACGAGCGACCTCTGCGGCATCATGTTGTTGGATTCCGCGCATATCCAGGAGCAGGATGCATTGTTTATCTCCAAGCTTCGCGCGCAGAAGCACCAGCCGCCGGTACAGCCGCTTTATACAACTCCGGATGCGGCGAAATGCGTGAAACAATTTATAGCGCACGATTACGAGAAAGCATTCGAGCCTGTGCCGGGCGTAGCTGTGACGTTCCGTGATGCGGGTCACATTCTCGGTTCCGCGCAAGTGATTTTGGACGTGCGGGAGAACGGGCGGAAATTTCGTTACCTCTTCAGCGGCGACATCGGCCGCGGCAATGATGAATTATTGTATGATCCCAAGCCGGTCGAGAATGTGGATTATCTCCAGATAGAATCGACTTACGCCGCGCGAGTGCATGAGCAACGCCCGGATGCTGATGACCTGGTGGGCAAAGCGGTCGGCGAAACATTGAAACAGAACGGGAAAGTCATCATTCCCGCCTTTTCCGTGGGGCGCACACAACAGATCGTCTATGTCTTGCATGAGCTGATTTGCGCCGGAAAACTTCCGCGTGTGCCGATGTTTGTGGACAGCCCTTTGAGCCTGCACGCGACGGATATTTACAAGCGGCACCCCGAGAGCCTGCGCGACACGATTTATGAGTCGATGTGCAGCGGTGAAGACCCCTTTGGCATGAGGAACCTGACTTACATCACCAGCGCGGAGGATTCCAAGAAGCTCAACGAGCGCAAGGATGGCATGGTGATCATCAGCGCCTCGGGCATGTGCGAGGCCGGACGGATCCGGCATCACTTGAAAAATAATATCAGCTTTGCAAATAACCTGATCCTGTTCATCGGTTATTGCGCGCCCGATACGCTTGGCGCCAAGATCATTGCGGGGGTGAGCCCGGTGAACATTTTCGGCGAACCGCACGAGGTCCGTTCCAAAGTCATTTCACTGGATACCTATTCCGGCCATGCGGATAAAAATGAATTGAAAGCCTACGTCCAGCGCATTTCCGGGGACATCAAGAAAGTCGTGTGTATCCATGGAGAAGAGCCGCAATGTCTGGCGCACGTCGAAACTTTGCGGGGGATGAAGCCAAAAGCGGACGTGATTGCTCCGAAATACATGCAGGTGGTGGAAATATGAAAGCAGCTCGTGTCTGTCACCAGTATTGATGCACTAATGGCTTGATTTCGGCGGCGTAGAGGGCCGCGATTTTTTTCATCGATTCCTTGGAGATGGGTTTCAGATCCGAGGCGGCGATATTTTCGGCGACCTGTGCCGGGCGTTTTGCCCCGGGAATCGCGCAAGTGACCGCCGGATATTCTAAAATCCAGCGCAACGCCAGTTGGGCCAGGGTCGCCTTATCGGGAACCAATGATTTCAATTCCTCCACCGCGCGCAAGCCGGTCTCAAAATCCACGCCAGAAAACGTCTCACCACGATCAAAGGCTTCGCCTTGCCGGTTAAAATTTCGATGGTCGTCTTTGGCAAAACTGCTCTTTTGCGTGATCTTGCCCGTCAGCATTCCCGATGACAACGGCACCCGGGCGAGAATCCCGACGTTGCGTTTACGGGCCTCCTCAAAAAACAGGTCAACCGGCCGCTGGCGAAAAATATTGAAGATGATCTGCACGGACTGGACATTCGGATATTCAATCGCTTTCAACGCCTCCTCGACTTTTTCGACGCTCACTCCGTAATGCAACAGCTTGCCGGTTTTGACCAGATCATCCAGCACGGTAAAAACTTCCGGCATATAATATACTGTCGTGGGCGGGCAATGCAGTTGCAACAGATCGATCGTATCCGTTTCCAGGTTCCGCAAACTGCGCTCCACCCAGGCGGTGAGGTTGCTGCGGTTGTAACCTTCCGGAGTTTGTTTTGGCAGCCGCCGGCCCGCTTTGGTGGCGATCCGAAACGGCTCGCGCCGCTCCTTTTTCAGTTTGGCCAGAAGGCGTTCGCTGCGGCCATCGCCATAAACATCCGCGGTATCAAAAAAATTGACGCCGCCGTCAAGCGCGGCATTGAGCGCGGCAAGCGAATCTTTGTCGTCAACGTCTCCCCAGGCGCCGCCGATCGCCCAGGCGCCGAAGCTGATTTCGGAAACCTTCCAGCCAGTCCTGCCAAGTTCGCGATATTTCATGCCGGAGAAATTAGCGGAAGGAGAGGCATAACGCAAAGTTGCAAATATGGGCCATTTGAAATCACTATAAATCACTATAAATCGTTATAAAGTGGCAAGCTGCCACTGGCCATTGCTCTCCTCCGGCGGAGAGCAGGCTGAGGCTGAAGGGTTAAACGGTAATTCGCGTTAAATCGCGTTAAATCGCGTAACAGGTGGCAATTTTTAATTTTAAATTTTAAGTTTTTAGTTGGAAGAATCCGCAGATTTCGCAGATAAACGCAGATTTTTTGGGCGCGATGATTGGTCCAGTGTCCGGCGCCGAAGTGGAAGTCCAGAGTCCACGTGTCTTTGCTTTGCTTCGACGCGGCAAACAGGCCGCAGCCTGCGATGTAATTCGCATTCATCAGGAGCAAGTTTAGCAGAAAAAATGGAAGTGTAATGTTGCTGGGAAACATTAAATGAAATGTAGAAGGTGGAATGCAGAATGCAGAAAACAGAAGTAAACCGCTAATTGACACTAATTTACGCAAATTTTAGGTGATGCTCCGTTAGTTTGTTGAGGAAAAACCAGAATGATTAGGCTTTAAGTCATGGGCAATTCCGAACTGGCCTGCGAATTGAGGCGGCCTAAACTAAGGGCAATGGCAATATCTGAAACAAAATCAAACGCCGTCTTGCTGGTCACGCTTAAATTTGTGGTCTCTGCCATGAAGCGATGGGTTCGCGGCCTGCTCGAACGTTGCCAGCCTGTCCTTCAAGTTTTTGTTCTCCGCCGTCAGCGTGATTATTTGCTCCTTCAACGCCGTTATCTCCTCTGGCGAATAGGACGATTTGAGCGGCGGAACGCCTGCCGTTGATTCTTTATTCATATTTGTATTTAGGTTTGCTGTTCGGTATTTACTATCTGTTGGAAACCTTAGCGACTGCGTCCTCTATGAACCCTACGGCTTTGACAATCGCAAAAAATATACCAACAAAGCAACCCACCAAAGTTGCCCCAACGCCGATAATGATTCCGCATTCGCGTTGGTTCAACAAGCCGATGTTAAAATCGAACGTGCCGTCAGGGTCTTTGACTGATGTGTTGTAAAAGAAGAAAAAATATACAACGCAAGCAATTCCACCCAGAAATAATATGGCTGCCAGTCCTAAAATTGTGTCGAAAAATCCTTGGTCGTCTGTTTTCTGGGCGAGCTGCTTTTGGGGTTCTGCCTTCAATCTGATGTAACTCTTACATAAGGGACACGGCACGGACTCTCCTTCCAGATTTTTTGGAAAGTCAATTATGCCCTTGCAATATGGGCAGGTCATTATCGGGTTTGTCGCATTCATATCATGGTGCGAAAATCGCACCCATTTCTAATCACATTCAGATAAATGTCAAGCGTGCTGAAATCGCACGCAAGATGAAGAAAACCAAGCCCTGTAATTTGGTTGGCAAACGTGTCAAAGAAGCCCGGTTGAAATGCCGACCTGTTGTCAGTCAAAACGATTTAGCGGGGAGATTGGCGGCAAAAGAGATTCCACTCGACAGGACGGCCATTACTAAAATCGAGAACCAATCACGAAAGGTGTCGGATTACGAATTGGTCGCCATTGCCCGCTCGCTAAAAGTCACTGTTGCTTGGTTGTTGGGCGAGCGTCTCTGATTCCAATTTTAGAAGTTTTTTGTAATCCCCAAGCCGGTGGGTTGGACAGGTTTTGTCCCACCCACCCTGACAGACTATTGCCTGAAAGATTAACAAAAGACGCCGCAGTGTTACTAGCACCACGGCGTCGCAAACCAAAGGTTCGTGGCCTCTGGAGTGCATATCTTTAGCAGATACAGCAATCATTTTATGCCACGAACACAGAAAGGCAAGAATGACGTGTCTGTGTTGTGCGGGTGAAACACAAAAGTTTGGGCGTTTCAAAAATAAAAATCGGGTTGTGCAACGCTATATCTGCGTTCGCTGCAACAAGACCTTTAGTGAGTCGCAACCTCTCGATGGCCTGCGTGTGGACTTCGGGCAGGCGTGCCGGGTCGTGCACCTGCTTTGCGAGTCAATGGGTATTCGCGCTATTCAGCGCATCACCGGCCTGCATCAGGAAACTATCCTGAACATCCTCGAAACCGCAGGACAAAGGGCTGCCGCCTTTATGGACGCTAAAATCCGAAACGTGAATGCCAGCGTGATTCAGGCCGATGAAATCCACTCGTTCGTGTATTCCAAGCAGCAAAACACAGATGGACGACACATTAATCGCGGCGACCAGTTCACCTATCTTTCGGTTGACCCACACTCAAAACTAATCGTCAACTGGCAGGTTGGGAAAAGGACAGCCGAGACGACGCGCGAATTTATGACTGACCTGAAAAATAGAATGGCAGGACGATTTCAGCTAACAACTGACAACTGGAAGGGCTATTCCGGCGTGGACGGCGCAGTGGCAGATGTGTTTGGTGAACAGGTTGATTACGCGGTTGAATCCAAATACTTCGCGTGTCCGGCCCCGTTTATTCCGCGTCGACTGATTGGCCTGCGTCGCCGTCGTAAAATCGGCAACCCGGATATGCGGCTGGCGACAACCTGTCACGCTGAACGCACCAACCTTTCAGTGCGATTGTTTAATCGCCGGTTCACTCGCTGCACCCTTGGGTATTCCAAGAAGCTGGAGAACTTGAAACACGCCGTCGCGCTGTTCGTGTGGCACTTTAATTTTGTGAGGGTTCACAGTGCCCACGCCAAGACCCCGGCACAGGTGGCGGGACTGGTCGAGAATCCCATGACCATTGAAGACCTGTTGAAGGGTTAGAGCGGAGGGGATGGGAGTTGAACCCACAGTGCCATTGTCGTGGCACGCGGCAGTTTCGTAGACTGCTTCACGATACCGATACGTGAACCCCTCCATCGCAGAAATAAAAAAGGCTGTGCGACAACACAGCCTTTTGACCGGGAATCAAAAACTTCAACCCGGTGGTCGCGGTCGGTATAGCCGCAAGCCAGTAAGAATATCTCTTAAACCCCAATTTTTTGCAAGCCTATTTTTTATAGCCTAAAACCCCAGTTTTCCCAACAAACTAACGGAGCATCACCAAATTTTAAGCATAAGGAGTCGCGCGAAGTGCGCGAAAAAACGATGCTAAGAAAATCGGGAAAGCGAAAAATCGGGAAAATGGGAACGGTAAGTTACGGGCCTTTAAGAGTGCCGTGCTTCGCACGGGAGAAGCTGATGCAAAACGATGCAAGGACGGCCGGAAAGCGAGAATCGGAAAACAAATTCAGCAAAGCGGGACAGGTTCATGCGAATTAAGGCCAATTGACAAGAAAAGGAAAGAAAAGGAAAGAAAATGAGACCCGCCTTCGCTGAAGCTATGGCGCGGCAAGCTGGGAAATTGAACGCAAAAATGCGTGTCAAAACCATGGTTAAAGGTTAAAAGTTACAGGATTGGGAACGGATGCGAAGGCGCAAAACATGAATTCAATTTTATATAAATACTTGGGACTGATCAATTTATGTAGGAACTCAGAAAATCCTCGACAGTCTGCATCTTGGGATTGTAAGCCTAAAGGGCCAATGGGCCCCTTAGGAGAACAGCTGAACGGCAAACCTCATTACGATATGGATGACGGTGATGGGAATGACTCAAGAATTGACGAAAATGGCAAGCCAGTAAGCGAAGAAGAGGCGCATCCAAGAGTGTCCTCCCGGAGGAGACTCTAGAGACTCCAGAAACGAGTCCAAAGATAGGGACGGATACGGATCCAATAATAGATCCAGACATTATTTTTTGATATTTGAAATAGGGTAAAATAATCTTGAATAATTGATTTATCACTTTGTAACAATATGGCAAATAAACTAACTACTTACGTAGGTGCGGTAGAAGATGGCTATTTTCCGCATTTGCGTGAACGAGGTTTTCCGTTTGCGCTTGGTGTGTCCCACGTGAACGGCCAAGTTGCTCTACGCACAAATTTGGTTCGACTCTTAAAAGAGATACCCAATAATAATCAGCGATGGGCATATTCTTTCATTGGACCATTAGAGCAGCGACACAATCTATCTGTTTTAAGTTTGCTAGCGGAACAATGGCCTGACGTAGGAATCCATCTCTCAGAGATGTTGAAAACTGAAGCACAAGCAATGACTTTTTGTGAAATTGCTTTTCTAGCACCTCATTCTTTAATTGAGGAAATGTTGTTAAGGTCAAATCTCAGTTTCGGATGGGATTTAACATTGTGTGGGTGGCTTTTAAATACAATGGAACAAGCGGATCTATTTCTCGATTTCAAACGCGATGACAAGGTGCGATTTACAATTCCATCACCAGCGATTGAGTTAGCATTTGCCTCATCCGAGGATTGGGATCGAATAGAATTCTTTTCGGCACGCGAAGAAATACTAACAAAAATCGAGGAGGGACTCCTTAAACGGTATCAGCACTTACCTCATTGATTTGACACGCGAATTATTTATAGAAATGTCTTGTGAAAAGAAATTTTATACCAATCTTCTTCACCGTCATAAATATGTTGGTGACACTGCCTAGCCTTCGCGCCCAAACTAATTTGAAAGACGCTTACAGGAATGATTTTCTTATCGGAACGGCGGTCAATGAATCACAATACGAAGGAGCCGATCTCCGGGCGGTATCCATAATCACGAATCAATTTAACGCCATTACCCCGGAAAATGCCTTTTTAGTCAGGAAATGAACTTAATGCGCCAAACATGGCGGAAACCGTTGAAACGGTTGTGGTCATTCTGTTGTGTGAACACCGGGCTAAAGCCCGGTGTTAATGAAAGTGGTGTTAATTGAGGCGAAGCTGTTTTTACTTCACAATATGTGAATACCGGGACTGACACTTTTAAGAATGAAAAAAAGCGGCAGAAGACAGCCGCATTCCACGACGCTGACGCGTTGGCCATGTACCCTGACTATCACGGCTAATGAGGTTATAGGATGACCTGCCTTGCTCGCCTGGAGGTGATTTTTTGGGCGGCGCAGCAGCACCGCCCTACCATCGAATTGCTAGACTGCAATGCGGCATTGCTCACAAGCCGGCGCAGAATGAGAGCAGGCGCCTGATAACCGGTCCATATTTTGCCGGATGGTCGAACTCACGCCAGCCAGCATTTCGTAGCGTTGGCGATAGAGGCTGCGCTTGTTCGGCCGGATGGTGGACAGGGCGCGGGGATTGAAAGCAAGAGGAAGGGTAAAGTTACCATCGGTTCCCAGGCATCCTCCGGATTCCAGCCAGAATTCGTCATAATCCGCCCGGATTTCCCGGTCGTCATGGGGCAAATTCCGGGTTTGATTGCTCACCGCACGAATGGCGGTAACATCCCAAAGGGAGGAAATCTCCTGGAGGGTGAAGAGCAACAAGGCTTTGGGGCGCAGGCCATGCATTTCCCGCGTGATCGCCACCACCGACTCGTGATCATAGCCGGCTTTGAATCCCTGAAGGCCGCCAATGAAAATCTCCGGTCGCCCGGCATGGCGCCAACAGACACAGAAAGTGAGGGTGAAGACCCGGGCCTGCTTTGTCTCATCATAAAGCACCAGAGACAATTCGCCCTCTTTCTCATACAGATTATGGTAGAGCAATCTCAGGCTGAAATGGCCCGAGTTGACGACCGGCAATCCGGCAACCACCGCGCCGGGCACCGTAAAAATTTCTTGAAAGGCGGACGCGGTAAAATATTTAAAAGCGAACGAATAGTGTTGCCGCAAGACCTGCCAGCGCTGCCGGGTGTTCAATCCGCGCATCAGATAGGGGCGTTGCAGTTTCAACAAGAGGCGCGGATGGCTTTGGACCAGCGGGGTCAATCCGGGGGTTTGCCACAAGTCAAACCAGTCCTGGCTCAAGCGAGGCGAGGCAATGCCGCGGGCAATAAATTTCAATCGATGTTTCCAGCCCGGCAAACCCGGTTTGTCATGGACTTTGTAGGCATTGGAGAGCAGTTCACGCGGAAAATGGCCCAGTCGAGGCCAGGTTTGCCCGGCCCGGATTCCGATCTCAAATGGGGCTAACGTTTGGTGTGCTAATGCGTCCATAGCAAAGGGTTCGACTGATGGAACGATTGTCTCTTAAACCAGAAATTATTTCAATGTTAAACTCCACTACTTTTACATTGGTTCGTTTTGCGGTCCGATCAACATTTCCCGTCTTTGCGGGATGGCGGCTTTAGGTTAAATTTCGGACATGCAACCGGAGAAATACACGCTCAAATCGCAGGAAGCGATCCAGGCGGCGCAACGCCTGGCCCGCGAATATTCGCACCAGGAAATCGACGGCGAGCACCTGGCGCTGGCGCTCATCGGCCAGGCGGAGAGCCATATCCCGGACCTGCTCGAACGCATCGGAGTGCCCGTGGCGCGGTTAAAGCCGGATTTGGAGGCGGAATTGGCGCGGCGGCACAAGGTGCAGGGCACAGGCGAAGCCTACGCCGGCCCGGACCTGCGCAAATCACTCGAAGCCGCGCAAGCCGAGGCGACCAAACTCAAGGATGATTACGTCAGCACCGAGCATTTGTTGCTTGGGTTGCTCGATAGCGGCGGAACATCGTTGAAAAAGATTTTTGCCCGGCACGGACTCAAGCGGGACGCGGTGCTCAAGGCGCTCACCGACCTGCGCGGCAACCAGCGAGTCACCGACGAGAATCCCGAGGCTAAATTCCAGGCATTGGAGAAATACGGACGCGATCTGACGGCATTGGCGCGGCAGGGAAAAATCGACCCGGTGATCGGCCGGGACGAGGAAATCCGCCGGGTGATGCAGGTGCTTACGCGGCGAACGAAAAACAATCCGGTGCTCATTGGCGAACCCGGTGTGGGCAAGACGGCCATCGCCGAGGGGTTGGCCCGCCGAATCGTGAGCGGGGACGTGCCGGAATCACTCAAGAACAAGCAACTAGTGGCGATGGACCTCGGCGCGATGATCGCCGGGGCGAAGTACCGGGGAGAATTTGAGGACCGGCTCAAGGCATTTTTGAAGGAAATCACCGCGAGCCAGGGCAAAGTCATTTTGTTCATCGACGAGTTGCATACGCTTGTGGGCGCGGGCGCGGCGGAAGGCGCCACGGATGCGGCAAATATCATGAAACCGCAATTGGCGCGCGGGGAATTGCGGTGTGTGGGCGCGACGACGCTCGATGAATATCGCAAATATATCGAAAAAGACCCGGCGTTGGAGCGGCGTTTCCAACCGGTGAATGTGGCCGAGCCGACGGTTGAGGCGACGATCGCCATCCTGCGCGGGCTTAAAGAACGTTATGAAGTGCATCATGGTGTGCGCATCCAGGATTCCGCATTGGTGGCGGCGGCGACATTGTCGCATCGTTATATCACCGACCGGTTCCTGCCGGACAAGGCGATCGACCTTGTGGATGAGGCGGCTTCGCGCATCAAGATGGAACTGGATTCCAAACCGACCGAATTGGACCAGCTTGACCGGCAGATATTGCAATTGGAGATCGAGCGCACCTCATTGGCCAAAGAAAAAGATACGGCAAGCAAGGAGCGGCTGAAGCTGCTCGACAAGGAACTGGCCAATCTCAAAGAAAAATCCAACGCCTTGACGGCACAGTGGCAAAACGAGAAGACCGCGGTCAATGCGGTGAGCGTCGTGCAGTCGCAATTGGAGCAGGCGAAAATCGAGTTGGAGCAGGCGCAGCGAAAAGGCGACCTGAACCTGGCTGCGCAAATCCAATACGGAAAGATCCCCGACCTGGAAAAGAAGCTGGCCACAATAGAAAAGCAATCGGCGCAGGCCACACGCACGTCGTTATTGAGGCAGGAAGTGACGGATGAAGACATCGCGCGCGTCGTGGCTGCCTGGACGCATATCCCGGTTTCGCGAATGCTGGAAGGTGAACGGCAAAAGCTGGTGAAGATGGAAGAGCGGCTTTCGCAGAGGGTCATCGGACAAAAAGAAGCCCTCAAAGCCGTCTCGGATGCCGTGCGCCGCGCGCGCAGCGGATTGCAAGACCCGAACCGCCCGATCGGCTCGTTCATTTTCCTGGGACCAACGGGAGTAGGCAAAACAGAGACAGCGCGCGCGCTGGCGGAGTTCCTCTTTGACGACGAAAACGCGATGGTGCGCCTGGACATGAGCGAGTACATGGAAAAATTTTCGGTACAACGGCTCATCGGCGCGCCGCCCGGATACGTCGGTTATGAGGAAGGCGGGCAATTGAGCGAAGCGGTCCGCCGGCGGCCATATTCGGTGGTGCTGTTCGATGAGATCGAGAAGGCGCACCCCGATGTCTTCAACGTGCTGCTGCAGGTGCTCGACGATGGCCGGCTCACGGATGGACAGGGGCGCACGGTGGATTTCAAGAACACCATCGTCATCATGACCAGCAACATCGGTTCGCCGATCATCCAGGAATATTTCATGGAAGGAAAAAATTCGACGTCGGCAAAAATGGCGATGGAAGACAAGGTGATGGGCGAATTGAAGAAACATTTCCGGCCGGAATTCCTGAATCGCGTGGATGATGTCATCATTTTCCAGAGCCTGGACGAGGAGGAACTGGCGAAGATCGTGGAGATCCAGGTAATGCACCTGGAAAAACGGCTGGCGCAGCAAAATCTTACCCTTCAACTGGATGCCGGCGCGAAAAAGCTGCTGGCCCGCGAAGGTTATGACCCGCAATTCGGCGCGCGCCCGCTCAAACGAACGATACAGGAACAACTGCTTAATCCGCTCTCATTGCGGTTGCTTGAAGGAGAGTTTAAGCCCGGCGACAAGATCAAGGTCACGGCGGATGATGATAAATTGGTGTTTGCGAAGAAGTGATAGGGTGGCTGATGGGGCCAGGACTTGACGTAGAAAAGTAGAGGGAGCAGGCTTGTGTGTATAACAATGAAAGGCTACAAAGTGCGGTAGCCTGAATTCCTGTGCTGCGTGAAAATTACGCTAATAATTTTACTTGGAATTGTTGTTCTGGCATTCGTCGCGTATTTGTTCTTCTTCCCGCGCGACACTTTTATCATCGTTGCGAGACCTAGCGGCGGTTCGGTCATATTTTCGCACAGTAGCATTTCGTTTGAGTCTGCACCTGACCGTTACACCACGAATGGGTTCGAACATATTGAGCCGTACGTGTCACGTTTGCTCGTCACCACGAATCGTTTCAAGTTCCTGAATATCTTTACGCCCGATGGAAACCGTGGTTTTGCACTCTGCGCTAAGGATGGCAAGGTCGAGGCAGGGCTGACGGTTGAGTGGCGACAGGAGTCACAAAGGGAGGCAGCCATTCGCGCCTTCTTTGGCTCGCTTGGCATCGCACCATCCCGTGACTACCTTGCTGGCAATGGTGGAGTCCCAGACTCGACCCGTGTCCTGGAATATCCAATTAGCGGCAACAGCACCGAGGTCACTGCGTTTACCAAGCGCATCTTGCAGGAATTGTGTGGCGTTTCGCCGACCGAGGCGTTGGACATCAAATATCAAGAGAAGTGACCATGAGAGTGAAGGGACATCACATACACCGAGTTTATGACCGCTCAGAACCAAAATTTATGTGAGAGATGCCGCGAGCGTCCAGCCACATATTTCATTTGCTGTGCTAACACCGGCAAGTCGGAGCAATTGTGCGAGCAGTGTTATCGAGGGTCATTATCGCCCGAAGAGCTGGCTTCCACCGACCGCTTTCGAGACATCGTGGAAAAAGGGAAATGCAAGTATTGTGGCGCACCTGCCAAGACCGGTTGCGGGAGCTTTTGGAGCTTTTCTTTCCAAGGTGAGTTTTTCGATTTATCATGCAAAGCTTGTAATGAAGATTTGGCCGACTTTTATCAGCGGCCCGAAAATGCGATGCCAGATGTTCCCGATTACGAAGCAGCATTTCGAAATGAGGAATTC
>Ga0206871_10168_pt1 | contig 17441 bp, 13 predicted proteins | sample Alteio_BWOrgCont_33_FD_152627 | JGI IMG/M metagenome (GOLD analysis project Ga0206871, IMG submission 152627) | Enriched cells from forest soil in Barre Woods Harvard Forest LTER site, Petersham, Massachusetts, United States -... | ecosystem: Environmental > Terrestrial > Soil > Temperate forest >...
CAGATTGATGCCACCTTCGGGTTGGGTCTCCTTCCTGCGATTGTAACCAATTACACCGCTACGGAGGCTATCATGAAACAAACGAAGAACATCGCTCGTAAGATCGTAACGACGTTAGTGCTTGGGGTGGTGCTCCTGCGGGAAGGAGACCTCAACTCGACGAGTGGCGGGTCTGCAGAAAATGTGGGGGTCGCCAAGAGTGAGCATCAAGCAGGCTAAAACCTCCCTTCCCGCACCATCGAACCCGACGCCGCAAGGCGTCGGGTTTTTGTAGTAACACTTTACTGACAACTTGATCCCAAACCCTAGCGGCGCTTATAGAAATCATGCAATTGCTTCCCTATAGAATGCGAGAATAACGATGATGCCATATCCAGATACTTTTCTTCATTTCATTGCGACTTGTTCGGCTGGATTGGCCGCCCTTTTCATAATTTTTAGCCTCCTCTCGGACGAACGAGATCATTGCCTTCGCGTTGCCGGTCTTTGTTTGATTTGTTGTTTTGCACTTTTTTCTGATTCGAGTTGGACTTATGGAATTTCTATTTTCTTGACCGCCACAGCAATTACGGAATTAAAATTTATCGAACGATTAGCTGCCATTATCTTTCGAACGAAAGAATACTGGACGCCAGAACGTTCGCCTGCTCCCCCGAAGGGGGACGAAGTTCCGTCTCCGGCTGTCGTCGGGAAGGGGATGGTTGATGGTGTGGGAGGGAACCGAGATCCCACTCATGCGGAGAATGTAGTCTCGCCGTCAATTGACAAGTCGGAGCTGAATGCTGGAAGTGCGGTTCCAGACGAACAGACCTCGGCGATGGAATATAGCGTTATGTCAAGAAGCCCACTAATAAAGCAGTTTGGCGGACTTCCTCGAGTTTATGAGATATTGTCAATCGATAAATTCTCAAAGACCACGGGTCGTTCCTTTGAAAATAATGTAGAGATAAAGCTGAAGTCAGGTCCTATTGTCCTAGATGCCTTCTCCGAAGGTAAGGCAGGTTTGCCTGACATTCTTGTCGAGGTCAAAACTCTTTTACATCAAAACGAACAAGATCTTATTTGGGGCGCGCATAAAGCTCTTATGGCCATGAATGCTTATCGCGATGAAACAAAACGAACTATTGTCGGTGCATTTATCGTTGTTATTCAATCTCAAAAAGACCTATCCGTGGTAACTCGGCAGCGCCTAGAGAATCTCGTACTGGCGCAAAAATTCACTGTACAGTTGAAGATACATCAGTTCTCTGAACTATTCGTTCGGTAGTGAAATTAGCACTGATCTTCCCCCCGAAAAGTGGACACCGGGTTAAGATTGTTTGGACCTACGGAGATGATGGTGATAAAATGACGCCGTGCCAGTGGGAGGGAGACACCCAGACTCCAAGGTCGAGAAGTTTGAAATCGTCGGTTCGAAATTTCGACATACGTTCGATCCGTTCCCGAAACCAATCACCGTCATGCGGGAGCTGCAATGAGCCTGTCAGGGTTGGCAGTCTCGCTGGCTCGAACGGCTCCAGAATCATATCGAAGGCGTCACATCGGTCTATGCCGGTACCGGACTCACTATCGAGACTATCGGCCAATTGTTCGATCACGTATACGAGCAACGGAAATCAACGGTCACGGCCTCAACAACCGACCGGGACCGCTACCGATTGAAGCTGTGGCGCGATGAGATTGGGAACGATCGACCGCTGTCAGAGCTGACTCCTGAAATTATTTCCGAAGCGTTCGCGCGAATCGGGAAGAGGACCAGTCCATCAACCGCAAACACCAGTCTGGGCGTCTTCAAGACCTTCATGACCTGGGCTGCTAACAAGGGGATCGTCATGGATCAAAGTCACCGGACCGTTCGCCGCCGCAGAGAGCCATCGGCTGCACGTCACCGTCGTGCCTGGTGGACGTCGGATCAGGTCAGATTGGCGCTCACGTGCGCGGCCGAAGATCCGCATCAACCGACCGCTACCCTCCTCGTAGCCTGTGGTTGCCTGCTCGGTCTACGGGTCGAGGAGATCATCATGCTTCGGTGGCAAGATCTCAATCTCGATGCCATTGATCCCCGCACCGGCGCTCCCAGTCCTGTGTGCCATGTCACCGAGAACAACGGATGGGTGCCCAAGGACAAGGAGGGTCGGGACATCCCGATCTCTGCGGAGCTGCTTGCCATCCTCAAGCAGCATCGGCAAAAGGAGGGATTCCTCCTCAGCTGCGAGCCAAAACGGACTGGACGGCCCCGTCCTGGGTCTGGGTGGCGGTATCGATACAATCCACACAAGACCTGGAAGCGGATTCTCGCGCGTGTCGTGAAGGCAGGGGGAACGTCAATCACCATGTACGGGATGCGTCATTCCTTTGCCTCCAACCTGCTGATTGCCGGGGTCTCAGACGTCAAGGTTGCTCGGTGGCTTGGGCATGGCGACACGAGGATGCTCCACGAGCACTATGGCCCCTTGCTCAGCTACGACGACGACATCAACGCCATGGGGTTCGGCACGGTGAAGGGCGATGCGTAGGGGAGGAATGTTGACCGGCGGGGATGACCCGCCGGTTAGCATTCTCTTTACCTGGAGCGGCGACTAGGGCTCTCATTCTAACCCTCTTTTGTGGACGGATTTGTGGACAAAGCCACTTCTGCCGCATGCCAAAAGCCGACAAAAGGTGCCAGAAAACGAAATACCCACGGCTTTCACCGTGGGTTTCGTATTGGAGCGGGCGAAGAGACTCGAACTCTCGACCTACAGCATGGCAAGCAGGGGGCTACTAACAACATCCGGTAACTACTCGACTTAGCGTGTGAATGAGCATAAGTGGCGTTCATATTCCGAGGTGCGAAAACATTGGAAATTCGCCCAAAGACGGTTTCCGCTGTGTCGGCGGTGGCATGACCTAACCTGAGTATTGGAGGAAACTAGGGGACCAGCGCTGTTCGGCTGTATCACACCAAGGTTGTCAATATTATGCTATAGCAGATCACTCCGGAAGAAAAATTATAAGATAAGTTATAACAACAACTTACGTATTATACATGAATTTAGGTTTTGTCAACCTTGGATGAATCATGACGCACACATCGTTATAATTGTGTGCATAGGAGTTTCCCATGTACAAAACCTCACCTCCAAATCCCTCATCCGAGCAGCGCAACGTTCGAGTCTGTCGGTGCATCGAATGGCGAGTTACCTGGGACCACATATCTGGTACCAGATCAGTTCGTAGTAAACGCGACTTCAAACATGAGAGTAGTGCACGCCAATTTGCTCAACGCCTAATTCATATGAGTGCGAGTGTTTCAGGGAACCGCTCAACCTCGCTAGGCGCCGAACACCATGGAGGCGGCCATGAAAATTGTAAATAATATAACGGGGACTCCGTTGCGGAACGGTCGTTGGGAGGTGCGTTGGCGTGAATATCATCCAGGGCTTCCTCCGAGCAGTCGACGGCGCGTGGTGGCGAGCGAACAGGAGATGTCGGAGCTTGTCGCATCCATTGAACCCATCGTCCTCAAATCGCAGACCGAAAAGAGTCTGGTCGACAAGAAGGCGGGGGTGCGTACGTCGGTGGAGGCGGCCCTGATACAATATGAGGCATGGCTAATTTCAGGCAGACGGGTTCCTGAGCATATTCGGAATGTGATATCAGCCATTCGGAATCGATGCCGCGAGGCACAAATCCACTACTGTGATCAAATATCCTACCTATCGCTTAGTTCGATGATCAAGCATTATGCCGATTGTGCTGATCACGGACGATCTTTCGCTTCTGCTGTCAAGACTTTCACACGTCGGATGGGGCGAAAGTTTGGTGTACGCGTCGACCATGGTGTCCAAACATATGGTGACGATGATGAGATTCCGCCGACGGATGCTCCAACCCGGGTGGGTTGTTATACGCGAGAACAGCTCGATCAGCTGCTCGCGAAAATTCTTGAGCCCAATTGCTCCCACCTGTTGCCGAAAGGAACCGGGCGTGGTCGCACCTCCGCTGCGAGTAAGGAACGTGCGAAGAGTACGATCTACTATAGGCGCCGGATGGCTTTTTTGCCTCTTTTCATCTATCTCGCTCGGTATGGGGCTCGACCAATTGATGCGATCCGTTTACGCGTCACTTCCTGGAATCCACGGGAACGAAAAGTCGAGTTGTCGAAGAAAACCAATAACAAAACTCAACCAGTTTGCCTCTATGTAGATGATGTAACCGCGCAAATGTTCGATGTTTGTGTGCGCGGGAAATCAGCAGAAGAATTCATATTCACACCTGCAGTTACTCGAGGAGAGGGATTGTTGAATCCTCGGTGGACAACCCACATGGTAGCTAAAATATTTAGGCGGATTCGAGATTCGTGCGAAATCAAAGGTGGACTGTATTGGTTAAGACATTCAACCAATACTTTTCTGTGCAAACAATTCTCGGGAGACTTAAGGTTGGTGGCTGATTCCGCTGGTTATGCACAGTTAACTGCGCTTCAACGCTATATCCATACGCCAAACGATAACTTGAAGGTGCTGGCGAAGCACTTCAATGCGGTTGATCAATGCTCGGGTCTAATAGAAATCATCGGAAGCCACCTATCCCCATCAGATCCATTTCAGTCACGGATCGACCCAGAAGGAGCGGCTCCAATGGCGTCTTTGCAAGGTGATGGCTTCCAGCCTTTACCTCCTCCTGTGTCCCGGGATTCTGAGGACGAGGCAGGTGCGAGCCTGCCGGTACCGTGATCATCATATTCCGGAGCACCCATGGCCCGTTACACGACATCAAGCACACTTAGCGGTATCAAATGTGAAGGGGGTGGGTGCTCTCTGTGTTGGGCTGAAAGCGATGCTGGGCGCTCCGGGCACTTATCCAATTCAACCCACGGGCGACAGTAGACAGTTGGGTCGAAATGTGCCATCATCTCATAACTTCTTTGATGTCAGGGTGGGAGAGGGAGCAAGGGTCGGTGGAGGAATCCGCGTGGCATTGCATGGCATCCCGGTGCCGGAGAAAATCATAAATACCTTTGACAAATATACTTACACCGTATTATTTGATTCGCGGCCCTTAAACATTTCCCTTCCTCACGACTATAGATCCATATAAACCTATCATGCTATTAGCCACCGCCCCACTCCGAGTCATCGACCTGTTCTGTGGTGCTGGTGGTTTATCCCTGGGCCTAAAACGTGCGGGATTGCACGTCGTTCTATCAAATGAGTTCTCAGCAGACGCTGAATGGACGTACCGGGCAAATCACTTGCCCGAAACGCTCATCGAGGCGATGAATGGTTTTCCTCTCGTGGCGCACGATTTCGGTTATGCAGCTGAAAAACGACATCGACTCGAATTTCGAAAGTATCTCTTGGAAAGTCGTAAAAACGACTCGCATACGCAAAAAATGCGCGGAGGCGATATTCGAACCGCACTGAGTAATGATTGGTTACGCAAATGGTTGAATCACAACGAGGCGCCCGATCTCATAATGGGCGGACCGCCTTGCCAAGGATTTTCGGCAGCACGAGGGCGCTTAGTGCATGACGAAAGAAATCAGTTAGTGCATGAGTATTTGCGCGTCGTGAAAGCGCTCATTCCCAAAATGGTTGTTATTGAAAATGTTCCCGGTATGGTAGAGCGCCACCCAAACGTCATACGAGAACTCGGAAATTGTCTTCTAAATTCTGGATATATTCCGCGCGTAGGAATAGTGTCTACTTCTTCTTTCGGTGTTCCTCAAAGTCGTCGCCGAGTACTCATTATTGCACTACGGGATGACCAATTCGAAGACACTTCCTCACTCGATATGCCTATTGAGGACGACGTATTGCTTCAGGCGCTTATTCCTATTGCATGTCCTAGGCGCCGAGCAGACGCCCTCTCAAACTGGCACGCACTAACTACTTCCCCACCAGATACAGCAGGAAACGTCCTTGGAGATTTGTCAGATCAGCCGCCCTTTCACGGTAATATACCTGCGGAAGGGGTTCATTATAGGCGCGGACATAACTTCGAGAATATGTCAACGTTGGCGCGAGAACTTCGTGCGGGGCGTTCAATTTATCTTGATGGGAAGAGGCCTCAATCACAAGACGATCTCGTGCGATCTGTCTTCAATCATGAGATATCGCGACATTCGCATGATGTGAGGAGAAGATTCAATCAATTGCGCCACATAGCTGAAAGAAATCCAGAGCACCGTTGTCATAGTGGATTCCTTATTGAAGAGGTCCGCAAGCTCTCTGAAGGTCGAGACATAACCGGTAAAGCGAGCCAACGTGTGCTTCTCAGGGATCATCCTCCCCATATAACCATTACATCTTTGCCTGACGATCTTTTGCATTACGAACAACCGAGAATCCTCACGGTTAGAGAATGTGCCAGACTTCAGACATTTCCCGATTGGTATGCGTTTAAGGGAGTTAGGAATACCTGTTCGACTCGTCGGCGTGAGGGAAAATTTGTTCCGCAGTATACGCAAGTCGCTAACGGAGTCCCGCCGCGTCTTGCTCATGGTATTGCACAGCGAGTAAAGGATTTCCTTGCGCTATTAAAGAGGGAGCGCGGCAATATTATTCCGGAAAATCTACCGCATGGCCCCTATCACTTCCGGGAACACTCGTCTTCCGGAGAAACAATTTCCGAATTAAATAAGCACTTTATTGAGAATTCAATTCGACGGCGTAGAAAATTATTTCGAGGCGTAGGATGACTGCAGACTCTCACTGGGGTTTGACGAGAACTTTCGGTCCATTAGTAAATTCAGCCACGAACGAAGCCATATTAGCGCCAAATGAACAAATTATTACGGAATGCATTTGCCTGCGACAAACCCATTCTAAGGACATTAGCTAATGTCCCACGCGTTATACGATTCCCATTCTCTCATGCCAAATCTATTACATATAAATTATAATAATAAATTATTCTGAGTAGTAAGCATATCTTTGCTGAGAGTATCGAGATAATCAACAGGAGATTAGCGTGGGACAGAACTCAAATCCTCATGTGATCGACTTGCTATCATGGCACGGTCATGCAAAAGGTGGTGTCCACGTTCCCTTTCAGAGATCTCGAAATCCCCTTGGTCAGACCATACAAACACGATTGATGGTCAGATTGAGAAAGCTCGCAATGGAGATTGCATCGAGTTCGACTTCGTCTCCAAGATGGGTATTTCTGATTGGTGGTCCGGGCAATGGAAAATCGGAGACAGTTCAGGATTTCCTATCACATCTTGATGCGGCACTTGGTCTCAATGGAAGCCTGAGTAATGAATTATCAATTAGATATAACCGTGATGGGATCATCCCTAGAAAAATCGAAATTACACCAATCGATTTAGACAGTTCTAGAAATGGAATTTTTTCCAGTAATATCGGCCGATTGGTAATAATCCAAGACGCAACTGCTACCGAAAGCGCGCTTGGCGATGCTTCCCGCGAACTGGCGCACGATATTGCTGACTTATTAACTCTACAAAATTCTGCGCCGATTCCGGTATTTGTTGCGTGTGCAAATCGCGGAATATTAGCCAGGGCAATGACTATTGCCTTCACTGAATACGGAATTGAAAGTGAAGTCGTTAAAATAATCGCAAAACTTATTCAAGCATCTAGTCTCGGCAGGGAGACTTTAATAGGCCGTAAAAGTTGCTGGCCGCTGGAATCGGACAAGCGTTTTGCGTGTTGGCCCCTTGATATTGAAAGTCTTTTAATCGATGACGGGACGAATCCCGGCGAGCTTGAGCAAATTATTCAACATGCAGTTGAGAGAACTCGATGGGAAATCCCAAGTAGGTGTGAAGATTGCAACTCTAAGTCACTATGCCCGATAAGAAATAATGCGGAACTTTTGCGCGATGATGCTACGCGCAAGAATCTTTCGGTAATACTAAGGCATGGCGAGTTAATGCGTGGTCAGAGATGGAACTTTCGCGATGGTTTATCTTTAATATCGGAACTATTAGTTGGACAGTGGAGCGACTACGATGATTTCACTGATCCATGCAAATGGGTGCATCGTAATGTCGATAATGCGAAATCGTCAACGCCATCTCTGGAAGCAATTGTCTCTCTTACTATGCGTTTATATCCACACGCACTATTCCGAGGCGGACACATTAGGGAGGCTGCTCTGGAATTCATTGAAAGCGGAAAGGTAGACCAAGCGAAACAGCCAATATCATACGCTCTCCTACGGTCAATCATCGCCTCTTCAATGAATTCATCTACGAAACCGATACGAGAAATTTTATCAAGAGATTATTCTCGACTCGACCCCGCAACGGTAACGCCAAATGAGTTGAATCACCCGCTACGCTTGATCGAAGAGGATTTTTGCCAATCCGTAGACCAGGGCAGACATGCCGCCCAGGTTTTCATTAAATCACCGCTGGAAAGTAAGTTTCTTGATATATTCATCAAGGCAGAGAGGGAGTGGAAAATCCACGATCGTGATTCCGTAATAGCTGACATTGCGGTTTGTTTATTGCGAAAATTGGCAGCAATGATGACAAAGAGAGCAATTGGCACACGACTAGGACGACATGCTCTTGATCTCATGATTGCCGATTATGCGGCCTGTATAAGAGATTCTAATAAACTTACTGCGGTTCGAAGCTCGCTTTTGACACTACTGGGTCAACAAAAATTCGAGTTTAACTTAATTGAACTTCTTGGGCAACCAACAGCAGATATTCAACCTGTTGTGGGCCTGATAGGACAGGCTCCCGGTGCCTCTTTGAAACCCGCTCCGAATGGAAATGAAACCACACCTAGCCACGATGTGCCATGTGTCCAAATTTCTGGGATCGAATATTTGATACCTCTGACTTTTGATTTTTATCTTGCCCTCAGACTGCGAAAGGCTGGATGCACGGGTAGCAGTTTGCCCGCCAGTGTTCGCGCAGCAATAGATCGCATACGCCATAGGTATGCGGGCGATTTATGTAGAAACCAACGAAATTTTCTCGAGGGGACTGCAACGATTTCGGTTGGCGCAACAAAAAAAATTGAGATTTCTTCAGCGGGTTCGGACCCAATCCTCGTGGATAAATAATTATGCAAGTAACAGAGTTTTCAGGTGAGCCAACAAGCAAAAAACATCCCCAATATGAGTCATCAATGTTTAGTACGACTGCGCCAGAATGGGCCACTGGGGAAGTGCTGCTGGCCTCAACCTATCGCCGATTGCTATTAGGAATCGGGGAAGCGGGAATTGACACGACCAATATCGACAAAGTTCGTGATGCAATGCCACCAATTGTTGGTGGTCCCGAAGTATGGTCAAAACTTCTTATAGATCGCGGGGGAATTGAAAGTCCTCTTTGCCATGGATCTCATACCTCAGTCGGTGCTCGTCAATTAATGCCAATAATTCCTTCAATAGGGCACATTGCAGGAGTCTTGGGGCGGCCTCGGAGTCGATGGAATCCATCAAACTTACTCCTAGAAACAATTGGTGCCGGCGTTGGATATGAAAATGGTTTGGCATTGATTTGTCAATTGGGACATTCACTTTCCGTTACAACCGAAGACGATATTTTTGCAAGGTTTTCTGAATCATCCCTTCAACTAGGTTTGGAGGGAATTGGACAAAACGCCATAGGATCCCTTCCATACACGGATATTGAATTAGCTGACTCAGAACTTTGCGCCTTTCGTTTTGGTGCCTCATCCAATCCTCTAAATCCCGCTGAACGATTCTGCAAGGATCTGAAATCTGTAATTGAATTAAAGGATAAATTAACTCGTCGCCAATGGACCGTTTTCGTTGAATCTGTTTTGCGTATTGGCCTTGGAATGCATGTTCTTTGGACATGCAACGCAAACATTATTTTGTGGGATCTGATAATCAGCGTGGCTTCCGGTAGTGCGCCCCCGACCATAGCCGAGATAGAAAACTACATTTGGAAAATCCGCGAACCACAAGTATTCCTTGAGTTAGGATCTAATCCTGAACCGCTTATCGAGAGAATGATTGAACGGTATGCTTACGCAAGAACCGGAATTAACCTTCTGCTTTGTCGCCTAGATGACGCAGGCGTTTCTTGGCCAGAGAGTGAGTGTATAGGGTATTCCAAATTGACACAGTCCCCAGCCCCAAAAGTTATCGCAAAATTTCTCAATCACATCTTCACGAATCGCCAAGCGATTGATGCATTAGATGCTGGTAAATGGCTATTATCCCAAGTTGGTAAATTATTTGACGATAGAAAAGATTTGCGATCTCTTGCAAGTTGCAAATCTGGTTACTCAAAAAACTTAAAGGAATTCTTTCGTCATAGTCTTGGCCAAATTAATGCCATGAACCCAGAGCAGCGATGCTATGACTTAGCTTATTTATTTGCGTTTTCAGGAAGGAAAAAACTCTGTGTTCAACCTGGCGCTGCCATGCTCATTATGCTAGTCAATGCGTGCTGTGTTGAGAATCCATCTATCCCAGTAAGTCTAGAAAATTTTCGATATCATTTGGGAACCTATGGAATTCACGTTCCGGCTGGGGAATTGATCAGCGGTAGGACCGGAAGAGATTTGGCAATGTTGGGATTAATAATGGACAGTCCAGATGCGGCAGGCGGACGACTTTTGGTTTCCCCGTTTTAACTGAAGTTATCATTATAAAGGTAATAATTCATGCAGTCATTAGCAAAGTGCATTTTATCATTCGTTGAAAGACATTTTTCATCGGAATTGGCTCGAGATCCTAAGGCATATGTACGTCCCGTGATTATCGGGCCACCCGATTCCGCATTGCACAGTCTCTACTCGGAATTGACACTCAATGGACAAAACGAATGGAAATTATCTATTGACGGCAAACAGTATGAAATCGTTGTCGCACTTGTAGACAGCATTAATCCCCCTAGCGGAACGGGACTTTCGAGAGGTTGCCATTGGGATTATGCTGTCTCTCTTAGGAATAGTCGCCCCCTAGCCCTGATTTTATCTTCTCGCAATTCCTGGGATAAGAGACCGGAATCGATATCAAATACAACTGAAACTCTTGGCGGAATTCATCCAATAGATCGCGGGGAAGATGATTCGCTTCGAATTCATATTATTAAAGAAATTTCACGAAACTTAGAAATTGAAAAAAGACAAGTTAAAGTTATTTTACGTATAGTATCTGAAGAATCCGCTAAACTGGAACCAGCCAAACGTGATAGTGTGGTTTGGGAAGTCATTAATGATTTGCTTTCTACTCGTTCTGGAATATCTGGAATGGATATGGTATGCCATTCCGTTGGACTCCCACCGATTGGCACTAGTTCGATCGGTTTCAGTGATGCCTATGTAATACTTAGAGATCTCGGCATTTACGCAAGTAAACATGGCGTCCGTACGGCTATTGATTCCATGAAGAATACTGCAATAGCGATTTCTCATGATGTTGGAAATAGCCTAGAATCTTTATATGAACGATTAATTACTGTCTTGAATTCCCCCACTGCATTTGCTGCGACACCGTCGTATTACTACCGCATTCCTTCTCCAATACCCGATTGGTATAGATCGTTGACCGCAGACATACTTGGAGAGATATTAAAAGAATTAGAACCTGTTCAATCACAAGAAAGGCTAATCGTTAAATGTAGTAATCCAATTGTCGGCATTCCACCAATTCATGGAATCCCAATAATTGTTGAATCGTCTCCTAATATTATCGTATCGTCAAGTTCGGGTACGCCAATTCAGATTATTCAATTTTACAGAAAGGTAGATCGGGAACAAGAGGTTTTAATGCCAGCCTCTCCTACCAATCCAAATGAATGCATTGACATTTCCCCGCCAATCCATGGCAGATCTATTAAATATAGAGCTCAAGCATCAGGTCACCGAGACGGAATAATTGATGTATTAATCATCAGTTCATTTGAGTGCGGAGGTCTGGTGGCCGTCAGAGATGCGGAAATAGTATCACTTCCGTCCCATTCTAAAGGCTCTCATACTTGGTCACAAGAGATAACACTATTACGAAGTGGGATAACCGACATTGTATTAATTCACAGAATTAATACCGCGTTGATTACTATAAGTCGAGACGACTCTCTACTGAGTTCAAAATCTACAATTCCTGGAAGCCATACGACCGCCATTAATATTGACATTGAGGATGGCGATGATTTTCAGATAAAATTATTTGATTCATCTGAAGTGCTCATCGCCGATTGGATACTTAAAATTATAGTTAAGGATATTTCAGACACGAGCTCATCTAGATTGGATGCCCTTATAAAGGAGCACCGGACTAAAATCCGCAGCATACCTCATCCGCCCGATACGGCCCTACATAAACTCGAAATTAGTTCTTACTATCCGTCGGAAGATAGTTGGAAACCTGTTCTGGCTTGTTGGGAATCTACAGCGCCAAATAAATTTTCCATTGACTGGTCATCCGATCGTAAAATAGGAGATACATCACCGCCAATTGATCCTCGACCACAAATTACCCCGCCATTGGGATTGCTAAATGCTCGTAATGCAATTCGCATCCTAATTAAAGATGAGCAACGATGCGCTTCAGAAATCCATTTTGAGAATGAAACTTTTTATCAGCTTGCAATAAACTATCTCAATGAATTTATGCTTTGGCAGAAGTTGCAGCCAGATCATGCATGTTGGTTTGATGTATTGGCGATTCACACGGCTGAGTGGAATTCACAGGCTGGATGTCATGTATCCACAGTTGAACCTGTTGTTGTGCTTTTATCTCCAATGCATCCTCTCCGACTTGCATGGCACGTACTCGCTCAGACTCAATTATATGAGTCTCGCCATAAATTATGTCCCGCCGCTGGCCTCATAAGCCCTGGACAGTGTCCCGATTCCGCAGTCATTCACATATTTGACGGCCAATCATCCAAACCGCGTACCTTTTTCTCGTTGCCGTGCGACCATCCCCATTGGGTAGTGCTCGTAAATACTTCATTTCTAGACAAAACAGAACCTCGATTCAACGCGATGCTTCGTCTTGCTGAGTTAGGCCTTACGGTCCAAACTATTACAGGGGGCTTTACCTCTCAGCAAACTCAGGATAGTCTGAAAGAAGTGAATAGGCTATTACCAGCACGTGCAACACTTCGTATCGGTATCATTGGAGATCGAGAGAGTTCAAGTGAATGCGGTGATGGTGTTTTTCAATGGAGTGAACAGCGTCATTCTGATGACGAAACAGTGCCAGCCGGATGCCTCAATGTGGAAATATTTGATTTGCGAAATGCAAAAGATCCTTCACCGGAGCAAATTTCAGATTTATCAGAACTTAGCTCCGAGCGAGTGCGCTGGTTCAAAATTAGTTCAACTGGGGAAATTCCACGTCTTGATCTTACAATTATTGATCAACTGGGAGCTCGGACATATGAATCATCTAAGGAACCTTCGCGTTCGGTACTGGCTCCAGGATGTCTCCTGCGAGTGAGAATCCGAGAAGATTTTCAAGACGCACGCGCCATTATAGAATCTCGCGTAGCAACGACACGGATTTCCGGCTTGCGGTTATCAGACCTTCTTCCTGTTGCAGTATGTCAGTACGAATTTTCTGCTATAAATAGCGGAACACATTTTAAATTTACACCTAATCAGGATGCAATTGGAACGCGATTGAATAATTCTACTTTCCTTTCTGTTACCTCGAGTCAGGTTGATCATGCTTGCATAGTTAGAGGATCGATAAGTCAGGGAGGATTTCTCTGGAATTATGAACTTCCCGGTGTTCTTGGAGGCGGCGAAAGCAATCTGGGTTATTACTTGGTCGCGAGCCCCACAAAGGCCATGAGTAATGCGATCGAGAAAGCAGCATCACTAGTACTTGATCCACCTCCCAATGCCCATGGTCTACTTGATGAGATATCTAAACATGGAATACCCATACTCAAACGTCTAGCCGGGGGAGGAAGTCAATCAAAAGGAGAACTCGGACTTCTTCTTGCCACAAGATTAATACAGGATGTATTCCGTCCACGTGCATTTCGTGCCAGACTTCCTGTCTGGCACGGAGATTGCATACATTTGGTTCTTCCCGTAGATCCATATCAAGATCTTTTTAGCCAATTAAGACGTAGCCTTCGTCCAAATATAGTATCAGATCAGCGACCAGATTTGATTATTGTCGCGATGAAAATGGGAAGAAACGCCCAACCAGTATCAATTAAGATTACTCCTGTTGAGGTTAAATATCGTGCAAATGGAATGCCATCTGACGATATGAGGGAGGCACTGACGCAAGCAGAAAATCTTGGTAAAATATTGTCAGCTGTCTTTGTCGATCCTTCCCCAACTGAATTGTGGAAGACTTGCTCATCTGCGCTACTTGCTTTATTTATAGATTTTGGATTTAGAATTTATGCTGGCCCTTGGCTTCATAATCATACCCATATACAATGGGAAAATATTCATGAGTCTATTATTCGCGATATTCTTGAAGGTAAAAGTATAGTGTCGGTGAATACATCAGGAAGATTAATTGTTTTTGATGGATCGCCTCTATCAGAAACTTCTGTCTTTGATTTAGATGCAGACGGAAGAAGGGACACTATTATCGTATCTATTGCGGACTCTCGACTTCTTTTAGAGGGAACCAGAGCGCTATCGAATATCGGAGAATCTTCAATATCGCAAATGGATTTTTCATTTCCCGATTGCGGTATCACGGAAACAGCAAATGTACCATTGTGGTCGTCCGCTCAAGTACCTATAACGCTAACGACTACTCCTGGGATGTTAAATGTTCCCACCTCGCAGAACCAGCCAACGATGTTCCCCAATCAATCTGCGCCAATAAACTTAGAAAATGTTCCAATTGCTAGAACGACAGAGTTACATAATTCGATACCTTCAACGACGGAATTGGCAACAAGTCAGCCCTCAAGGTCCAGAGTCCCTGCTGAAGTTCGCTTACAAGTTCGCGATGCCTTTCAGGGATTTATTGCAAATGATTCCGCCGTTCTTCGTCTATCTAATGATATGCTGCGCGCACTGATTGAGCAGCCTCCGCACTTATCAAAGAATTACCTCTTTACCGGACTGCCAAGTACTGGAAAGACAGAACTCGCCAGAAGGGTTGCCCGGGGTCTTAGACTACCATTTATAAAACTGGATGGAAGAAGTGTTTCAAGTAGAGACAGATTATTCGATCTCATTAATGGCGAGCTGAATTCTCATAATTTAACCCCAACTCAAATTGGTCAGAGCGTTGGACTTCCAGTTATAGAATATCCTCCACTAATTGTTTTTATAGATGAGGTTCATTTAGTTCCCCGAGTGCTTCAAGAATCCTTATTAACCATGCTTGAAGCCGCAGATCGTACAGTGGTTTTATCCGAACAGGTAGCACATATGAATCGCGCAACATTTCTTTTCGCCACCACTCGTCTATCTGACGTAGATTCTGCTTTTGTTAGTAGATGTGATGAAATACAATTGACGGAATACACACAGGAAGAAGTTGCTAAAATCCTTCAATCGAATGTGCCCCATTTAGATTGGACCATAGACATTTACAAATCAGTCGCAAGGATTGGCCGATGCGTTCCGCGGATTGCAATTCAACTAGCAGAAGCGTTAGAAACCGCCATTCTTGTATCTGAGGAAACCAAGTCACCACTAGAACATCTAAGTGATGTTCGTCGAGCTCGGGAAATCGATGACCGAGGACTTACTAGGACGGATTTCGAATACCTTAATATTTTGGAACGCGCTCCTGGATCTGTTGGCGAACAAAATATATTGAATCTGATACGATCGGTAGATAAAGATAGAATTTTAAATGAAATTGAGCCATTTTTAGTTCGGCTCGGATTCATAAAGCATGGACAACGCGGGCGGGAATTAACCGCGGAAGGACGCACGTATTTACTTGATCACCGTACGAGAAACGGATAACTATTGCAATGATAAAGCAACATGATTTTATCATTGGTCAAAGTTACGACAGGGAAACCGTACTGTCCTTCATAGGAAGCAGGCAGCCAATAAAAAGATCGGGATATATAGATGGATGGAACGAAGATGGAGTATTTGAATATTGCGGTCAAGGATCAAAGGGTGATCAAAAGCTTGAGGGAGCGAATGCGGTATTAGCGGCACACATTGGTTCCATTTTGATTTTTGAAACATGGAAAATGAAGAAATCGTGGAAGGGACGACAGCGATTCCTTGGGAACTTTCGATTAATGGGGTATTCGACTGCTGTGGCTAAAGGAGATCGGGCCGGCGATAAATTTCTCATTTATTCATTTGTTCCCGAGACCATGCCAATGGTGCGGAAGGGATATAAAGCGAGTGCGAATAAATTGAGCACCTCCGACATTGCAGCGCTTCGGTCCAAAGCATTGCTAAATGGAAATGGTAGTAAAAAACAACATATCTCGATTCAGATTTATCGAGAAAGATCTGATTCGGTTGTCGATTATGTTCTTGCACGTGCAGGTGGTATATGTGAATACTGTAATAAAACTGGGCCGTTTATTACCCATGATGGTACTGAGTTTCTAGAAACACATCACATTGAACGATTATCCGATGAGGGTCCCGATGATATTCATAACGTTGCTGGCATTTGCCCGAATTGTCACCGAGAGGCACACTACGGAATTGACATTATTGGAATCCGGAACAGATTAAGGCTAATTATATCGGAGAAGGAGAAACTGGTTCAATAAATTTATTTTCATATTTCCAATGAGGAATTGGTTCAATAAAATGGAATCTGCCGATGTCCCTTGGTATGATTGATAAAATCCAGTGAGCGGCCCGAACTGAAGTCGCTGCCCACTCCACCCAATCTCGCGGTCTTCTACTGATTGCCGTTTTATTGGAATACTTCTGATGTATTATTGAATTTCGCAATCTTAATGATCGCTTGAAATGGGAAAGACCAATCTCCTTTAGACGTCGATTATCGCCCATTGAGAGCGAATAAACTAAATAGAACTTTTCCTCGGTAGAAACTCTTTCCAATTCATTCCATTGTAGAGGACTACTGTCAAGGATTAATTCCGCTCGATAATTCAAGTATGCTTCAATTGCCGTTATTGAAAATACAATAGCAGTCATTGACTGAATCCACATTTTCCTTCTTGTTCTGTGGTCTGGACTTACCATTAAAGTTTTGTTATAATTACGTCTGTTTTCTATTAATCCCCAATACGATTCGAGGGATATTTCATAGAAACTTAACCAGTTATTGACTGAAGAATTGGTGCTCATATCAATTATTTCTTCGATTTTTTCTTGGTCTAGTCTGTGTGTAAAATTTTACATCAATTCCAGCTTCATTAAACATTTGAATTGCAAATTTACCAGTTTTGTACCATTTAGATTCCGCATCGATCGAATTCGGATCAATAGAAACGACTCTCTTAACCCCAGCCTGAATAATGGATCCCGCGCATCGCGCACAGACAGGCTTTCCCCATACAAAAATTGTGGCTCCTTGAGCGCGTGATCCAGCGGCAATGAGGGCAT
>Ga0206871_10169_pt1 | contig 17407 bp, 12 predicted proteins | sample Alteio_BWOrgCont_33_FD_152627 | JGI IMG/M metagenome (GOLD analysis project Ga0206871, IMG submission 152627) | Enriched cells from forest soil in Barre Woods Harvard Forest LTER site, Petersham, Massachusetts, United States -... | ecosystem: Environmental > Terrestrial > Soil > Temperate forest >...
AAGCCGATGTTGAGCTTTTGCTCGGGCTTGTTCCATTGGCTGCGGATCATGATCCGATTGCGATAGCCATAAGGCGAGGGGCAGGGGATGACGGGAGCGATCTTTTCCGGGGAGATTTTTCCGACGCGTTCGAATAGGTCGGCAATCTGCTTGTGCTTGATTTTTAACTGTGCGGGATAATCGATGTGCTGATACTGGCATCCGCCGCATTTGCCGAAATAAGGGCAGGGCGGCTCGACACGATTGGCGGAAGGTTTTTCCACGCGCACCAATTTTGCCCGCGCGAAATTCTTTTTTATCTCTGTGATCTCAGCTTCCACAGTTTCGCCGACCAGGACGAAGGGAACAAAAATGACGAAATCATCCAATCGCGCCACACCTTCGCCGCCGAAGGCGATATCCTGGATGGACAAGGAAACTTTATCACCGGTATTAAGAGACACCCGATAAGTTTAGAGGCAAACCGCACGACGGGAAAGGCTGAAGGAAGAGGAGAAACAGAAAAAATTGAGAGGGTTCTTGTATATGTTCGGTAAAGTATCGAATAGTTTTAGCCGGTCGGCTTGGATTTTTCGGCGATGGCCTCGGAAAAAATCGCCAGTACTTCAGCGCGTGACACGGAGCCGACAAGCTGGTTTTCAACGGGATTATTGACGACTGGCACATTGCGCAATTCACTTTGTAGCACGATGGGAAGCGCATCAAGGAGCCGCTGGCCGGGAGTGAGAGTTTTCGGCGGCGGCCGCATCAGGTCAAAAGCGATGATTCCGTTAAGGTCCTGGGTTGAATTGAGGAACTCCTTCAAATCCTGCAATGCTACTATTCCGACGAGCCGTTTCTGCTGATCAAGAATGGGAACGAAATTATTGGAGGAAGTGAGGAAACGCCCGGCAATCTCAGGAAGCGATGCCGTTTCGCCCAGCGGCGGAACGGGAGCATGCATCAGATCACCAACAGTGCGTTCCATAGCCGTGCCCGTCTGCTCGTTTTCGGTATCGAACACAAGCCCCCTGAGCCGCATATGCTCGGTGTAAATGGAGTCCGGATGCAATTGGCGGGTGATGATCACGGCAATGACGGACGCCAGCATCAACGCCGGCATGAACGAATAATCGAGCGAAATCTCAAAGGCCAGGATGATTGCCAGCAGGGGTGATTTTGTGGTGCCGGACAAGGTGGCAGCCATCCCGGCGAGGGCAAAGGCGCCCACTGGCAGATCCTGTGCCCCGTGCAGTCCATGCACTCCTATGCCAAACAATGCCCCCATCACCGCGCCGAGAAAAAGTGTTGGCGTGAATACGCCGCCGACCGTGCCCGCGCCGACCGCGATGGACGTGGCCACCAATTTAAAAAGAAACAGGCCTCCCAATTGAGGGATGGCGCTGAGATTATTATCATAGGCCCCTTTCAAGATGTCATTGGTGACGTAATATCCGTTGCCACAAATGCCCGGGAATTTGATGGCGATGATTCCGACCACAAGCCCCGCAAGGCCGACCTTGATATAGAGCGGCAGTCGAAGCTTTTCAAATCGCGCCGTGCTGATGCGAAGGGATTTCAGGAAGAGCGCGGCCACGCCGCCGCAAATGAAACCCATCAGCAGGAACCAGGGGAGTTGAGCGGGTGTGATGGGCGGAAATTTCGGCACTACGTACCACGGGTCAATCCCAAAGAATGTGCGGGATGTCATCGTGGCCATCACCGATGCACAGACCAGGGGTGCGAAGAGGTTCATGGAAAAATTGCCGAGTACGATCAGCGAGGCAAACACTGCGCCGGTGATGGGCGCATTATAGACGGAAGCGATCCCGGCAGAGGCCCCGCAGCCGACCAGCAGGCGCAGCCGGTACGGCGGTGATTTGGCGATCTGGCCGAGTTTGGAGGCGACGGTGGCGGACAATTGGACAATTCCGCCCTCGCGCCCGATAGAAGCGCCGGAAACGATACTGACCAGTGCAGACGCGGTTTTGACAAGTTGTGTCCGCAGGGGCAATCGTCCATCTCCGGCGACAACCGCTTCGAGCAAATCACTTGTGCCCTGGCGGCCTACGAGGCGAAGTCCCCATTGCAAGATCAGTCCGGCGATGAGACCGCCGAGGGTCGGGACCAACAGGCGTTGCAATGGCGCAAATGATTGTTCCTCACTGACGGGGTCACCCGGTTGCATCAGGAAGATGCGCTGGACCATTTCACCGGCGTAAAAAAAGAAGACGTTCACCAATCCGCCAATGACGCCAATTACGGCGGCAAGCACCAGATTGACGGCTTCCTCTTTAGGAACGAGTCGTTCGCGCCATTTCACGGCGCGTTGCCAGTGGCCCCGGAAAAACAGACGCGCGCGGGCGATGACCGGGCTTTTAATCCACGGTTTCACACAGGGAATTTAACGCAAAATCACCATTTGACGACAGGTGATTTGCAAAGAAATGGAAAATCAGGCTGCTTTCATTGTCTCCCAGGGTCGCAGCCACGCCATAACCCGAAGACTTCGCGACTAACTTGTTTTGAGACCGGCGATGGCCGCCTTCATCTCAGCGAAATGGACATCTGGATTGCCGGAGTTGGTGACATGGACAATCTTGCCGTCCAGGCCGATGAGGAAACTCACGCGATTGTCCAGGTTCCTGCCCTGCATCCGCACGCCATAGACATCGGCGATCTTGCCGTCCGGGTCGGCGAGCAACGGGAAGTTCAGATTATAAGTAGAGATGAATTTCTGATGGCTATCTGCGGTGTCAAAGCTCACGCCGACGACTTGCACGTCGTTCTTCTGCAAATCGGCCACCCGGTCGCGAAAGCCGCAGGCTTCCTTGGTGCATCCGCCGGTGAAATCTTTCGGGTAAAAGTAGAGCAACACGACTTTTTTACCGATGAGGTCATTGAGATTGAAATCCTTCCCGTCCTGGTCTTTACCCACGAATGCGGGGGCAGTATCGCCAGCTTTAGGAATGGCGGCAAAGGCAGTGGCTGAAAAAACCAGGGAAATAGCGACCAGTAATGATGTAAAAAGCGTTTTCATAAATCTATCTCTTTGTTCTTTGGTAGGAGGAATATGAACTGGAAAAGTTCCAAAGGCAAACATCTATTTTAGCTGATTCTTCCCGGTCCGGGGTGTGCGCCGCAGGCCGTTTTGGAACCAAAGCCGCCAGACCATAATAAGCGCTTCCCGCACAATATTGCGTGATATTTTAGATTGGCCTTCTACCCGGTCGGTGAAAATGATCGGCACTTCGACAATCTTATGCCCCGTGCGCCAGAGGCGGTGTGTCATCTCGATCTGGAAGCTATACCCGTTTGAGCGGACGTTATTAAGTTGGATGGCTTGAAGGGCGCGGCGGCGGAAGCATTTGTAACCGCCCGTCGGATCAGTGAATGGCATCCCGGTGATGATTTGGACGTAAATGCCGGCGCTACGGCTCAACATCAGCCGTTTCAGCGGCCAATTGACGACGCGTATCCCGCCCGAATAACGGGAGCCGAGCACGAGATCGGCATTCTGGTCTTTTGCGGCGGCCAGGAAATTGGGGATTTCCCCGGGGTCATGCGAGAAATCGCAGTCCATCTCGAAAATGAATTCGTAGCCGCGTTCCAACGCCCATTGGAAGCCGGCGATATAGGCGCGGCCCAGGCCGTTCTTTTCCGAGCGATGGAGGACGTGGATTTCCGGATGTTTTGCGGCCAGCTCATCCGCGATTTTGCCGGTGCCGTCGGGAGAATTGTCGTCCACGACGAGAAGATCCACCTTCGCGGGCAGGGATAAAAGCTTTTGGGCGATGCGCGGGAGATTTTCCCGTTCATCATACGTCGGCACAATAATCAGTGTGTCGTTCACGCGAGGGAGGGATTGTTAATGAGATTTTATCCTGAAACAAGTTGAAGTTTGATTGCCAGCCTTCCTCCAGATGCCTAATTTAAAGCGATGCTCTTCAATTTGGAAAATTGGCAAAGCGTCCTGACCAATCCGCTGACGCTGGTCATTCTCGTTATCCAGCTCTGGATGTTTATCCACGCCATTCGCAATCGCGAATGGATCTGGGCTGTTTTTATGCTGATCGGTTGGGTTATCACTCCATTGTTATATTATTTCATGGTCTATCGCGCAACGCCGTCTTCGACGCGTGGATTTGAATTGCCGGGGGCGCATGACCGCAAGCGTATCAAGGAGTTACAAGCTCAAATCCATCATTTGGACAAGGCCCACCACTATTCGCAACTAGGCGACATCTATTTCCAGCAGGGCAAGTTGGAGGAAGCGGAGAAATGTTACCGGTCGGCGATGGAACGGGACGCGCAGGACATAGATACGCGCGCACACCTGGGCCAATGCCTGTTACGGCAAAAACGCGCGGCCGAAGCGCGTCCCCTGTTGGAAGGGGTGATCGCGGAAAAACCGGGACATGAATATGGCTATACGCAGATGGCTTTGGCGGAAACATTGACCGCCCTGGGCGAGACCGACAGCGCCCTGCGCATCTGGCAACAAGTCGCGGCCAGCCATTCCTATCCGCGCGCCAAAGTGCAATTGGCGGAACTTTATCTGGCGAAGGACCAAAAGGATTTGGCGCGCACTGAACTCAAGGACGTTTTGAGCGATGATATCCACGCACCGGCCTTCCAGCGCAAGCGCGACCGCGTATGGATCAATCGCGCCAAGGGCTTGATGGGGAAATTATAATGTGGATTTGAGCCACGAAAGATTAAAAACGTTAGAGACCGGAAATAATAAAACTGCGCGGATCAGCCTACTGTGCGGGCAAGTATTTATCGGCAAAATTTAAGAAGACATCCCAATCGGATGGCAAAATCTCTGAGCCACCCGGGTGCATCTGATATCCGAGGTTACCCATGATCGGCTTATTGGCCGGTGGCGGAGCGTAAGATTCCAGCACGCTGGAAGTGAGCAATGAGCCACTACTGCTGTAATTGGTGGCTACGTCCGGCGGGAAATTGGTGATGACCCCTTGTTCGCCAAACAAACGATAGGCCGGTGAAGCGGCAACGGCGGCTTCAAATTCACCACGTGGATCATCCCACCGGTCGTCACTGCCGGTACTCAAAAAGAGCGGTCGGGGCGCAATCAGCGAGAGGAGCATATTCGCATCCACGGTCATGTCATCGACGTCATTACTGTAATCGAGAAAATTGGCACAGTATTGATAGGGAACTTTTGCGCAGAGGTCCGCGATGGATTCGCCGAAATCGCGGTGTGCCAATGAGGCTCCCGTTTTCCCCGAGGAACAGGCGATGACTCCCGCGAACCGGGTATCTTCCGCAGCGGCCCAAAGAGCTGTTCGCCCCAGGCTCGATTGGCCGACCAGGATGACACGACTGGAATCTACTTCTTTGTCCGACTGAAAATAATCCATCACGCGGCTTGCCCCCCAGGCCCAGGTCGAGATGGCTCCCCAGGCATTCGGCTCAAAGTTTGTCACGCCGGGCTGCAAATAAAGGGAACGGACCCCATATTGCCATCCGGAACCGTCGGCAAGGTCCGGTTCAAAATCATCGTAATCAACGAATGCGATGCCATAGCCGCGCGCGAGAATCTTTGCCACCGGCCATTCCTGCATGGTATCGCCTCGAATGATGTTCGTCGGCATGGCCAGTATGCCGGTCTTATGGTTCCAAACCGGATAAACGAGAACATTGGGGTCATCGACATCGCGATAGTTGGGAAGGAATGACAGACAAAGAAAGACCGGCACAGGGTTGCGATGATTTGCGGGCGTATATAGCAGAACATGGAAGGTCAGGTTGGTGACAGTTTCATCATTGGTGCGCGGCCCATAATTATAAAATTCCAGGTCCACCTGCTTGCGAACGGCAGTTCCCCCAAGGGCCTGCGGGTCCATTTCCTGTTTATGGGCGAGCATGTTTCTCCAATCCGGCCCGGTGCCAAAAATATAGCCGCCGAAACCCTGTAAAATTTCCGGGCGTCGCAGATCCATCCAATCATTGGTCGCAGTCACGGGATCGCCGCTTTTCATGACCAGGGGGTCAGGCAAAGTAAATGTACCTGCCTTGGATTCATCGTAGTTCACCGCCCGCACGGCAGTCGCTGCGAAGATAAAAGCGGAAACGCAGCACAATAACCCATGCCGCGTGAAATGATTATGTTTGGCTTTATTCATTTAATAATGAAATCCCTGTCAGGGCGATGTTGGGTCGTTTTGGACGATCAGGCAATGTTAAAATTGCGGACTCGCTCATGCGAAGGCAGGACGGAGATGATTCCAGGGCACCCGGCTAACTGCGGGCCACGCGATTTTGCACTTCGCGATAGGAATGAAGGAACAGGTCATTGTCGGAGACGGCCTTTTCCACCAATGGCCTGAGCATGGCGATTTCCGCGCCATTGATGACCGCATGCACGCTTTGCTGAAAGGCTTGCAACGGATCAAGCGTTTGGAATTTGTCACCCAACAGAATAATCGTGACGTGACGCCGCCGGCTCATCGGCATGGATTGCAGGGTCCTCAGGGTCACGTTTTCCTCCGGTTTATTGGCGGCAAATAATTCGTCGATGACGACGACCTGGTATGCGATCTGGCTGAAGCGCGTGTTGAATTCCTCATGCGCGACCACGGTATGGACCTTGTAGCCGATTTCCTGCAACGTTTTTTTTGTGACGTCGGTCCACGCGGCGCGCGAGCAGGCAACAAGCGCCGGCCGGTCGGTGGCGCTAATAAAATCAAAGGATTCAGCCATATTATTTAAATTTAATGGTTGGCGCCGCCTCTTCGGTTTTCTGCCCGGCGCCGGGCTTCATTTTCAATGAGCCGACATTCGAAGTGATCTCGCCGCGCTCCTTTTTGATATTATCGATCGAACGCGAGACAACGCCGCGCTTGGTGCAGTAGAGCAGGGCGGTCTCCTCGGAAATGATGCCATTCTCAAAACCTTCGATACAGGCATGGTCGAAATTGCGCCATCCGAAGGTATAACTCGAATCGATGATTTCGTAAAATGTCCTGCCTTCGCCTTCACCGAGGCGGATGGATTCCTCAGTGCGGAGGTTGTGCCCCATGATCTCGAGCAGGGCATGGCGGCCGCCACCGACTTTTGGCGCAAGCCGCTGGCTGACAATCCATCGCAAAGAATCTGCCAGGCGAATGCGGATCTGCTCCTGCTCCGCGGGTTCAAACATGCCGAGGATACGATTGATCGTCTCACCGGCATTGACCGTGTGGAGCGTGCTCAAGACCAGATGGCCGGTTTCCGCCGCGCTCAAGGCGATCTTAATGGTATCCTGGTCGCGGATTTCACCCACGAGGATGACCTTGGGGGCCTGGCGCAGGGCGGCGCGCAAACCATTCGGAAAATTGTCGAAGTCGATACCCAATTCGCGCTGGTTGAAGGTCGCCTTCATGTGCGGATGCACAAATTCCACCGGGTCTTCGAGGGTGACCACATGGACGGCTTTGTTGGTATTGATCTCGAAAAGAAGCGCGGCCAGAGTAGTGGATTTGCCGGAACCGGTCGCGCCAGTCACAAGCACCAGGCCGGTTTTTTCCTTGGAGATCTGTTTGAAAATGTCGGGCAATTTCAATTTTTCCAACGTCGGGATTACTGTGTTCAATTGCCGGCAGACGATGGAATAGTTTCCGCGATTCGAGAAGATGTTGACGCGGAAACGGGCCTTATCCATCAGGGCATACGCCGAATCGCACGAACCGTGCCTCATCAGGTGCTCAAGATGCTGGAAATTATCTCCCACCAGGTTCAAAACGATCATTTCTGTCTGGAACGGAGTAAGTTTCTCGATCGGAGGGTCAAAGGGAACGGGCTTAAGTTCACCATAGGACTCCACCTGGAGAGGACGGTCAACGGTGAAGAGCAGATCCGACACTTCCGACTGCGAAGCCAGCATCGTGCTCATGATTTTGTCCAATTCGGGCCTTCGCATAGATTAGAGTCTTTGTTTTATTGGGCGTCTTCGTCTTCTGGCGGATGCGTCAGGAATGGGCGGAATTTTTTCCGGTCGAGGGATTTGTCGTAGGCATCTTCCGGTGAAATACGTTTCATCCGCAAATGCTCCATGATGTGGTCGTCCATCGGCTGGTTGCCGATCTTTTTGCCGACCTGGATCATGCCCGGGATCTGGTGCGTCTTGCCTTCGCGCACAAGGTTGGCAACGGCGGTGGTGAAGACCAGGATCTCAAATGCCGCCACGCGGCCTTTTTTGTCCTGCCGCTTGAAAAGGGTCTGCGCCACGATGCCTTTGAGGGATTCTGAAAGCGTCTGGCGGATCTTGTTTTGCTGGTCGGCGGGAAAAACGTCGATGATACGGTCAACGGTTTTGGCCGCGCTTTGCGTGTGCAGCGTGCCAAAGACCAGATGCCCCGTGCTCGCAGCGGTCAGCGCCAGTTCAATGGTTTCCAGGTCGCGCATTTCGCCGACGAGGATGATGTCCGGGTCTTCACGCAGGGCGCCGCGCAGAGCCGAGGCGAAAGATTTTGTATGGACACCGACTTCACGATGGTTGACGAGGCAATTTTTGCTGTCATGCGTGAATTCAATCGGGTCTTCGATGGTGATGATATGGTCCTTGCGGGCTTTATTTGCGTAATCGACCACGGCGGCGAGGGTCGTGGATTTTCCAGAGCCGGTGGGGCCGGTGACCACGACCAGTCCGCGGTGGAGCATCGCGAATTTTTTCAGGACGGACGGCAGGGGCGCATCGAATTTTTCAAAATCTTCAAACGAGAGCACACGGCTGGGAATCTGCCGGAAAACTGCCGAGACGCCGTTCTTCTGGTTGAAAAAATTGACGCGGAAACGCGAGATGTTTGGGATTTCATACCCAAAATCTACGTCGCCGGTTTCTTCAAACTGTTTGATTTTGTAATCCGGCGCTATCTCGTATAGCATCGTTTTGAGCGAATCGCTTTCCAACGGGGGATAATCCACGCGTTGCAGCTCGCCGTTAATGCGGAGCATGGGCGGATTGCCGGAGGCCATATGCAGGTCCGAGGCCTTCTGTTCAAACATTAAGTTAAAAAATGCGTCTATTTTGGCCATACAACAACCTCTTCTGTTGCGCGCATCTTAGCCTAAGCCGCATCGATTGCAACAATGAAAACGCTCCCTGAAATAATTCGCGCTGAAATCGAATGCGTTGGCGCCATGCCGTTTGCGCGATTTATGGAATTGGCGCTATATTTGCCCGGCCTTGGCTATTATGAGCGGGAAAAATGTCCCGGAAGAAACGGTGACTTTTATACCAGTGTCAGTGCCGGCGAATTGTTCGGGCAACTGCTCGCCTATCAATTTGTGGAATGGCTGGAGGAACTTCGGGTCCCCGGGCCAAAAATTCAGATCATCGAGGCCGGCGCGCACGATGGATTGCTTGCCCGGGACATTCTGGCATGGATACAGCGGCACCGGCCTGAAACCTTTGGCAGGCTTGATTATTGCCTGATTGAACCCTCTCTCACTCGTCGTGAATGGCAACGCGAGACTTTGGAGGATTTCCTTCCAAACATGCGATGGCTCCCGCGTTTGGATGCGTCAATGCATCGATCTTTGCAGGGAATCATTTTCTCGAACGAGTTGCTCGATGCTTTTCCCGTCCACCGGCTCGGTTGGGATGCGAAGGCGGGGAGATGGTTCGAATGGGGTGTCGGGCTGGAGGCAGGAACATTTGTCCCGATAAAAATGGCGCGGGCCGTATCTCCGGATCTGCAACCGATGGCCCCGCCCGAATTACTGGCCGTTTTGCCGGACCATTATACGATCGAGATGTCGCCGGCGGCTGATCAATGGTGGCGGGATGCGGCCGGCAGTTTAAGACAGGGAAAGCTATTGACGATCGACTACGGCCTGGCAGAGGACGAGTTGTTTTTGCCGTCGCGAAAAGATGGCACCTTGCGCGCCTATTTCCGGCATCATCCCGGCAGCGATATCCTGGCAAATGTCGGGGAACAGGATTTGACCGCACACGTCAATTTCTCCTCTCTTCGCGCTGCAGGTGAATCATGCGGTTTGGTGACAGAAAGTTTTTTGATGCAATCGCAGTTTCTGACGCGGATCCTGGAAAAGACCGCGAAGAGTGACGCCCCTTTTGATGAATGGACACCGGCGCGCACGCGCCAATTCCAAACCCTGACGCATCCGGAGCATTTAGGCAGGGCTTTCCGCGTCCTTATCCAATCACGATAAAATTCTGTCATTGGTTTGACCAACGAGCCGCATATTGAAATAGTTGCGTGACAAGTGAAAACGGAACTAAAGCGTAATTGGATCGCGGGGATGGCATTATTCGTGATAACGACGGTTTTGTATTGGCCGGCGACTGCTTTCCCCTTCGTCAATTACGATGACCAGTTGTACGTCTATCAGAACCCCGAGGTGCTCAACGGTTTTTCGTGGTCTGGAATCCAATGGTCGCTCACGGCCGCCGTCGCAGGAAATTGGCATCCAGTGACACTCTGGTCACACATGGGAGACTGTACGCTGTATCATCTGTTTGCCGGGGGCCATCACTTGACCAATATCCTCCTCCATTCGATAAACGTGGTGCTTTTATGGCTGTTGATCATGCGCCTGACCGGCAGCTTTTGGCCCGCTGTGTTGGTGGCGGCGCTCTTTGGCTGGCATCCGCTGAATGTGGAATCTGTGGCATGGATTGCGGAACGGAAAAATGTGTTAAGCACGTTTTTCTTCTTCCTTACCTTGCTGGCCTATCTGCGATATGCGCGAAGCCTCAAACCAGCGGCATACATGCTGGCACTCTTTTTTTTCGCACTGGGGCTGGCTGCCAAACCGATGCTGGTGACACTGCCATTTGTCCTGTTGCTGCTGGATTATTGGCCGTTACAAAGAATTTTACCTTCGCAGGAAGCGCTAAAGGACGGAACAAACCGGGGCAACCCGTTTTTGGAAAAAATTCCCTTTTTTGCGCTGGCTCTCGCCGATTGTGCCATTACCTATCTTACCCAAAACAAAGCCGGCGCGGTAGGATCATTGACCGCTGTGCCGATTACTTCAAGGCTGCTCACGGTTCCCGTGGCATACCTGATGTACCTTGAAAAAACCATTTGGCCGGCCAATCTATGCGTGTCCTATGGATTTCCGCGCAGTTTGCCGCTGGCTTCGGTGGTGGTCGGTCTTGCTCTCCTGATTGCGGGAACAGTTGCCGCGTGGCACTGGCGGTCAAAGTTCCGATGGCTTCCAGTCGGTTGGTTCTGGTTTTTGGGCACTTTGGTCCCGGTCATCGGTTTTGTCCAAATCGGACTTCAAGCCTGGGCTGACCGCTATGCCTATTTACCGTTGATCGGTATCTTTCTGGTCATCGCCTGTGGGCTGAATGAATTATGGCGCGCCCGGCAATCCTCGCATGTTTTTATTGTATTGGCGGCAGGCGTGTCTCTCTGCCTTTTTCTGGTTCTGACGCGAATCCAACTTAACTATTGGCAAAGCGGAATCGTCCTTTTCAGTCATGCGATTGCCGTTGATCCGGATAATGCTGCCGCACAGGACCTGCTCGGGACGGCCTATAATGGTGATGGCCAGTTGACTGAAGCGATTGAGCATTTCGGGGACGCCGTCCGTCTCCAGCCACAAAACGGGGAATACCAATACAATCTCGGGCGGGATTTGATAAATGTTGGCAAATTTTCCGAAGCAGAAGGCCATTTAAGGTCGGCCCTGATGCAAATGCCGGATGATCCCGTCCTGCACAATACTTTGGGCGTGGCCTTGATGCAGACGGGCCAGCCAGTTGACGCTGAAACGGAATTCTCTCGCGCAATCGCGCTGCAACCGGCTTATTCCAAACCCTACCTTAATCTTGGAAAAACATTGCTTAAAGAAGGGCGGGTACCATCAGCGATCACCAACCTGTTCATTGCCATGAAGCTGGAGCCGGATTGGCCCGAAGCGCTCGAAAGCCTGGCGGATGCTTACGCCGCGGGCGGAAACTTTTCCAATGCCATTGCCACCGCAAATCTTGCCCTCGGAATGGCGCAAACGAACCGCCAGGATTCGCTGGCCAATCAGATCAGCGATGAATTGAGTGCTTACAAAGCAAAATCAATCCCATCACCGCCAAAATAACGGCTGGCTATCTCTTACTGCAATACCAGGCGGTAGAATAATTGCGGATTGATGCTGATGAGATTCGAGACCGTGATCGGGCTGGTGTTGGTCACGTAAATCGGGCCACCGACATCAACCCAGTTTGACGGCACAAGATTGGTGGTGTCTTCGATCTGGTAGGTCTGGCCGGGAACAGCACTGAAACTGAACGAGAAATTGCCGTTTTGCACAGCCGGTGCCGAGGTCACTTGCGGTTGTTTGACCGTGGCAACGCTCAATGTGAAAGCCGAGCCGCTATAATTGTTCGTCCAAACAAATCCAGCAGGGAGGCTCAAATTGGTGAATGCGCCGGTTTCTCCAAAGTAAGTCACCACGGGGAATGAATTGCTGGCGGCCGGTGCAAACAAGTTGTTTAAGTTGGCGCTGAGAGTTCCGCCCAATGTCACCGTTCCGGCGAAATTGAGATTACCAAAATTATTGGAACTATTGAGCCCAAAATTGACTCTGCCACCGCCCGGGATAAAATTGGCGGCCATCGACACTTCGCCGGTTTGCACGTCCAACAGGCCGGTATTGATGAATTCAAAAGAATTCAACGTGGTGTTGCCGCCCTGGCCCGCTGTTTTGCGGAAGGTTCCTACATTATCAAATATTGTGTTTCCGCTCGAGTAGCGGCCATTGAAGATTCCGTCGGTCTCCACGTTCCATGAACCATAGTTCACGATGAGCGGGCTGCTGTCGCCGTTAAGATTGCCCATTGCCCATGTCACTGTTCCATAATTCGTCAATGACGTCGCATTGGGATAACCATAGAAACCCAGCCCGCCCGTGCCGACGTTCAAATTACAATCACTGGCCAGGGTGAAAATACCTGAAAACGACACGTTCGACAGGTCCGGCGTACCGTGGAAAACCGCATTGGTCGACTCGAAGGAGCCAGTCACGCTTCCACCGTTGGTGAAAGTCGAACCGCCGATAAAATCAAACGTCGTGAGATCAAGTTGTGATCCGCTGGCAGTGTTAAAGAGTCCATTGCCACTGCCGTTTTGGATCGTGACGTTGCCACTGGAGGTTAGGATGGTTCCACCTGCGTCATTGATAACAGTGTTTTCATCCAGGGTCGTCGTGCCGCTCGTGCCAGTTTTTTGGAATACCCCGAAATTGTTAAAGGCGGTCTCGCCGGCGTTTTGTCTTCCACCGAAAGTGTTGTCACTCTGCGCCACCCATAGGCCGTAATTGTAAATCTGCGGGCTGTAGTCGCCAAATTGATCGTTGGAAGTCCAAAGGACAGTCCCGTTGTTCGTGAAAATTGCGGGAACAGCACCGCCATTGATATAACCGTCGAAAGTGACGCTGGTCAAAAGTTGCAATTCGGCGCTGCTGTCGATTGTTATCGTGCCGCCGATGGTTATTTGCCCCGCTACGGCCAATGTCCCTTCCAAGACGGCGTTAGTGCCTTCGAGAATACTATTGGTCAATACACCTCCACCGATGAAAGTGTTGGTGCCATTCAAAAGGAACTGCCCGAAGGTCATCAACGTGCCATTGGTGGTATCAAATGTGCCACTGTCCTGGCCCGCATTAACTTCTAATGTTCCCGTTTGGAGGTCCACATCTCCATAATTGGTGAAAGTGCCATTGTCATCAAAAACCGTCGAGTTGGTCCCTCCCACCTTGCTGAAAATCCCATAATTAATGAAAGAGCCATTGCCCGAACTGGAACGACCGTAAATGATGCCGTCAGTCTGGGCCAGCCATAAACCATAATTGTAGATCACACCATTGTTGTCCTCGTAGATGGATGTGGAACTCCAATTGACCGTTCCATAATTGTACAGCACCCCGACGCCGGCAAAGTACCCGTTGAAGGTCATGCCCGGCGGTTCAACGTTCAACACGCTGTTGCTTTCGATCGTCAATGTGCCCGAGAGAGTGGCCCCGGAGCCATTCAACGTGCCATTAAGGATGCCATTCGTGCCGATCATCACCGAGCCGGTGCTCAAATTGAACTGGCCATTGGTGCTGACAGTCAACGTCCCATTGAGGATAAAGGTATTTCCAACCTCTACCTGGAGGACTTGGGTATTCGTGCTGTCAAGATCAGTGGTGCCCAGGATGAGGTTTCCCGCATTCGCCACGCCATCGATGTTCAGGGTGAAATCCACGTCGTTGGTGACCATGACGGTGTCGCCAGACCCGGGAACCTGGTTGGGCGACCAGTTGATCGGTTCATTCCACCCGCCGCCGGCCGTATTCGTCCATACGATTGTGGCAGCATTGACACTAAAAAATGAGGTGAGAAAAGCTAATACAGTAATTGAAATTTGTTTGGGCATGTTCATGTTGTTCTGATAATTTAACTGCTCTTATCATCCCAGAGGCTTGCTCATTGTCAATTATTTATCTGAGAAATTTAGCAAGGTTACGCGTTGCAAATTGCACAAAAGCAGACTCTTAGTGACGAAACTACCTTATTCAACTCTCAATGGTTTAGAGCTTTGCGCAGCAATACCTGGCGGCATGGTTTTAGCTAAAATAATGACAGTGAACTATTAGAGAATATGAAAAGAATATTGCTGATCTTACTATTGTGCATTTTCTCAACCTTCGTGTTTTCGGGTTGTGTTGTGGCCGTGGACCCTCATGGGGGGGCGGGCTGGCATCATGACCGCGGTTGGCACCATGATGGATATTGAAATTAATGTACCAGGGCCATCCAGCCTAAAAGGCCGCACAGGATGGTCACGGTCACGGGAATTCCCAGGCGTGCGAAATCCCAAAGCGAAATCTTTATACCCATCTCGCGCGCTTGTTGCACGACGATGATATTGGAAACGCTCCCGATGATGAGCAGGCTGCCGCCGAAACTGTTGGCCAGCGCCAGGGCATAAGGTGCGGGATGCGCCAGATTGACGATCTTGACCAGCAGCATCACTGCCGCAGAATTCCCGATCAGATTGGATAACGCCGCCGTGGTCAGCACCAGGTTGATGGGCGCATTCAAGTTGAATCCGCTTTGGGCAAGCCAATGGACTGCCTGTTCGCCGCAGCCGGTGGATTGGAATGCCCCGGCCACCACGAACAATCCCATGAACAAAATCAGGATCGGCCAGTCAACCAGCCCGAGCAGATCATCAGTGCGAAATTTGGTGCTTGCCAGATGGATGCCTGCCGCCGCCAGCGCAATGATTTCCTTGGGTATCGACGTGAAGAACAGGCCGATGGCCACAGCCAGGATTACGATTCCCTTGATGGTATGGATTTTATCGAAGGGATACGTTTGCTGCGGCAATGCGTCAGCGACTGCGGGGAGCGATTGCAGGTTCCTTTTTGATAAAGTCCAGATGATGCCGTAAGCCGCGCCCATCGCAAAGGCCACCGGCACAATGCTCCAAAGCAGATAACTGCCGAAGGACAGGTGGGCCACCTGGCCGATCATCATATTTTGCGGATTGCCGATGAGCGTGGCCGCCGCCCCGATGTTGCTGGCGATGGTCAATGCGATCAAAAACGGAATCGGATTGATCTGCTTGCGCAGGAGCGCGACGCCGACAATCGGCGCAAAAACAAAACAAACGATGTCGTGGTTGAGGAACGCCGATAGCCCGCCCGTCGCGAGCATCAGGATCAACAAAAACTTCGCAGGATGGCTCAGTTGTCTGGCTATACCCGCGGCGACTTTGTCATAAAATCCTGACACTCGTAGCTGTGCGGAGATGACGAAGAACCCGAACAACAATGAGATTGTGGGCCAGTTCACATACCCGACTGCATCCTGGGTCGTTACGCCGCCGAAGATCATCATGGCGATGGCGCCGAGCAACGCGATGCCGGGACGATTCAGCTTCAAGCCCGGCACGTGGCCCAGGGCGATGCAAAAGTAAGTGATGGCAAAGATGCCGAGAACGGCAGATGTATGATTGGTCTCGACCGTGACAGCGGCGAACAGTGCGGTCATTGCGCCTTCAGTTTGCCAATGCTTTGGAGAATGTAAATTTTAGAAAAAAACTTTGCCGGTGGGGGCGAAGTTCTGTCGATTCCTGACAATTTCTTCATTCTACCACTCACTTCTTTATTTCCAGGGCATGGGCGAGATTGGCGCGGGCCTCGGCATAATCCGGATTGAGCCGGACAGCTTCCTGGAACTGGCGGATCGCCTCATCAAGCTGGCCTTTGCTGCCGAAGGCGGCACCTAGATTGTTATGCGCCTCAGCGAAATCCGGATTGAGCCGGACAGCTTCCTGGAATTGAAGGATGGCTTGGTTGAATTGGCCTTTGTTGCCGAGGGCCAAACCTAGATTGTCATGAGCCTCAGTGTAATCGGGATTGAGCCGGATAGCCGCCTGATATTGGAGGATCGCTTCATCGAGTTGGCCTTTGCTGCCCAGGTCGACACCCAGGTTGTTGTGAGCCTCGGCATAATCGGGGTTGAGCTGGATGGCTTCCTGATATTGGCGGATGGCCTCGTCGAGTTGGCCTTTGTTGTCAAACGCGACGCCGAGATTGTAATAGGCATCTGCGTAAGCGGGATAGAACCGGACGGCTTGCTGGTATTGGTGGATGGCCTCGTCGAGTTGGCCTTTACTATTATAGGTATTTCCGAGGTGATAGAAGGCCTCGGCATAATCCGGTTTGAGCCGGATGGCTTCCTGATATTCCGGAATCGCGTCGTCGAGTTGACCTTTGTTTTCAAGTGCCAGAGCGAGGTTGTAATGGGCCAGGTAATTGTACTGCGTGACCGCAATCGCGTGACGCATCAACGTTTCAGTGTCCCGCCAATAACCCAATTGTTGCCACGCCAACCCAAAGCAAAGAATCAGCGCCACCGATCCCGCTCCAAACAACGCCCTCGCAGGCAATCCAAGACGGCGGCCTATTTCATGCATGCCCCAGATGGTTAGAATAAACACACCCAGGGAAGGAATATAAGTGTGCCGATCCGCGATAGCCTGTCCACCCACCTGCACCAACCCGATCACCGGCACCATTGTCCCGCAAAACCACAGCCAGCCTGTCAGCAGAAAAGGCCATTCTCTCCGGATCGTCCACAGATACACTGTGATGCCCGTCAATGATATCCCCGCCGTCAGCACCTCTCTCATCGGCCAGTAACCCGGGTGCGGATAGAAAATCGCCAGGTCAGTTGGCCAGAACAGCTTTCCCACTTGGCGGCAGTACGAGATCAGGGCGTTCTCACAACGCGCCCCGATGGGCAGATATTTAACTGAAATCAAATCTCCGCAATATTTATGTACCAGGAAAGTCGCCACGCTTGCCACCACCACCAGAAGAAAAAACGGGATTTTCTCCCATACCAGTCGCCAGGCGCTTGCATGTTTGAATCTCTCCAGTGGCCAGTAATCCAGCA
>Ga0206871_10136_pt1 | contig 17097 bp, 19 predicted proteins | sample Alteio_BWOrgCont_33_FD_152627 | JGI IMG/M metagenome (GOLD analysis project Ga0206871, IMG submission 152627) | Enriched cells from forest soil in Barre Woods Harvard Forest LTER site, Petersham, Massachusetts, United States -... | ecosystem: Environmental > Terrestrial > Soil > Temperate forest >...
TACTTAGACCGCATAGCTAAACTTCGGTGTGAAGAAACGGGCTTGGATAAGCCTGATCCTCAGGAACCAGTTTTTTGTCACAGAGATGGCAGCCGGATTGGCTCGTTGAAAAAGGGCTTTCAAAACTTTATTCGGAGCATCGGAGTGGAGCGCGATAGCGAGGGACGCCGCCGGACGATCTACAGCTTGCGTCACACCTATGCGACCTTCCGACTTCAGGAGGGCGTTCACCACTTCACCCTGGCAAGCAATATGGGAACGTCTGTCAAGATGTTGGAGGACTTCTACGGGCACATTTCAAACCGAGCCAATGCTGACGAGTTGACGAAAACCAGAAAAAGAACAATAACGCCCGCACCTGGAAGCAGTGTGCCGCCTTAGCTCAGTTGGTAGAGCACATCATTCGTAATGATGGGGTCACAGGTTCGAGTCCTGTAGGCGGCACCACTCCCAGGGTTTTCTCAGCAGCTCCACAGGGGGCTGTAGTGGGCGCGAGAGGCACTTTAGCACCGACCTTTCAGTAGATGATTTAGACGGCGTCCAGCCCTCTGGAGGGGTGCTGGAGGCGCTCTCCCAACCCTGGATTTATACGCGCATAAACTGTCGCTATGGGTTTGGCTTTGCCGAACTTCAAGCAAATCTAAAGCGGCGTCGCACTTCTTCTGTGATATCGGCATCGGACATCCCCTCCAACTGCTTTAAGAGCCGCCCAAGCATTTCCATCCCAGCGAGTTCGGACAGTGGAATGTCTCCGCTTGAACGTAGAATTCCTATTATCTCGCTAATTTCAGTCGCTGTATATTTCCGCATTGAATGGGTGTCCTGTGCGAGAAGGTGCACCGCAGTTTTATCCTATAAAGCTCCTACTTGCCCTTCGTAGGGCGCAGCAATTCCAGATGGTTAACGCCAAGCGCAGTGGCAATTTCGTAGATGGTGATGATCGTAGGATTACGCTTACCCCTCTCCAAGCTACTTAAATACTGCTGACTGAAGCCTGATTTTTCGGCAAACGCTTCCTGCGTCAGACCCCTCTTAAGTCTAATCCGCTGCACGTTTTTACCGACCAAGGCACGCATATCCATGCGTCAAGGTCAGCAGACTACACATTTTAATGTTATCAACTATACTATGTATTGCAGCATCTGGGGACGCTCCAATGGTAATCAACGCTCAATTTAGAACGTCAATTTTGATCGGATTAACACTAGCTTTTGTCGTGAAATTGGCGCCGGCAAACGCTCAGCCGAGCAATCCACTTTCGAACCTATTTCTGAATGCGATTTCAAAGGCACGATCGGCGCCAAGCACTGACAAGCAAACAAATACATCGCCCCAGGCGCAGGTCGCGCCAAACATAGCTAACCCACAAGATCCTTCTAAAGCGGAATATTTCAAATTTCTCGCATCCATTCAAAGTGATCCCAGATGGAGCAAAGCAATAGTCGATTGCTATACCGGCTATGGAAATCGCATGACGGCGGCACTAAAGCGATACTTACCGGAGTTAATCGAAAAAGCTGAGTCCAAGCAGGTTCAAACTCAGATAGAAGCGGTGCTGGCTGGCTTGGATCGGGTCAATCCGTCCCTCTATAAGACTGTGTGCGTACATCAGGCATGGCTGGGCATTTGGTCCAGCTATGATGAGCGTGGTGTTGGGACGCTCGGAAATGGTCAATTCTTGCCACATCCGGGACCAATGACCCGCCAAGGTCCTTCTGGCACCGTTTATCCGATAGATGCAATCAAGGCGTACATGAACGATCTAACCGACAAAGCCTGGCAGACGAGAATGCAAGCATTTCACAATTCAATTTCCAGTACCTCAGCATTCGACCCCACCGAGCTTTACAGCAATTGCTTCAACGCCTTGGCGACTTGCGATAAGGAAACGCTCAATAATGCAAATCAAGCCGTAACAAATAGATATAACGGATTGATCCAAACCTATTTAAGCCAGTTCGATCCAAACTCCACATCTAGGATGGAGGCGATGGCTATCGAGCCAACCAATGACTTTGGTACCAATCTATATTTCGCAGTGAACTCCAATAGCAATTGATCCACGTGCCATTGCCTTAACAGACTAATGCGGCATGGGAATCGTGAGTTCCTTCACCACCTTCGTCTAGGTTGAGCCTTAGCAGCAAAATTCCACAAACCTGCAACGCCAGTAAAAAACATTTGGCACCGCTCACCAGTTAGCGTCGCAGAGTTGTATCGACTTGCAACGCTAGACGACCGCAACAAAGATCGCCTGGCCAATTCGGAAGATAGGACGGGGGAACGATTGGGAGTTTGCGAGAAGTGAATTCTCTGATGGGCATATTAAATTTAAGTTCATGGCGCCGTTCCAATAGCTGCCTGGGGCAAGAGGAAGCAAGTCAAGATAACTTTTCGCTAAGTCAGCCTGAATCGCCATAATCCAGCCGCTATCGCGGTGTTAGAGTGAGGAAAATACTAGCCGGGAGGGTACTCCGATGCCGGTCAAGTTCTCAAAGCTTATTCCACAAATTGCAGCGTTTGTTTTTCTGGTTGGCTTGACCAGCGGTACTCAGTCCGCGCCGGCCGGCGACACCGCCGCCTATCTCGCCGCCCGCGACCGCTACATCGGCGAATACAAGTCCCGCCCCGAGTACAGCCCAACGGATCAACCGCTCGTCGATCTTGAACACCGGCTGAAAGCGATTATTCCACCCTGGCAAGCTCCCGGCTTCCCGGCCGAGGGCAGGATCAATCTTGACACCCTCCAACAAGACCTCGGGTTCGGTAATCTGGACGGTCTACGGTACGAAGCAGGCGGGACCGAGGTGATAGTCACGACCCCAGCATTGGCTCGAAACTGGATGGCCGATCACAACGGGGGCTCCGACATCGCCCAACCGCTCAAAGCTGCCATCCGATCTGATGAGTTAATGGGAAGCGTTCGAGTCCCGGACGAGGGGTGGTTCTATTTCGGTGAAGTCCCTGTCAAGATTTCCGGCGGAACAGGGGCAGTGCTGCTCGCCACGGACACGGATTCCGGCTTTGTTGACGACGGGCATGGCAACGGCAGCGGGCCGAAATACCTTCTCGCCACCGTACTGCGAGATGATCGGGTCTTTGTTGCGAGACAGAAATTAGCAATCAACGTCTCGTATCAGCCGACTTGTGGGAACCAATATCGGAAAGAGAGTGCTTCTCACAACGCACCACAAATTCAAGTGCCTACTGAACAAGCGGTTAGTGATTTCCGGGCGTGTTTCGCGCCGCATCTGCACGAGCAACCGAAATACGACGCGATCCAAAAACAAGCACAGGCGCTTGTCGACCTATTGCATTAGAGGAACTGGTGGAGCGGACCTCAAGAGGGGAGGAATTATGAAATCTCGCATTTTATTTGCCGCTGGATTTTTGATTGCTAACGCGTTCCCTGCCGCTGCCGCGCCAGCGCAAAGGATACCAAGCATCGATGAGATTCAAAAATACATTGATGAATATGGAGGGAAGGCGGCAGTAGACCGCTACTTCAATTGCGCGGAGACATCGCCAGATGGCCTTGGATATCAGACGATTATACATGGCGGCAAGCGCGGCGTTGATCTTGATTTTGAATTGCAAAAAAGTAGCGATGGCTGCGTCGCGGAAAATCTGACATGGGTGTTAGGTTCTGAGATGCAAGTAAGCCCGTCGGCGGTGTTGCCACTTGTCGCTGCTATGGGAGCTGGTGTTTGTACGCCTGTCGCTTTTGAGGAAACACCAAAGGCCACAGTGTTAGCCGACTTGCGCCGCACGAAAGCCGCGCTGGAAACTGTGCATGATCCTGCTTTGCAGGATGCCAAGAAAAAGTGTCTTGCCGAGATAAATCGGTGAATTGAAGGACTTTCAAAATAGGACGCTAACGAATTTGCTGAGTGCTTGATTTGAAAACAGTCAAACTGATCCAGTACCGAGTTCTCGATAGTGCCCCAATTTGATTATGGTCGTTTAGGTTTTTGGATTCTAGTACAAGGGCGAGGCGGCGCACATGCAAAAGCATTTCACGAAATGGACGGCGATATGCGGCATTGCGTTTGGATTTAGCCTGGGCTTTGCCCGGGCGCAGAACGAACATGCAATGTCGCCTGTGGCCTCTGACGGAAACGTGACGCTGGACGCCTTCGCCAAACGCATCGATGACAAGGCCCGTGGCTATCAAGCCAAGTTTCCTGGCGCCGCAATAGACCGAACTATCGATTACGACGTTGCCTTCCCGAAAGATGCGGCGGAATTCCAAAACGTGAACGGCTATGCCGTGATGCTGATCAGCGCCAGTGTGCATGATCAAAGTGAATTACCGCTTTCAAAAATCTATTTGACGCTGAACGGCAAGATGGCGGAGTTGCCAGTAATCGCACGGGCGCGCCGAGCTGTGCTGCCGAGCGGCAACGCATATACGGAATTCGGGCCATATCGCGAGGACGTGTTCGTGGTAGCGCCGGCGGTATTTTTGTTCACGCAGGCATCATTCGAGGCCGATTTCGCTTCGCATCGAAGCGCATTCGAATTCGCCAAGGGCCCCTTCAATGCGCCTGGCTACTTGGCCGCCGACAAAAGCTTGGTGAGCGCCCAGGTCAAACCTAGTCCATCCTTGGAGGTGTTTAAGGCCCTCATTCAGCGGGATTATCCCGGCTTTCTTGAAAATTAAGGACGAATTTCAAAATAGACATTACCCGAACGCCTAAATTTGGAGGGTGTCGTGCTAACGAGGACTTATTTTCTATTAGCAATGAGCGTTGCCCTCTTGCTGATATCGAGTGGGTCACTCGTTAGGGCAGAACTTTTTAATCCAGGCCAGCGTGCAATTGTTCCCGTTGCTGATGTGTCTAAGCTTTTTAATTCATCATGCGTCATCGATGATCAGTTTTCGACAACGGTGTCTAGTGAATGGACAGCCACCGATTCAGACGTAAACGCCCTTGAATCGAAACTTCCCTTCGCCTTCATACAGGCGATTCGCAGCGCCCGTCCCGTCAATTCGGAAGTGTTAAACGTCCTTACCGATTGGCAATCAATCTCAAATCATATTCGGCAATATGGGGGCGTGGTCGTAGGCGGCAAAAGATATATTTTGGTGATTGCTGCACCTGCCGGTGCTTGGGACTTCGATGGTTATCACCCATTCGACTATGCAGCCAACGACAATTGGCGTTCCGGAGGCCCTATTGGTGTTCCGGATATAGGTCCATCGATGTTTTCTACGCTCTACAATGTCGAAGCTAACACGTTTGGGACTTTTCATTTCTGCAATACACTATGAGTTAGGCTACTGGGAGGGAGCCATGAAAACACAAATCAATAGAATCAAAGTGGGGATTCTGATTACAGGCGGCCTGCTGATATTTCCTGTATTGGTCTCTTATATTTTCATTCTGGCCGGTACGTCTGCCAGTACATCAGGTAATTTAATTCGTCTTTGTGATGAAATCTCCCACTTAAGCGTGGGAACAATTTCTCTTTTATGTGGTGGCCTATTGTTCATTCGACCCAAGCAAACCAAGGAATATGTGGAATCGCAGGAACAAACCGAACGAGGACGCGAAAGCCTCGAAAGGGTTCATCCAATAATTTTTCAACTTATGGGTGTTTTCCTATTTTGGTTTGGCCTAACTCTTTTTTCGCCATCAACATTTCTTTTTCCACTTTTCGGATTGAAACTGTAGACAGAAAAATCGTCTAATAATTGTGCTGATATTGGCAATAACAGCCTTTGCATCAAGTCCTGACTGATCACCCGATATAGAGTTTTCTTAGGGCGTGCGGATTTACAATCTTAATGCATCCGCTTGCTATCAACGGGTACGACAAGTGATAAAATACCTTCTTCATCAATCAACTTCATGAATGCAAGCCATGCGTCTTCATCAGTTGCAAACACATCATCCCAGACTGTGGAAGTGTCGTGTTCATCAACGACTTCTAGCGTCCATCCATCCATGTCTTCGAGTTTGTAGATAAGCACCTCGACCGTATGTCCGTCCTTTTCAAATGGACCAGACCGATCTGAATCAATGATTTTAGGTTCAGTTTTCTTCATCGATAATTCCATCCGCCTGGGCTTTAGAGAAATCCTATCATGAGATATGGGAACCAGAAACGTAAACCGATGGTTTTTTAATGCCAGAAATCCAAGGAAATGTTGTCCAGATGGATTAGATATTTTCCATGAGGATCCATAACCAGGAAAATCTAAAGGTACTTAATGGTACCTGATCGCCAAGGGGCTTCTGGAATTAATTTTATCCAGATGGAATAGGAACATCAGGATTCAAGATCGGCTTCGCCGATCGCTCGACACTTCGTGTCTCGCCTTACCTTATTGGATAATAATCAAACCAGATAACGTGCGAAGCACATTTCGCGAAGCGAAACAAGAACCACATTGCGGTAATGCTTGAGGCACACCTACCCCTAGCCTAGGAGTAGGTGTTTTCTTGCGTATAAAGCAATCGACACACTTGCTTAGAAAAACCTCCAGCGAGGTAAGGGCGGTTGACCGGTCTCCTTTTACATTCCGCATAATCAGCGGGAACCACTGGTAGCCAAGCAAGCAACATCCAGCGATCTGAGAGTCGTGGTTCATCACGTTGCTCTCGACGTGTCGGCCTATACCGACTTAATTCAGGCATCAAGTTCGTGGCGTCTTTAGGTGCTCAGGGACAAGGGGGTTACCACACCTATATCAGCGCCCTGAAAGCGATAGCGAACCACTGGATCATAATAATTTATAGACCTATTTAGCAGAGAATTTCGGCTGGTACTCAGCCCAACCGAAGATATTTGGCACTGCTGAGTCCGGCGATGGAGCCATTTAATGGGCAAGATTATCCAGGCGGGGAAGATGGTCGTCGGTGACCTGCAACGAGAATAAAGCATTTAGCGAGAACCACACGCCCCAACCCCAATCGATAATCTCAAAGACCTAGCGGTTCATCTTGAGGGCGCAGTTACTCGTGCAGCCTAATTTGCGAAATGAGTATAGAGATTCTGTAGCGGCTCTACTTTGTCGCTTCCAAATGCTACCAGGTCTTCAAAAGACCTAACTGCCGGACCCCTGCGCTTTCGCTCGGCTTTAAATAGTTCGAGTCGCTGTTCGGCTTCGTACGGTCGCTCAAACCCATCCCATTCATCTTCATGATGAGCTTTGAAATGAAAACGCTTTACCGCGTCGTCTTGAGTCCAATAGGTGTAAGCATCATGTGTTGATGCGAATGTCCATACGTCAAATTCAAAACCATGGCTGCCATGAGCAGAGTTATACGCATTAAAATGATCGGTATGCTTGGTGTCGAATGCGATAACTGACTTGTCGCGTTGAAAATCGACATAGATGTCGTGCGGTCTTTGGAAATCTTTGCAATCGAAAGGTTTGTCCGCAAAGTAGTGAAAGAGCGAGCCGGTTCGTGCCGCTTCATACGCTTCGTATAGTTTGTTCTGATTGTTGTGTTTAAGTTCGATGAAATGCGAATAGTAGGTATCCATAGTGTTTTTTCCTTCCTGTTGATTGATTAGTCATTGCCGGCAGTAAAAAGTGTCCTTCAGCGCAGTGGTATTGCTCTGATCGCTTTGTACAATTTTAGTGTCGCTAGTTTAGGGGGAACGTGCTTCTGCTTAATTCGCGCAGAATTGCTCCGAGGCAGCTTCTGATAAATCGCAGCGTCAAATTCTGGTAGATTCGTCTCGTTGCGGGTGCCCGAATCCACGGGGCACAAATTTACTGGGTTCCTATACCCGTAACCGGACCACCGGTCCTGACTGCGGATACATACGACGGAATGATCTTGAACAGAAATTCGTGACTTTCATCAGAATAGTGGGATGAGATTAGTTCTGCATTGAAGACCACGTAATTGAAGTATTTGGGCTTGCCATTTGGATCTTCCGCACCAAGATATCCTGCTCTTAGCATTTCAAGAACGGACTCGGTCAGCTCTTCATTTTCTCCATTGCAAGCCTCGTAATACAGATTGTTCATAAATTGCAGCGCTTCGTTCGCCGCTTGATCAAGTTCGTTATAGAAGGTGTAGCGCAGCCGAACCGTCATATCTTTGGGGGAAAACGATGAAGATCTAACGCCAGAACATCCATCGTCGGATTCGACGTAGAAGGGATGCTGTCTCTGAAATGTCTCGTCAATATTGACGGATGGAATTTCAATAAGTTCAGCGTTGTGAAGCCGCGCCGCAGCGTTTTCGTTTTTGTAATGTTTTTTTGTCATAATAAGTGTCCTTTCAATTTTGATTGTTTATCTGCATGAAAATCCTTTCGTTGTTGAGTAACAGTTGAATCGCCAAACAGCGCAGTGGCAATTTTCTGGCTGATTTTGAGATTTTGTGCTGTCGCTAGTTACGTGCGCATGTCACAAATGACGTCTTGCGCAGACTTGCTTACAGATGAGTCGGTCACAATTACCGATCACAATTATGATACAGCAAAAGGCTGGAATAATCAATGAAAATGGGAGCGAGATGCGTTACTTATGGTGGTTTTTTTGCTCGAATTTGGCTTCAAAAGAGTTTGCTCATTCGCCCCTACCTCAATCCCTTGGAATGAACCTTTGAAGCAGCCGCGCGAGTTTATGCGCGCATAAATGATTTTAAGCCCTCGATGACGACCATCATTGGAATTCGCGCTTGGGCACACATTCACGCCTGGGGATTTTACGATCAATAGCGTTGGTGGGTGCCGGCTAAACCCCCAGATGGCGAAAGTGATTGCTAGTTTGATTGGTGGAGTTAAAGCCGATGATATCGTGCGGGGGTTTATTGGGGGGTTGTGAATGCGTATTGAAATCTCAGTTGCCAGAACGATCAATGTGTGCTTATGCTAATCCGCCTTTCGAGAGGCATACGGTCCGCGTAAAGGGGCAAAGCCCCCTCGCTAGTCGCATATTTCACCTAACTTCCTGCCCAAATTTGTGCGGACACTGGGCGTTGAGGAAGGAAGGTTGTTATGTCGGATGTACCCCAGAGAGTTGTACGCGCGCGGGCGCTTCCTCTCAAACCAGACCTCGAACATCTCAAAAGCGAAGCAAAATTGCTTTTAGCGACGCTCCGCAAAAGCGCGCCGGAAGCCAAGTTGGCTGATGCCCAGTTTCATTTGGCATGTGAATATGGCTTTTCCAGTTGGCGCGCATTGAAAGACGAAATCGACGTCCGCTCCGACGGTTCCGACGTCGGCCAGACTGCGACGCCAGAGGAGATAGCACAAAGGCGAGCCGAACAGGCGTTGCCGCGCAGCGCCATTCCGTTTGATCCCGCGATGTTCGACAAATACGTCGGATATTATCAGCTTGGGCCGAGCAGCATTTTCACGATTACCCGCGATGGAGACCGTTTCAATTTGCGGTTAACCGGTCAGGTGTCGGTCGAAGTTTACCCCGAAAGTAACAAAAAATTCTTCGCCAAGGTAGTACCCGCTCAAATCAGTTTTTCCACTGACCCGCAGGATAACGTAACAGAGTTGGTGTTGCATCAAAGCGGCGCAGAACAACACGCCAAAAGAATTAGCGCCACTTTGGCAAAAGACATGGAGGCAGCGCTGGAGCGGCGCCAGAAAAGCAACACGCCCAGCGCTGGAGCGGAAGCCACTCTTCGCCGCCACATCGAAGGGTTAGAGAAGGGGCAACCAGATTACGACGCGATGTCGCTGGCCCTGGCCGCATTGACACGCCAGCAAATGCCATCACTCCAGCAATTAATGAAACGATGGGGCGCACTTCTATCCATCACCTTCAAGGCCGTAAGCCGCCAAGGTTGGGATATTTATGAAGTGACGTTCGAACATGCCCAAACGGAATGGCGAATTACTCCGCCAGGGGACGACGGCAAGATAACTGGGTTGGGTGTACGTGAATTGCCTTGAATATATTCGCGGTCAACTCCGACAACGGAAGTAAAATGACATTTTGGAACAACTGGCAATTCAATTGTGGTCACAAAAATGCCGTCATGTGTTTCGTCTAAGAGCTGATAAAAATTGAAGTATTCAAAAACTATATCCTGATAGCAAGGAGCTCTTCCTTTGAGAAAATGGGTAGCACTTTTAGCGTCTGTACTTGCGATGGTTTCAGGACCAGCATGGGCTCGAGATATCACGGGAATATGGCAAGGTACGCTTCATGCGGGCAAGGATCTCAGGTTTGTTCTTAAGATATCAAAAGGCGACAAAAAGGTCGGCTGGAATGCTTTGATCTACAGTATTGATCAGAGTCCAGAGGGGATTCCCGTTACTTCCGTTACCTTGCATGGAAAAGAGCTAAAACTATCGATTGATCAGATTGGCAGCACTTACGACGGTTGCATCGGCGCGGATGGCACTTCCATCGCTGGGACATGGTCCCAAGGCAAACGCCCACTCGATTTCAAGAGAGCAACTAAGAAGACGGCCTGGGTGATCGATCCGTCTCCACATAATGTACAATTTGCTACTGTGGACAACGGCGTCCAATTGGAAGTTCTTGATTGGGGCGGCAATGGCCGACCGCTTGTATTTCTTTCTGGTCTTGGAGAGACTGCGCACGCGTTCGACAATTTTGCACCCAAATTTACCGCAACTCACCACGTCTACGGCGTTACGCGGCGCGGCTTTGGTGCTTCCAGCAAACCTGACCCAATCGGAGCCAACTATACGGCGGATCGACTTGGCGATGATCTTCTAGCAGTGATCGACACACTTAAGCTCGATAAGCCGATATTGGTTGGGTGGTCACTCGGCGGTGAGGAGCTAAGCTCCGTCGCGAGCCGCCACCCCGAAAAAACTTCGGGGCTGATCTATCTCGACGCCGCATACGCTTATGGGTTTTACGCTCCAGGTAATCTGGTCCCGATGGGCTCGAATCTTGTCATTGACGCCAACGAGCTACGTAGGAATGTTGACATCGTGAATGGGCTAGATGCCGCGGTCCCGGAGAAACTGGCGGTGATTAACACGCTGATTGACGTTAGCTTGCCACAACTTCAAACTGATCTAGTCGCGACACAAAAGATGCTTCAACTGATGTCCGGTCCGGCGCTCATGGCGCCCGCGACAATGCAATCTTCGCTAATGAAGATCATCACGGCGATTAATTCCGGGGCGCAGAGATTCACCGAATTGAAGGTGCCCATACTTGCCATTTTTGCCACTCCGCAAACCCTGCCGCCAAATATGCCCGCAGCCGTTGTTGACAATCTCAAGTTACAAGACGCAGCATCTGAAGCACTGGTGGAGAGGTTCGAGGCGGGCAATCCTTCTGCCCATGTGGTGCGACTGGCAAACGCCCGACATGATCTATTCAACTCCAATCCAGATGACGTGTTGCGCGAGATGAATGCCTTTATGGCGACGTTGCCGTGAGGACTTAAAGAGCAGCAGGATGGAGAGACTTGAATACATAACTTTATTTCTGACCGCTAGAGCAATCACGTTGTTGGTGGCGATGCTCACCGGGCCTGGGCAGGCGTGGCTGGTTGCGCGACAAAAGCCGGTGTTGGCGCTGAGATACGAATGACCCCCAAGGTCGTAAAGGGCCATTCGGATCACGTCATGCCTTAATTTCGACGCGATTGCGGCTCTGCATACCCGAAAAGAACAAGGCTCGGGGCGGGTCATGCAGAACAGGATTTCGCGGTGGATCGGTGCGGGCTTGGCGCTTGCTTCCGGAGGCGGTGCCTTGTCTGCTCAGACCACAGCCGCGGTCCCGACCGTCCCGCCCGCGATTGCGGCGGACTATGTCCATCCCCAAGACCTGGTCGACATCGGCGGGGGGCGGAAGATGAACCTCTTCTGCATGGGCCAGGGCAACCATACCGTCATCTTCGACGCCGGCGGCAGCGACTGGTCGGTCATCTGGGCGCTGGTTCAACCGGGCGTCGCCGCGCATGCCCGAGCTTGCTCCTATGATCGCGCCGGATTGGGTTATAGCGATCCCTCCGATGAGCCGCGGTCGCCCATCGCCATTGTCGAAGACCTGCATAACCTCATACACATCGCTAAGATCAGCACGCCGGTCATAGTGGTCGGCCATTCGGCTGGCGGCTTCAACATGAAGCTCTATGCCGCGCTTTATCCGGATGACGTGGCGGGGCTGGTGCTGGTTGATCCGTCCGAGGAACGCATCATCGCGCGATTACGAGCTGCTTGGATCGCTAAGGTTGGCACTGTCCTCACTGCCAAAACTGAACTCTTGAACTCAGGCGCTAGTACTAATAGAGCAATTTCGCAATTTAACGATTGCGCCGCCGCCGCGCGAATTCGCAATCTCGATCCGACATCGGATATGTATAAAGATTGTATCAGTCAGCCTTTCGCAGCGCTGGGGCCGGAAATTGCGGCCGAGTGGAAGAAGATTCAGGTAACGCGCGCCTATCAGGACGCGCAAGCCTCAGAGTACGCCAACGGCATCTTCAGCAACAACCCACGGGCAGACGATGCTTATGCCATGCTCTTTTCAGGGCGCGCGGTGGGTGACAAGCCGCTCATCGTCCTTACCGACGACAATCTACCGATAGGCCCAATTGGTTCTCCACTCAATGATACGCACGCACAGACTGCCGCGCTTTCCACGCGAGGCGTCAACCGAATCGTGCCGGGCTCGCACCACTATATCCAAATCGATCATCCGCAGGTTGTTATCGACGCGATAAGAGAAGTGTTGGACGAGATTACGCCCAAATAGGAAGGATTTATTATGCGGAGATTATTTTCCAGCCTGATCGTCGCGGCATTCGTCGCCATGCTTTCGTCTGCAACCGCACAAACGCTGGCCCCTCCGTTCGACAAGGTTGCCAAGCAGGACACAGTCAAAAAAATCGGGGCGGTGTTGACTGATCGCTACGTTTTTCCCGACCGTGCCGCCCAGGCGAAAGCCAAGATTGATGCCGCGATGGCGTCTGGCGACTATGACGCCATCGCTGATCCCAACGAATTCGCACAGCGCCTAACTGCCGATTTGCAGTCGGTCACTCATGACAAGCACCTGCGGGTTTCCTATGCGGGTGGACCGCCGCCTGCCGGCGTGCCACAAGCTCCGCTGCCACCGACCAATGGCGGCTTTGCCCGGATCGATCGCCTGAAAGGCAATATCGGCTATATCCGCCTCCTGGGCTTTCCGGACCCTTCCGAATTCGACCCGGCCGCCGATGATGCGTTGCGCGATCTTGCCGGAACGGATGCCCTGATAATAGACATGCGCGACAATAGCGGCGGTAGCGCCGCATCGGATCGTGACTTCGCCAGCTTCTTTTTCGATCCAGCCAAACCGGTGCAGGTGAACAGCGTCATCAGCCGCAAAGCGTCCACAAATGAATTCACCACCACTGAGTTCTGGACCAAGCCGGTAGCCACGCCCTATCTGAACAAACCGGTCTACATACTGACCAGCAGAAGAACCTTTTCCGCCGGTGAAGCTTTTGTCTACGATCTTCAGGTGCAAAAGCGCGTCAGCATTTACGGCGAGACTACCGGCGGGGGCGCTAATCCGGGCGGTGGTTTCCCGGTGGGTTACCCATTCGGCCTTTCTGTGCCGACCGGGCGGGCCGAAAACCCCGTGACCAAGACCAATTGGGAAGGAGTCGGCATCATTCCGGACCATCCCGTCGACGAAAAGCTGGCATTCCAAGCTGCCATGCTCGACGCTGTGACCCAACTTTTAAAAACAAAAAACAACGACCCCGCGCTGACTGCCGTGAAAGCGGCCCTGGTGCAACAAACCGAACCGGCACCATTAGTCGAGGCCGCGTTGCTGAAATTCCGTGCCACGGCCAGTCCGGGGACCGAAGCGGCCCTGCGCAGGCAGATCGAAGGCCTGGAAAAAGGACAGCCGGACTATGACGAGATGGGTCCGGTTTTAATAAGCGTGACACATCAGCAATTGCCGATTTTGGAACAGACTATTGCCAGGTTAGGCGCATTGAAATCAATTGCCTTCAACAGCGTCGGCCAAGACGGTGCTGACGTCTATGAAGTCGAGTTCGAACATGGCCAGACGGAATGGCTGATTTTGCCGCTGACGCCAGACGGTAAGGTGAATAGCTTAGGCTTCCGCGAAACCAATCCGGCCGCGCCTTCGACAGGACATTAAGAATCGGTCAGCCATTCCTAAACCAAAGACGTACGTCAAGCCGATGTTATTCCTCTTAACCCCCCTCGGGACGGGCAGGGGGTATTAGCAACTGAATCATTAGTTATCCCGGGGCGTGGAAATCCCGAAAACCAGCGTTGCTAACCCCTTGATATTCAACCAGGAGGCGCGGCGCTAAGTAGCGGCGATTTAGACGACAACCCCAACAGGCATTGCTAAGCAATATAAGGGCTCTGGTCGTACCGGTCACCCTCCACGGTAGATCCACGATGAATTTCCTACGCTCGCTCCGTAAAGTCCAAACACTTTTCACGACTACAACCTAGTGGACTGTTCTCTCCGACCTCGACTGAGGAAATATCTGCATAGCATTCTCATCAAATGGCCTCTTTCGCGCCCAAGACGATGCATATGATGTGGTTCGATAGATATCGGCTTTTGTTGGATTGATTTTTTTGACATTCATTGTCTTTAGATTGGAATAATTTCTCCACTTGCTGGCGAACGCAATTGACGTAGCTTCATCTGTAAGAGCGTTTAGCTTTCCAACGTGCTTTTGATCTGCAACCAGAATGCTGTGATGGTGGTACGAGGACTCTCGACTCCTCGCATTCTTTTTATAATCCTTTCCTTTTGATCCGGGCAGATCAAGAAACGCATACATTTGCGGTTCAATCTCCGTAAATGATTCTTGACTGTAACGAGGGTTACCGTGGAGATATTGCAAAAGTTGATGATAGGTCTTCTTGAGATATAAATTTACGCGTTCTGGCGTTAGAGGAAAAGATGCTGGATTCAAATAGGTCGTAGTCATCAGATAGAGAGTTTTATTTTCCTTGAAGATGAGATTTTCAAATCTCCTGGTGAAATCTTCGAGCAGCTTCTCATCATTGGAATACTCAGGTTGGATATTTCCCACATAGTAATTAAATGATGGTGGCTGGTGGTGACGATTCAAAATTGGCTTTTCAGTAATTTTGTTTTGGTTATTGGTAACGGTCATTTTGTTTGGAATTGATGGCATTAGAACTATCTCCTCATATTGTTTCGGTTTGAATTGTGTTTGGTACGGTAATTTCGAATTGGTGGTTTCTGGTTTTGAACAGGCAAAGGATATCTATTAGTGAGATTTTGAGGTCTCACTTTGACAAAGGTCCGTTTGCGATTGGTAAGTCCCGCCGCGCTGTCAGTTGCTAACAATCGGGCAGACGCGGCAGTCCGATTGTATTTAGTAGCGTATTTCGAAAACGAATGAGCACTTGTTCCGTAAATGTAGAAAAAAGTGCAATCATTCAGTTATGAGCTACCCTGCGGCTTTACAAAACAAAATACGGGCTCTCTTTTATATTTCACGCCATCAACGCTTACGGTGCGAACCTTACGATGAGGTTGTCGATTGCCAGGGCTTCGGCTCAAAGCAAGCTGGTAAATATCCTCCAATTTGAACCCGATGCTATCGGCGATCTTGCACGCGTCTTCTTCTAACCTCGGCGCTTCTTTAACATTCGCGATATTCAGGACAAAATGCCCACCAGGCCTCAGTAGCTCATACGAGCCTTCGATGAATGGCTCGAGAAATCCATCGCGCCATTTCTGATATGTAGGATACCGAATTGCCGACTGGTTTGGGTTATCAGGATTGTAAATCTCGGCTGCACCGTACGGTGGCGATGTCATCACCAAGTCTACGCTGCCCTTGAGTTCCTCCGCCGCGGGCGTATCAAGCCAGTCCTCATAAGGCATGAACGAAAAGTTCGCAGCTCTGTCACCCCACACTTCATCCTTGAGCGTTTGGGTCACAACGCGAGTCAGACCCCGATAGGCGCGGCCATTCCGTTCCTCTGGATCAATGCCATAAAATGTCACCTTGTGTGAACGGGGTACCAACAAGCATCCTACTAATCGTCCTCCCCAGCCTGCGCATGGATCAACGACAACGCAGTCCCTGTCGGCAGGCAGATATTTATCCGCGAAATAACGCGCATGAACAGGCGGAAATGCACTCCCCGACCCCATTTGCATTTGAAAGAATTGTAGCACATTCGGGATAGCCCCCTTCCGGCGATTACGGAAACATTCTTTTGAGTGCTTGGTGGGATCAAAGAGCTGTTCCAGAGTCCCCATGAGATTTGAGCATCCGTATTCCAAGCTTTCGGCCAAGTTGCCGATTTTCGTTTTCATCTTCCACATGTGCAAGCGGGAGAAATCGGTATGCGTACCGCCGGGCCCACCTTTGGCGAGGACATTTCGTTTTAATGTGTCGTCGTCAGTGTAGAGGAATTTGTCAGTGGCAATACTATTCAAGCTGGACAGGTCACGGACAATCCTCGCGAACGCGACCTTGGGCTTCAGCGCCATGCAGTCAGCCAAGGCCTCATCTGCCAAAGAGGCGAATATGTCCCTTACATATTCCCGTCTTTGCTCTGGTGTTGCCGCCAAGACTTCTCCCAGCGGCACATCCAAAGCAGTTCCTTCAAGTGGAAAGCGCGGTTCGCAACTCATGCAACGCTCCTTTTAAGAAACGCTGCATGAATCTCCTGCTTTCCTCTGAAAACGCTTTTAAAGCCTTTGTGCGACGCGATTTTGAAATCGGCATCTGAAAGAATGAGAGGCGTCAGAATATTTGAAGCATCTTCTACTTTCTTAAAATACAGAATAACCGGATATGGATGGGTCTTGGGCGACCTCTTTTTTTCTGAAGTCGCTTTCTCGCGGAGTTTCAATATATCACGAGTTGTGCATTCGGAAGTCAGATTGCCGCTGTTTATCCACTTACTGACTGGTTCTCCCTCCTTTGCCGCAACAGCGATTTCGTAAAGCGCATCCCTATAAGGCGGAATAGATTCAGCCCATTGCTCAAGAGCGTCTGCCTGTTTTCCAATCGTATGATAGCGGCTCTCAATCTGCTCTGCCGAAACCTTGCTGACTTTACCGAGCTCCGACAGAAGATAGCTTCTGTGAGGACCAGCAATCTTCCCATCAAGCTCGGTCGATTTATCCCATTGCTGGCAAACGGTAGC
>Ga0206871_10171_pt1 | contig 16844 bp, 17 predicted proteins | sample Alteio_BWOrgCont_33_FD_152627 | JGI IMG/M metagenome (GOLD analysis project Ga0206871, IMG submission 152627) | Enriched cells from forest soil in Barre Woods Harvard Forest LTER site, Petersham, Massachusetts, United States -... | ecosystem: Environmental > Terrestrial > Soil > Temperate forest >...
CCAGCTTAAGGGAGCCGCCTGGATGGTGGCCGCGCTGAAAAGATTGGTGGAGTCGATCCAGGCCGGCGTGATCCAAGGAGCCGGCGGCGGAGCCGTTCCGTTTAAGTCGTCGTACATCTTGAAGGTGGCGTCGGTGTTGGTGATATAGGAGATCGAGCCATCAGCGCAGTTGATGCTGATCACCCAGGCTGCACCGACCAGACTGTCGACCGTGTTTTGGACTTCGGCGGCGAAATAGTTGGCAGATCCAGCCGCCGAAAAGTCGCCCACGGGGATCGCGACCGTGATGGGAGGGTTTCCGGCGTCAAAGGTGCCGCCGTTTACAACGGTGTTCCCATTGATATAGAAAAAGAAGTAGTCGTCCGCTTCATAAGTAATAGAAGCGCTGGCCGGCGCGCAGCCGGCAGCGTTTGCCGTTGCGGGGGCGACGGCAGCGGCGCCTAACAGCAAGAAGAGAAGAAATTGTTTGATGTTCACGACGCGGAACAGCCCCTCGGGACATGACGTCAAACGTGACGCCCGACCTCCCAATAAAATTATAGCTCGAATGATGAAATTCACAATCCTTTATGGTGCTGTTATCTTGTATTTTTGTTAACCATTTTATTGGGCATTCCAAAATCACTTTTTTACCGAAAGCATAAATTTTTTAAAGGAAATAAGATTATAAAATAAGCATAAATCAGATTAGAGGAACTGTACCTCGGTGGTCAGAGTACTGCCGGCTTGGGAGGCCCCGAACATACCTGTTATGGCAGCGGCCCCCTGAGGTTCCGGCGCGGCGCAAAGGGCAACATGGCGGTCAGCCACGGCCAAGCCGCAGCTGGGATCGAAGCCGCGCCAGCCGCCGCCAGGCAGGTACACTTCCACCCAAGCGTGCAGATCCTTGAATCGTTCGTCGGAGTCGCCTTCGTAGTAGCCGCTGACAAAACGCGACGGCAGTCCCAGGCTGCGGGCGCAAGCGATGAATAGCTGGGCCACGTCACGGCAGGAACCCTGCTGCTCTTCCAAGGTCTTGTCAGCGTGCCAGGCTTCGCCGTGTTCGCGCCGCACCTGGTTCAGGTGTTCAAAAATCCATTTGTTGAGGCGCAGCACAAAGGCGGTGGCTTCGCCCTTGGCTTCACTAAGAATTTTCTGCGCCAAGGCTGCCGCCGCGGGCGCCGGTTCCCCCTTTAAATAGGGTTCCAGGCCTGGATAAGCCGCCAGCAAGCTGCTGCCGTAGGGCAGGCTGCTGAAGTTATGGTCCAAAATGTAATCAAAGGGGTTCACCCGCTGGGTTTCCACCACGCATTCGCTTTCAATGACCAGCGAAGGGGTGGAGCCCACGAACCAGGCGCGGTATTCCACGTTGCCGTAGGCATCGCCCTGGCGCGACAGCAGGCTGGGCTGGGGCTCCACCACCAGATTCTGGTCCAGCATGCGCTGCGACCCGTCGTCGCGCGGCCGCAGGCGCAGGATATGGGGCCCCAGCACCGCCGGACTGGCATAAACATAAGTCAGGCGGTGCTTGATGCGGTAGTTCACTAGCGGGGCCCTGAAGGCACGTGGTCTTCGACCACCTTGGACACCAGCGAGTTGACCCAGTCTTCGGGGATTTCGCTGACGCCCTGGCGGATGCGGTCGCTCCACCACTTGCTGAGGTTGGCCAGGTCTTCGCGTTCCAAACGGCCCTCGTGCACGCGGTTGTCGCCCTCCTTGTAGATGACCACATCCATGGGGAAGTCCACGTCGGCGGCCGAGATGCGGGTGCTGTCGAAGGCCAGGCAGCCCACCTTGAAGGCCCAGGGGATGGGATCGGTGTGCTTGAGCGAGCGGTCCAGGACCGGCCGGCCGTAGCCGCTTTCGCCGATGATGTAATAGGGGCGCGCGTCGGTCACTTCCACCCAGTTGCCCTGGGGGTAGACTAGGTAGAGCTTATGCTCGCTGTCGCCGGACAGCTTGCCGCCGATCAGGGCATGGATGTTGAAGACCAGGTTGCTTTCGGCCAGGGCCTCTTTGTCTTCCTGGGCCACCTTGCGCACCTGGGCGCCGAAGGCGTTGACGGCCTTGAACAGGCGGTCAAAGCCGGGCCCCGTGCTCAGCTCTTCCTCGAAATAGGTCAGCACTTTGTCGCGCACGCTGCGCAGCCCGCTGGTCATCAGGAACAAAGGGAAGCCCTGGTGCTGGTAGGTGCTCACCTTTTTGCTGACAAAGACTTCGCTGCCGCTGGTGATGCGGGTATCCGCAATGCCCACCAGACCGCCCTTCAAACGCATTCCTAGGCAAAATGTCATGCACGCTCCCAAGGCAACATCATTGTTGTTGCTGTTCTTCTTCTTCAACGCGGCTCTGCGTTGGAAGCTTTTCCGTGGCCGGACCCGGCAGGGTGTGGGTGCCGGCGCTGGCGGGATTGAAATAGGCCGCATCGACCAGGCCGCCGATTTCGTTCAGGTGTTCTTGGAACGAGTCCAGCCACAGGTGCAGGCCCCGCCGCAAAATATCGGCCATCTCAGTATATCGCAGTTCTGCGGCCAGCTTGCCCAGGGCTTTTTCGGCCTGGTTGCGGAACTGGCCGTCGGGGGTGCCGGTGATGGCCCGCAAGGCATGCTCGGCCTCGGCCAGGCAAAAGGCCAGGCTGCGGGGGAAGGCGGGATCCAAAATCAGCATTTCGACCACGCGCAGGCCGTCGGTGGCGCCCCAGCGGCGGCGGTACACCTGGGTGGCGCTCGCGCTTTTCAGCACACCCTCCCAGCGCAAAGCCGAGCCGCCTGCCGCGACCAGGGGCGGCAGCAAGGCATGGTGGGCGTCAATCAGGCGGCTGGTCTGGTCGGCCCGTTCGCAGGCCCGGCCCAGCTCGCCGAAGTACCAGCCCTCTTCGCGGGCGAAGGCGGCCTGCAGGTAGCCTTCCACCATGCGGCCGGCCGCGCGCACTTCGCCCAGGGCGTCGTCGATAAAGGTGAGAGCCGCGTCGGAAGCGGCGGCGCCCTTGAAAGCCAGGTAAAGCGAGTTCACCTTTTCCCAGGCTTCAAAGGGCAGGTGCTCGCGCACTTGGCGGGCGTTCTCGCGGGCGCTGCGCACGCTGCTGAGCACCGAGTTGGGGTTTTCCGCGTCAAAGGCCAGGAAGCGCAGGACGGCGTCGCGCGTGGGCGCGCCAAAGCGGGCCGTGAAAGGCTCCAGGTCGCCGCTGCTGGCGACCAGGGCCTCCCAGGCGTCTTCGGCCTCCGTGGGCAAGTCCAGGCTCAGGTGGACGGTGCTCTCCACCAGGCGGGCGATGCTTTCAGCCCGTTCAAGATAGCGGTTCATCCAATAAAGGCAGGCGGCGGTTCTTGATAACATAACGGCATCCTTGCCATGTTGGCCCCGGGCTGGGGAGGCGGGGAACCCGGGATGGGTTTAGGGACGAAAATACCGCGCCTTGCATTGCCCAAGGCGCGCCGCCCATCAGCGGGCGGATTTTGACGCTGCCGCTAAATCGGGGCGGCTTCCAAGTTGGTCGGGCGGGCTTTGCGCACAGCGGCCTTGGGGCGGGAATCGACCACCCAGGTGTCCTTGCTGCCGCCGCCCTGCGAGCTGTTCACCACCAGCGAACCCTTTTTCAAGGCCACCCGGGTCAGGCCACCGGGGGTCACCCAGGTGTCCTTGCCCGAAAGGATGTAGGGGCGCAGGTCCACGTGGCGGCCTTCCAGGACGCCGTTGATCAGGGTGGGCACGCGCGACAGCATCAAGGTGGGCTGGGCGATGTAGTTGCGGGGATGGGCCTGGATGCGGGCGGCAAAGGCCTCGCGCTCGTTCTCGGTGGAATGGGGCCCCACCAGCATGCCGTAACCGCCGCTTTCTGCCACAGCTTTGACGACCATCTTGTGCAGGTTCTTCAGCACATGGTCCCGCTGGGACGCTTCCCAGCAGACGTAGGTGGGCACGTTGGGCAGGATGGGCTCTTCGCTCAGGTAGTACTTGATCAGCTGGGGCACATAGGCATAGATCGCCTTGTCGTCCGCCACCCCGGTGCCGGGCGCGTTGGCCAGGGCCACGCCCCCCTTGGCCCACACATTGAAGAGGCCCGGCACGCCCAGCAATGAATCGGGGCGGAAGGCCTGCGGATCCAGGTACTCGTCGTCGATGCGGCGGTAGATGACATCCACCGGCTGCGCGCCTTGGGTGGAGCGCAGCTTCACCCGGCTGTTTTCCACATACAGGTCGCCGCCTTCCACCAGCTCAATGCCCATCTGCTGGGCCAGGTAGCTGTGCTCGTAGTAGGCGCTGTTGTAGGCGCCCGGCGTCAGCAGCACCACCCCCGGCCGGCGGGCCGGCGACAGGGAACGCAGCGTGGACAGCAATTGGCGGGGGTATTCGTCCACGGGCGCCACCGAGCTTTGCTCAAACAGCTCGGGGAAGAGGCGCTTCATCACCTGGCGGTTTTCCAAGGCATAGCTGACGCCGCTGGGGCAGCGCAGGTTGTCTTCCAGCACGTAGAGCGTCCCGTCGGCGTCGCGGATCAGGTCGCTGCCGGCGATATGGCACCAAACCCCCACAGCGGGGCTTAGGCCTTCGCAAGCGCGCAGGTAGCCTTTGCTGGAGAGGACCAAGTCGGAGGGGATGATCTTGTCCTTGAGCACCTTTTTTTCGTTATAAATATCCTGCAAAAACAGGTTCAGGGCTTTCAGGCGCTGCTTCAGGCCGAGTTCCACCCGGGCCCACTCTTGGGCTTCGATGATGCGGGGCACAATGTCGAAGGGGAAGATCTTCTCTTCGCCCTCGGCATGGCCGTAAACGTTGAAGGTGATGCCCTTGCGCAGCAGCGAGGCCTCGGCCAGGCGCTGGCGGCGCTCCAATTCAGGCAGGCCCATGGCGGCCAGGGCCTTGATCAAAGCTTCCGAGCCCGGGCGGGCGGTGTCGGGGCCGTGCATCAGCTCGTCGTAAAACTTCTCGAATTCATAAGCGGCAAAGGGATTCATGGCGGGCTCGAGAGTCAGTTCCTGGTTCCGCGGCGCCGCTGTCACGGGTCAGAAAATAAAAAAGGCGGACGTCCCTGTCATCGGGACGTCCGCCTTTGGACGTTTCGTCTGCCGGACCGCCTCGCAATTGAGGGGCGCGGGTGACGTCAAGTTGTAGAGGGAGTCTAGCAGGGCCTGGGATGGAAGGCAAGATGCATCGAGCTCCCCTCCGCGAGAATTAGGTCAGCGCCGCTTCCCACGCAAGCAGAGCCCGTTTTCTGTCGCCGCCCCAATGGTATTCACCCACGGCCCCGCTCGCGCGGATGACGCGGTGACAGGGGATGAGCAGGGCGACGGGGTTGGCCGCCACGGCGGATCCGACGGCTCGGGCTCCCTTCAAGTGGGCTCGCCCGGCTAAAGTTTGGTACGACACGCATTGTCCCGAGGGCACTTTGACCAGGGCCCGCCACACCTGCAACTGAAAGGCCGTGCCCGGCACCCAGCACAGGGCCTGGCCCTGGCCGGTCCAGAAGGGACGCAACGCTTTGTCGACGACGCTTGAGTCTTGTTTAAAGTGGGCCTTAGGCCATAAGTGCTGCAGTTCATCCAAATCGCGTTTCTTGTTTCCGCTTTCAAAGGCAGCGTAGGCGATGCCGCGGGGGGCGACGGCGACCAGCAGTTTGCCGAAGGGGCTGTCGCTGCTGGCCCAGCGCAGGGTCAGGCCTTGGCCGCCTTCGGCCACTTCGCCGGGGCTGGCGCCTTCCACTTTGATCATCAGGTCATGCAGGCGGCTGGGCCCGCTGAGGCCCGCGTCCAGGCTGCTGGACAGGACGCTGTGGCCTTGGCGCAGAGCCGTGGCCGCATGCCGGGCGGTGAGATGCTGCACAAAGGCTTTGGGGCTGACCCCCACCAAGCGGCTGAACTCGCGCTGGAAATGGGCCGGGCTCAGACCTGCCTGACCGGCCAGGGTTTCCAGGCTGGGCTGTTCTTGATAGTGGGCCGCAGCATACAGCAGGGCTTTGGAAATGCGCTCGTAGCTCATGGGATAGTTATGGCACGCCGCCAGGAGGGCGGGCCACCCGTTTCTTGCTATGATGGCAGCATGAGCGACGATTTAAAGACGGTCCGCATTCTTTACACCAATTACAAAGGCGAAAAAGGCTGGCGCAGCATCGTGCCCGGCCAGATCCGCTTTGGGTCCACCGAGCATCACCCGCAGGAACAATGGCTGATGGACGCCCACGACGTGGCCAAAAACGCCCCGCGGACCTTTGCCCTGCGCGATATCCATGAATGGAAGGCGGCGGACTAGGCATGGCCAGCTTCAAAGCCAGGATCGCCATCATCGGCATCAACCCTTACGTCAGCCTGCCGGCAGCGGCCCTGCGGCAGATTTTTAAGGCGGCGGGCAAGTCCAGCGGCCCGATTCCGGTTTGCGGCCGCATCGAGGCCACACCCTACACGCAGAATTTGGTGCGCTACCAGGGCGCTTGGCGGCTCTACCTGAACACGCCGATGCGCAGGGGCGCGGGCAAAGAAGTGGGGGACATGGCGCGGGTGACGGTGGATTTTGATCCGCGGCCGCGGGTCACGCCCATGCCGCCGGCGCTGCGCAAGGCTTTGGCCCAAGACAAGAGTGCTCAGGCCGCCTTTACCGCCCTGGCACCCTCGCGGCGCAAAGAGATTCAGCGGTATTTGAATCAGTTGAAGAGCCCGGTGACGGTGGCTAAGAATATCGTGCATGTGATGGACTATCTGCGGGGCAAGGCGCCGCAGGGGATGAAGCCGGTGCTGCGGATAAAAAAGTAAATTCTGGGGAGTCCCATGGCAAAGCAAACCTACATCGCCCTGCTGCGCGGCATCAATGTCGGCGGCAATAACAAGCTGCCCATGAAAGATTTGACGGCTATCATTGAGAAGCTGGGCGGCGCCAAGGTGCAGACCTATATCCAGAGCGGCAACGTGGTCTTCCAAGCCGAAGCCGCTTTGGCCCCTAAGCTGCCGGAGCTGATCCAAAAGGGCATCCTGAAGTCCAATAAGATTGTGGTGCCGGTGATCGTCCGCAGTGCCGCCGAATTGCGCAAGATTGCCGCCGCCCATCCGCACAACGCCGCCGGCATCGAATTCAAGGCTTTGCACGTGGGCTTCCTGGCGCAGAAGCCCAGCCCGGCCCAGGTGGCCAGCCTGGATCCCCAGCGCTCGCCGGCCGACATCTTCAGCGTCAAAGGCAGCGAAATTTACATCCGCTTTGGCGTGGATGGCGTGGCCAAGAGCAAGCTGACCAATCAGTACATGGATTCAAAATTGGGGACCACCAGCACGCTGCGCAATTGGAATACCGTGCTGAAGTTGAACGAGATGGCCGCGCAGGCCTGAGGCCCTATTCTTTATGCGTGCTGAAGCAGTGCTTTAAAATGAGGACAGAAAAGTCACGGGTGTCTTTGTAATTGTCTGACGTGCCATGCCACATCAGCTGGCCTTCGCGGCCGTTGCCGTCCTGGTTGAAATCGATCCCCACATCAAAGCCCAGTTTCAGGCCGTCCTTGGCGACGGTGTTCAGGGTGGCCCAGGGAATGCTGGCGTCCATGATCCAGCCGCCCGGCCGGGCCTGGGCGCTGTAGGCCACGCCTTTCACCCGCTGTGAACCTTCAAAAACCTCCGTGCGGCCGTAGGCAAAGATGTATTGGAAATCACCGGCTTGATAGCTGGCGCTGTGGCTGTTCTTCGTCGACAGGTAGAGCTCTACCGCGTCGTTGTCCCAGGGCGAGCCCGCTTCGCCGTGCAGGGACGGGTCGGTGATGTCCACATGCAGGTGCAGGGCTTGCGGGTCCCAGCGGCTGCTGAAGGCGGCGGTGACAGCGTCCGAATTGGCGCCGGAAGCCAGCCGTGTGATGGGGGTCAGGTCGCCGTTGTTGCATTGCGTTTCGCTGGGAATGACAGGACCCGGTGCAGGGTAGGTGGTGGGCGTGGGGCAGGCCAGGGCACTGTAGAGAGGCTCAGGGCCGTCCCAAGGGGACGTGAGCGCCTGAGCGGCGAAGCCTTTCAGCAGAGCCTCGGCGTGGGGGCCCGCCAGGTAAACCTGGTAGTCCCAAGGCCGGGCGGTCCCGCTTAAATCGGCGCCGATGCTGACGGAGCCGCCGCTAAAGAGGTCTTGGTAGTGGCCTGCCATGGCGCTGTCGTGAAGTTGAAAGAGCGAGGCCTGGGCTGAAAGGTTGAGGATGACCAAGACCTTGTCGTCGCCCGACTGGCGTAGGTAGGCGTAGGTGCGGCAGTCGCTGTCGGAGGCCAGCTTGTGAAAGCTGCCCTCGCTGGAAGCGGGATCTTCTTGATAGAGGTGCAGCAGGCGGCGATAGAAGCCGCCGTACCAAGCGCTGCGTGTGTTGTCGCTCCAGTCGATGACAGGATCGGGCGGCAGGTTCCAGGCTGTGCGGGGGCCGCGGTAACGGTTTTCCCAGCCGATGTCCTGGCCGTTATAAAGCAGGGGCTTGCCGGGCAGGGTGGCCATGAGAACCGCCCAAGCGCGGCTGCCCTGGCCGTAGAGTTCATCGGGCGAGCCCACATCGTTCCAGTGGTCGTGGTTGCTGGTGTAGCGCAGGCGGAAGAAGGACGGGGGCTTGGGGTAGGCGGCCTCTTTGGCCAAGGCGTCATCGATGACCGAGGCCGTCAGCTGGCCCCTGGCGATGCGGATGATTTCGGCGCTCTTGTCCGGTGGCACCAGGTTCCAGTCATAGTTGGCGTCGAAGGCGCCCGCTTCGTCGGCGCTATTGCCTTCGGCCAGCAGAAAGACCGGCTTGAGGCGCTCCAGGCGTTTGCGCGCCGCCAGCCAGTAATCCACCGGGATGTTCCAGGCCATGTCACAGCGGAAACCGTCGACGTCGTAGTTCTTCACCCAGTAGACCAGGGTGTCCGTGGCCCATTGGCGGACCTCGGGCTTGCGGTAGTCGAACTGCACAATGTCGGTGTAGCGCTTCACCGCTTGGGGATGGCCTTGGGCGTCCTGCACATAGTATTCAGGATGGGCCTTGATCAGCGGATTGTCCCAGGAGCTGTGGTTGCCCACCCAGTCCATGATGATGTGCAGGCCCTGGGCGTGCACGGCCTTCACCAAGGCCTTGAAGTCGTCGCTGCTGCCGAAGGGCGCGTAAATGCCGCGGTGGTCGCTGATGCAGTAGGGGCTGTTGTAAGCGCCCTGGCCGCGCGGATGGATGGGGGTGATCCAAAGGATGCCCACGCCCAGGGCCTTCAGGCGCGGCAGGTCCTTTTCAATGGCCTTGAAGCTGTCCGTGCTTGAATACATCTCTGGATTGATTTCGTAGACGGGCTGGTTCAGGGACCAGGCCGGCGGCGCGGCCTGCAGAGGGAAGGCAAAAAAGAGGGGCAAAACCAGGGCGCGCAAGGCTGGCTTGAGGTTCAGCATGGAGTCCTTTTATTTTAGGCGGCTTGGCTTGGGCTTCAGGGAGGTCTGGATCATCTCGCCTTCGCGTTCGCCTTTGCGGCGGCCCCAGGCGGCCAGGGCTTCCAAGGCGGGCCTGAGCGTGCGGCCTTCCTTGGTCAGGGCATACTCCACCCGCGGCGGCACCTCGGCGAAGACCTTGCGCGAGACCAGGCCGTCCTTTTCCAGCTGCTTCAGCTGCAAGGACAGCATCTTCTCGGTGATCTCGGGCATCAGCCGGCGCAGGGCGCTGAAGCGCAGGGCCTCGTCGCGCAGGTACCAAAGCACCACCGCCTTCCATTTGCCCCCCAGGACATCCATGGTGATATCCAGGGCGCAATGGAACTGTTTGCCGTTGAGCTTGACCGTGAGGAGCTTGCCTTTGTAAATCATGCTTTCATACTATCAAAAATGACAGTCCTTGTAAAAAGTATAGAATCAGGCTAATTTGTCGAAATTCCAAGCGCCTCAGCCTCGACCCTATTTAGTGGAGCCGCCATGTCCGTCCCAGCATTGAATGCCGACCTTTCCGGCAAAGTCGCCGTGGTGACCGGCGCATCGTCCGGCATCGGCAAGGAGATCACCCGCGGCCTGGCCGCCCAGGGGGCCCTGGTGGTGATGGCCTGCCGCAACCTGGCCAAGGCCGAGGCCGTCAAAGCGGAACTGCAGGCCGGCCAGCCGCAGGCCAAGCTGCTGCTGATGCAGCTGGACCTTTCCAGCCTGTCCTCGGTGCGCGCCTTCGCCGCCGCCTTCATGGCCGGCCAGTCCAAGCTGGACATCCTGGTCAACAATGCCGGCGGCTGGACTGGCAAGCGGGAGGTCAGCGTGGACGGCCAGGAGCTAACCTGGGTGACCAATGTGGTAGGCCCCGAACTGCTGACCCGCCTGCTGCTGCCGGCGCTGAAAGCCGCGGGCAAGGCCCGCATCGTCAACGTGGCCTCCACGGCCGCCGGGAACCTGGACCTTAACGACATCCAATACGTCAAACGCAAGTACGACCCGATCAAAGCCTACTCCCAGACCAAGCAGGCCAACCGCATGCTGACCTGGGCCCTGAACGAAGGCCTGCCGGCGGGCCTGACCGCCAATGCTATGAGCCCCGGCCTGGTAAAGACGGATTTGAACCGCGACGCCCCGGGCTTTTTTAAAGTGATGTTCAAGGTCCTGCTGCCCCTCATGGGCAAAACCCCCGCCCAAGGCGCCGACACCGCCGTCTGGCTGGCCTCGGCCCCGGAGCTGGAAGGCGTCACCAACAAGTTCTACGAGAACCGCAAGGAACTCGCCTGCAAGTTCCGGGCGGATACCGCTGCCATCAAAGCCTTGGTGGAAGACGTGCATCGTACGGCCGGCATTTAAGCCCCTGCGGCAGCCTTAAAAACAAAAAGCCCCGCCGGTTTCGGCGGGGTTTTTTGTTTTTAAGGCTGGATGGCCGTCAACGGCTCTAGACCAGGGTGGGGAGAAGCTCATCCAGCTGGGCGAAGGTCTCGTGCATCCCGCTTTCCATCCCTTCCAAGGCCGCGTCCAGCGCTTCTTTCGAGGGATAGAGTTCGTGCATGACCAGCAGGGTCTGGCCGCCCTTTTCCTCGAAGGTCAGCGTGGTGATGGCGCCCTCGGCGCTTTCTTCATTCGTCCACACCAGGCGCGCGTTCGGCATCACTTCGAGGTAGCTGCCGAAGAAAGCGAACGGCTGGGGGGCCTGGGGATGGCTGAACTCCAAACGGTATTTCCCGCCGACACGGATGTCCGCGTCCCAGGACAGCAGGGTCAGGCCGCTGGACTTCGGTACCCACCACCGCTTGCGCAGTTCGGGCTGGGTCCAGGCCTCGTAGACGATGCGTGCCGGCGCGTCGAAGGTCCTGGTTGTGACCAGCTCACGCTCGGACTTCCGTTCCACCACTGTGCGCTTAGGTTCTTTGCTTGCGTCCATGGATCTTCTCCTTCCGTTTGAGTTCTTCGACGACTTTGTCCAGCTCGTCGAAGCGTGCATCCCAGAGCTGGCGGTAGCTCTCGATCCATGCCGCCTCTTCTTCTAGGCGGCGCAAGCCGAGCTTGCAGGTCCGCACGCGGCCTACTTTCTCGGTGGTGACAAGCCCCGCTTGCTCCAGCACGCCGACATGCTTCTTCATGCCGGTGAGGGTCATGTGGAACTTCTTGGCCAGGTCCGTGATGGAAGCGTCCGCCCGCCCCAGCTGCACCAGCACGCCACGCCGGGTGGCGTCCGAGAGCGCGGCGAACGAGGTATCGAAGCGGGGCTGCATATACTGAACCATATGGTTCAGTATATGCAGGGATGGGCACAATGCAAGGGAAAAGCCTAAAAACAAAGGCCCCGCCGGTTTCGGCGGGGCCTTTGTTTTTAGAGGGCGCTGTTTTTAGGAGAGCTTCTTCCACTGGCTGTAGGAAGCCATTAAGAAGGCCAGGCAAACCAAAGGCAAGGCATAAATGTTGGGACCGTCACCAGAAAAAATATGCGAGGCCGTGGCGCCAATAAAGTCGATAGCGAAGCCGGCGTAAGCCCATTCTTTCAGGGTGCGCAAACGGTTGTAGAGGATGGCCAGGACGCCCAGGATCTTGGCGGTTCCCAGGATTTTCAGCAGGTAGGCCGGGTAGCCCAGGTGCTGCAGGCCCGCCTCCATTTGGGGGCCACCCTTAAAGTAGAGGAAGGCCGAGAAGGCCATCAAGGCCATGACAGGGGCGGTGAAGATCCAGTAGAGAATCTTGGTTTTCTTTTGCGACATGGGTTGCTCCGGCTTAGGTAAGTGGCTGACAAGCACTTTACGCCGGGGGCCGCCGGATGGCTTGCCCTGGCCGCATTTCTTAAGGGTTCACGGTTTCCAGGTAGGTCGCCTTGCCCCCGCCGATCTTCAAGACCACCGCGCTTTTCACCGCGTTGCGGTTTTCATCCATGCTGATCTTGCCGGTGACGCCCACGTAGTCCTTGGTGGCCGCCAGGGCGTCGCGGATGTCCGGCCCGCGCAGGCTCTTGGAGCGGCGGATGGCGTCCAGGGTCAGCTTGGCGGCGTCATAGCCCAGCATGGTCAGGGCGCCGGGGTCCTGCTTGTAGAGGGCGTTGTGGCGCTTGACGAAGTCGACCACCAGCGGGTCCTTGCTGTCGGGCGCGCAATGGTTGCTGTAGTAGCAGCCGTCCAGGGCCGCCCCGCCGATCTTGAACAGTTCCGGGCTTTCCCAGCCGTCGCCGCCCAGCATCGGCTGCTTCATGCCCAGCTGGCGCACCTGCTTGGCGATCAGGCCGACTTCGCTGTAGTAGCCGGGCACGTAGAGCACGTCGGGCTTCTTGTCGCGGAAGGAGGTCAGCTGGGCCTTGAAGTCCACGTCACCCGCCACGTAGGCCTTGTCGTCCGCGATGATGCCGCCGGCCGCCGTGAACTCCTTGGAGAAGACGTCCGCCAGGCCGATGCTGTAGTCGCTCTTCTGGTCGCGGAAAATGATGGCGGTCTTGGCCTTAAGGGTGTCCTTGGCGAACTTGGCCATCACCTTGCCCTGGAAGGGGTCGATGAAGCAGACGCGGAAGATGTAATCGCCCACGGCGGTCACCTTGGGGTTGGTGCTGCTGGGGCTGACCATGGGGATTTTGTGGCTCTGGGCCATGGGGGCGGCGGCCAGGCTGTTGCTGCTGGCCACTTCGCCGATGACCACGTGCACTTGGTCGCGGGTGATCAGCTTTTCTACCACCAGCGAAGCCTCGTCGGGCTTGCCCTGGTCATCCTCGGTGATCAGCTTGAGCATCTTGCCGTTGATGCCGCCCGCCGCGTTGACCTCATCGACGGCCATCTGGATGCCGTTGTGGGTGGTCTGGCCGAAGGTGGCGATATCGCCGGTCAAGGCGTCGTACTCGCCGATGCGGATGACGCTGTCGTCGACTTTGGGCGCGCAGCCGGCGGCGAAAAAGCCGGCCAGGGCCAGGACGGCTAAGGTGGTGGAACGCTTCATAAATCCTCCAGGGGTTTCTACGGTTGGTGACGACATCTTAATCCCGTCCTAAAGCTTTTTTAAAGCGTTCTGTGCGCACGGCCAGCACGCTGGGGACCGAGCTGAGGGCAGCCACGGCATGGTCCACGTCACCGGCGCGCTGGAGGGGATCGCCGTGGCTGTTGTCGGTCTTCTTCATTTTACGAAGGACCTTGGCCAGGCCGCGCGGGTCGTAACCGGTTTCCGCCAGCATTTGCACGGCATTCAGGTCGGCCTGCTTTTCCTTGTCGCGGTCGTAGCCATGGGCCACGCCCTGGGACACATCCTTTACCACGTCGCCGAAATTGGAGGCCAGGGCCTGGGCGCTTTGGTTGCCGCTGCTGGCCTGGTTGTAGGCGAATTGGGCCAGGTTGACCAGGGCCGCGTTGCGATTGCTGGCGCTGATGGCCTGCATGGGGTGGTCGATGGCCACGTGGGATATTTCGTGGGCCAGCACGCCCGCCAGCTCATCCTCGTTGTCGCAGGTCTTGACCAGGCCTTCGGTGATGAAAATCAGGCCGCCGGGGCAGGCAAAAGCGTCGGGATCCGATCCCTTGAGCAGCATGAAGTGCCAGCCGTGGGGCAGGGTGGCCTTTCCGCTGGCTAAAGCCAGGGTCTGCCCGACCTTGCCCACATAAGTCTCTAAAGCCTTGTTGTCGGAAGGTTCTTCGCTGGCCAGCAGGTTGGCGCCGACACTGCGGCCGGTGTAGTACTTTTCATCTTCCGTAAAGTCCTGGGTTTCAGCCTGGCGCTGAAAGCTCTTGCCGGCGTTGGCCAGGGTGGTCTCGCCGGTGGCGTTGCCATAAGCTTCCATCACCGATCCGGCGGTGGCGCAGCCTTGGACGATCAAGAAGAGGCTGGCGGTAGCCACGGGGAAGATCCAAGCCGGGAGCATGCGCAGCGTTTTCATCACTGGCCTCCCGCGCTGAATTCGCCGATTTTGCCGGCCTGGCGGAAGCCCGCCAGCTTGTCCTGGGGACTGATGACCTGGCTGCGCGCCAGCAGCAGGTCTAGGCGCTGGAAGCCGAGCTCGTTGTTGCCGTTCTTGCGCGCGTCCGCTTCGATCTGCTTGTTGAAGCCCTTGGTGGCGGCCGCCACTTCTTCCGAGCTGGCATCGCTGCTGCGGGTGGTGCTGACGCCGAATTTGGGCCGGGTCTTCTGCAAGGCCCAGGCGCTCAGGTAGCCGGTCTTGCCGTTGTCCAGTCGCACCTTGGCGTAGCCGTTCTTCACCGGATCGGCCCACACCAGGGTGCCTTGCTTCAAGAGGCCGTTATTTTTGGAAAAAGCGGAGGGCCTGCTGAGCAGGCGGCTGCCGTCCAGGCTGACATACTGCTTGGTGGCGTCAGCGTGCAAAAAGGGCGCCCCCAGGCATAGCAGCAGCCACAGTGTCGTCCAACGCATGTTAAGTCCCCCGACTTAAGTGGTTTACTTGGTTTTCATTTCGTAGACGCCGTCCCAGGCCGCCGGGTGTTCGTCCAAAAAGTGGCGGCTGCGGTCGATGAAAAGCTGGGCGGCCTTGTCGTGGGGCTGCATTTGCTGGCAGCCTTCAAAGCTGCGGATGGCCTGGGCAAATTCGCCGCGCTTGTAGTCCGCCAGCGCGACCACCCAGGCGTCGACATACTCGGCGTTGTAAAGCGGCTTGCCGACGCCTTCCAGGCCGATCATCTCGAAGAGAGGGGTGGCTTCTTTTTTGCCCTTCACTTTGACGTAGTCCAGGGGCCGGGTTAGCACGCGCGGGCCGGCGGCGTCCTTGGTGGCTAGAGACATGAGAATCCGCGAACCGTAGGGCTTGTTGGCGCCTTCCAGGCGGCTGGCGGTGTTCACGGTGTCGCCCATGACGGTGTAATTCAATTTGCGCGGGCTGCCCATCAGGCCCGCTACGCCAGGGCCCGTGTTCAGGCCGATGCGCATCACCAAGCCTTCTTCGCCGGCGTCCAAGCCCAGGTCGGCCAGGCGCTTTTGAATCTCGGCCAGCTTCAACTGGCAGTCCCAGGCGGCGGCGCAGGCGCGGAAAGCGTGGTCCGCCTGCTCGATGGGGGCGTTCCAAAAGGCCATGATGGCGTCGCCGATGTATTTGTCCACCGTGCCATCATGGCCGCCCACGATGACTTCGGCCATCTCCGTCAGGTAAAGATTGAGGATTTCCACCAGGCGCTCGGGCGTCAGCTGTTCGCTGAAGCTGGTGAAGCCCTGCAAATCGCTGAAGTAAACCGTCATGGGGCGGGTCTCGCCCCCGGTCACCAGCTTGTCGCCGTGCTCACGCAGCCTGGCCACCACCACCGGGCTGAGGAACTGGCCAAAGGCGTTGGTGATCCACTGGCGCTGATTGCGCTCCGCCAGGAAGTTGCTGACCGCGCTGAAGATCAAGGCCAGCAGCGAGGCCACGCCGGGCAGGGCCAAGGGCAGGAGCAAGTGGCGTTCTTGGTAGGCCCACACGGCGATGCCGAAGCTAAGGCCCAGGGCTAGGATAAAGGGCAGGAAAATCATGCCTCCGCGGAAGCGGCTGCAAAGATTGGCCACCGCCAGGCACAGGATCAGCAGCAGCAGGCCGTAAGCGAAGCCCATGGGCAGCTCGGTGAGGCGGTCGCCGTTGAGGAGGTTGTCGATCAGCATGGCCTGCAGTTCGACCCCGGGCAGGTTGCGGGCCATAGGCGTGGGCCGCAGGTCGTTCAGGCCTGGGGCCGAGGATCCGATCACCACCACCTTGCCGTTGAAGCGGGCGGGATCCACCAGCAGGCGCTTGCCTTCTTTCAGGTTATTCCAGGATTGGACGATGTCGTAGAGGCGGGTGGAGTCGCGGATGCCCTTGGGTTTGCGGAAGAGCACCAGGGGACGGGATTCCTTGGCCAGGTCCGGCAGGGGCATGCCCAGGCCCAGCACGGTGGCCAGAGCCAGGCTGGGATAAACTCTTCCATCTAAGGCGACGGCCAGGCGGCTGCGCCGGCCTTCGCCATCCGCGTCTTGTTCAAAGGAGGTGTCGCCGACGCCGGCAAAGGCGCCCCACAGCGGTGGCTTGGGCGCGTCAATGCCATGGGCCTGGTGCAGGGTGGCCGCGTCGACGCCGGTCAGCTGGTAGAAGGGTGTTTGCTTGAAGAAAAGGGCCCGGGCTCCCGGCTGGTCATCGGCGGTGAACTGCATGCCGGCGAAAACTTTGCCCTGGCGCTGGATGGCCTGGGCAAACAGCTGGTCGTCAGCCGGGCCATTGCTGGAAGCGTCGGTGAACAGAAAATCGAAGACCACTGCGCGGGCGCCCGCTTGGCGCAAAAAATCGATGGCGTTGGCGTAGGTTTCACGGGGCCAAGGATAGCTCAGCTGGTACTGATCGCGGGCCTGGTTCAGGCTGACGTCGTCCAGGTAAACGACTTCAATGGGGGTTTGATAAGGCAGGGCCTGGGCGCGGCGCAGGGCATCCTGGGCCGAATTTTCCAAGCCTTGGATCAGGCCTGCAAATTGCAAAATCAACACGCAAAGGAAGGCGCCCAAGCCAGCCTTTAAGCCAGGGCGCCAAACATCCATGCGAGACAAGGGGG
>Ga0206871_10172_pt1 | contig 16586 bp, 17 predicted proteins | sample Alteio_BWOrgCont_33_FD_152627 | JGI IMG/M metagenome (GOLD analysis project Ga0206871, IMG submission 152627) | Enriched cells from forest soil in Barre Woods Harvard Forest LTER site, Petersham, Massachusetts, United States -... | ecosystem: Environmental > Terrestrial > Soil > Temperate forest >...
CTGGTAGGGCAAGCATTCCATACTACGGCCTCAGAACGCAAAGTACTGCTGGCGTGCGGCGCGGCCGCAGGTATGTCTGCGACTTTCAACACGCCGATCGCGGGAGTGATCCTGGCCATCGAGTTGCTCTTGTTTGAATTCAAGGCGCGATCTTTCATCCCTCTGGTGATTGCGAGCACGCTGGCTACCGCTGTGCACATGCAGTTGTTGGGAGCAGGTCCGATGTTCAAAGTCACGCCCATGGACTTTGGTATCCCTCACGCCCTGCCGTTTTATCTGGTGCTCGGTGTGGTCTGCGGATTGGCTGCCGTCGGCTTCAGTAAGTTGCTCTATTGGACTGAGGATCAGTTCGAAAAACTGCCGGTGGATGAACTCTGGTGGCCGGCGATTGGGGCTCTGGGCCTCGGCATCATTGGCTACTTCGTGCCCCGTGTTCTTGGCGTGGGCTATGACACGATCAGTGACATTCTGAATGCGAACCTGGCATGGAAGCTGTTGCTGGTGGTGATGGTGGCGAAGGCGGTGGCGCTGGTTATCTCGCTGGGATCGGGGACGTCGGGTGGGCTGCTTGCTCCCATGTTTATGTCGAGCGCGGCCATGGGCGGAGTGTTCGCCATGGGCGTGGATCGCATCTTGCCCGCGGCGAACCTGTCGGCCGGAGCTTTTGCCTTAGTCGCGATGGGCGCGGTTTTCGGAGCGGCATCCCGGGCTACGTTCTCATTCATTATTTTCGCTTTCGAAATCACGCGAGATTACAACTCGGTGCTGCCGTTAATGTTGGTGAGTGTGATTGCGGACGGCATCGCGATGTGGCTCATGCCGCGGGCTTCAATCATGACGGAGAAGTTGGCGCGGCGCGGGCTGCACATCCATCAAGACTACGAAGCCGACGTGATGCAGCAGGTCAGAGTCTCCGAGACCATGGATCCGGATGTGCCCACGCTTCCCGCCAACATGAAGGTCAGTGAATTGTCGGATTTGATCGCGCGGCGCGATCCTGCGGTCGGTCGACACCAGGGAATGTTCGTCATTGACGACGACGGCAAGCTGGCCGGCGTGATCACCCGTGGCGATGTCATGCGTGCTCTCGACGCGGACCCGAGCGGCGTCGCGACCGTATTCGACGCCGGAACGCATGCGGTTATAGTCACCTATCCTGATGAGATGTTGCACGACGCTTCGTCCAAGATGCTGCGCAACAACATCGGCCGACTGGCCGTCGTCGACCGCAAGGATCCTCGGAAAGTGGTGGGTTATCTGGGTCGGCCCGGGATTATGGCCGCGCGCTTGCGGCGTCTGGACGAAGAGCATGTTAGGGAGCCGGGCTGGATCAAGGGGTTCTAATCTTTTCTGGTAGAGTTTGGCCGCTAGGCGCGAGATCCTTCACCGGCTGCCGCCGAGGATGACGGCTTTTTCAGACAGTATATTTTTATTGGGGCTATCGACGTCGATCAGCCAGTTCAAAAGTTCTAATCACTTGACGTCATCCTGAGTGGCCGTCAGGCCGCGAAGGATCTCGCGCGGAGTGGCAGGAGTGCGGTCACTCGGCTTGTACAGGTTTTCCCAGTCGGCTGCCAGGTCGTGCCAGTGGGGATTCTTGCTCTCGATCATTTTATTTTCTTGCTGCGAACCCATCCCTTTATTTCTTTCTCGCGTTGGATTGCGTCGCCTGGGTAACTAAATGTTTCGCAGTAAACCAGGCGGGTCAGGTTGTAGCTGCTCGTGAAGCCGGGAGTGAGTTTGTGTTTGTGCTCGTGTACGCGGCGTGGCAGGTCGCCAGTAATTCCCGTGTACAAAACGTGGGATCGCTGGTTGTTCGTCATGATGTAGACGTAAAAGTGTTTTGGTTTCCGCATGGAGTTTGGCCGCTAGGCGCGAGATCCTTCACCGGCTACCGCCGGCTCAGGACGACGCCAGTCTGGGAAAGAGTATTGGTTGAAAGGTGTTTGTGTCAGTGATCTGTTGACACAGGTGCGTCGTCCAACGGTGATTTATTTTCGTGAGGGACTGTTTTTGCCGTGCCAGCCTTGGCTGCCTCGATCAGCGGTTTCAGCGCGCGGACCGAAACGCCCAGCGTGCCGCCGGAGAAGCCGTCAATATAGGCTGCGTTGACCCCGATCACTTCGCCCTGCGAGTTGAATACCGGACCGCCGCTGCCACCATGGGCGGTGGGGGCGTCGTAGATGAGTTTGTCGCCGACCACGTCTCCTAAATGTCCGCAGGTCGAGGACGGCCGGATTAGCGACAGCGCAGCCAGTTCGTTCGCGGCTCCCTGATCGTCACGACGATAAGCCAGGCGCTCGTACACGGCGGGCGGCGATTTCGCTACCATACCCAGCACGCCCATGGGGTATCCCACTACCGCAACCAGTTCTCCCGGGTTCGGCATATCGGCGGCGAGCGGCAGAGGTCGAATCTCATGCACGGCCTTCGCATCCTCGACATGAAGAGGGGCGATGCGAAGAACGGCTAAGTCTCCTTGCGCGGATAGGACAGCGGGAGTGATATTGACCGGCGTGGGTAACCCGGGAAAGAACGCCAGCAGTTTTTCGAGGCGCGGCGTAGCGCCTCGGCGAATCAACGACGCCGATTCAGTGTCTTCGTACCAGGGCTCAGCCACGTGACGATTCGTCGCCAGCAGGCCGTCGGAAACGACAAAGCCGGTGCCGGAAATGCGCGCGCGAAACTCCGGCTGGCGGCCAGGGAATCCGACACGATAGACACCGTAGATAAAGCAGATGGAGTTGCGATAACGGTGCAGGACCAGCGCCGGCATGGCCTGCTCTTGCTCGAGCTGTTGCACTTCGTGTCCCAGTTGCAGCACCTGGCGTTGCAGGTCGTCTTTCTGGAGTTCGTTCTTCTGAAGATCAGTCTTCTGAAGATCGGGCGTATGTGCAGCCGGAGAATAGCGGGCCATTAGAATCAGGCCAACCAGCAGGCAGACTCCCAGCACCGCCTCAAGCATCCTTTGCCATACAGTACAGACACGCTCTTCGCGAATTTGTGAATCACTTTCGGCCATGAGCCCCTTTTTGCACGATTGCTGCGGCGAGTTGGAGGGGAGAATCTTGCGCCAGTTGCCGGATGTGTGAGGTCTATTGTGCGCTCAGCGTTGTACAGTTCCTACGGTACGGAGGGCGATGTACAACTGGAGCAGAGCGAAAGGGCCTGCCTAAAAGGACTTAGCGCGTTTCCTCGCGAACAAGCCGTCATTCCCACCTGAAATCTCTTGTGTCTGCTCTTCCTCGAAGGTTTGCGACGCCCGCGGGCCTGTTCAAAATCCGCAGCCGCTTCGCCGCAAGAAACCTGTTTGAGCTCATCGATCAGCCTTCGCCCAGGAGAACCTATTTTGTGGATTTTCCCCACCCGCCTGAGGCGCCAGACAACGATTGACGCTGGCGTGGCCTCACGCTTGCGCCTTTTTACACTACGCGAAGATATCCAGGGAGGTTGCTCCGTGATATAAATCCCGAGCCCAAGCCTGGCGACTCGCGGCGAGAGCATCTTCGGCAGATTCGGCTGGCACAATGGTTCCGACGATTGCAGCGATCGTCTTCGGTTCCGGTCCGCGTCGGAGCTCGAAACTCGACGCCGCGGCGATTGCCTTTACCCGGATCGACCCAGGTCGCGGTCGCTCGAGGTCGGCGATGAGGTCTGTCAGCATGCCGTACCCGCCCGTGCTCATGCGCATGAACTCCACTGAGATTCCAGAGCGGTCACGAACCGCCTTTACGCGGGCCATTGCGCGGAACAACCACGAGTTCACTTTCAGTAGAATCTCGGTCTGGGCGCCAAGGTCGAACGGGGAAGTTGTCTCGATGTTTTCGATGCAACACCCACCCAAGCCCAGGTCGCAGATCCTGCCGCTGAGTAACCTTCCGTTCAACGGAAAGCTTGCGATTTGGGCGTGACCGCTGCAGGAATACCGCGGGATGCGACGACGGTCAGCGCCTAAGGCAAGGGATGTGTGTGGTGTTCGTTGCTGGGACATCTATGCATTCGATGGTATAGCGTCAGGCCCAGCTCGCCAATGCCCGGAAAGTACCCCAACTTTCGAAACCGAAGTAACTGGTTTTTTCTGAACCGCCGCGATCGCTAGGATTCTTCGATCCCCAGCCGCTTGGCCATCTCTTCATAGAGGAAGCCTTCGCCTTGCCGGTACGGTTGAACCCATTCGCCGTCGATTACGAATTGCGGGATGGCACGCTTGCCGGTGTGCTTGACCACTTCGTCGGCTGCTCCGGGCGTGGTTTCAATATCAATGTCCTCGAACGCGATGTTGTGCTCCTTGAGAAAGCGCTTGGCTTCGCGGCAGTCCGGGCACCAGAACGCGGAGTAGACGGTTACTTGCATGGTCAGATCTAGATGCTGGCATCGGGTGGAAAGTCGCAGGCGTCTCTGCTGCCTTGACGAGGCTTCGCGCTACGTGTCGATCGATCTACTCGATCTTCGCGATCCCCGGCGCGATGTTTGGGAACTTCGCGATGACTGCGGGATCGTGTCCCGGAATGATGAGGCCGGGACTCGATGCGATTTGTTTCATTCGATCCTGCGCACGCAAGTTAGATGCGGCATCGAGCGTTTCTGCAATGGGCACGTGCTTTTCAAGATTCTCGTAGAGATACATGTTGTCGCTGGCCAGCACGACTGTTCCTGCGGCGGTGCTGACGCCGACGTATTGCGAAGCGTAAGTATGGCGGCCGCCCGTGTAGCAGGTGATTCCGGGAAGGATTTCCTTGGCGTCGCCATCGACCATGCCCACGCGGCCCTGCGTATTCAGCTTTACCAGGGCGAGCACGTCGTCGGCGTCGATTCCACCGTGCGTATCCTTCGACTGCCAAGCTTCTCCTGCGTAGTACTGCAACTCGTCCTTCTGAATCCAGATGCGGGCGTTGGGGAACAGGTCCATGCCGTCGGCGTGGTCCCAGTGCATGTGGCTGATGATCACGTCGGTGATGTCTTCGGGCTTAAGGCCAAGCGGCTTCAGCGTGTCGGAAGGCTTAATGAAATCGTTGACATGCCAATCCTTGAAGAAGCGATCGTGATAGAAACCGGAGTCGAGAAGAATATTGCGGCCGTTGCCGCGGATGAGCCAGATCATCATGGCGATATCCATTTTCCGCGCGGGGTCCACGTCGGGTACCAGTTCCGAAACCGGGAACCCGGGCAGCGTGGCATAGCGGATGGCGTAGATCTCGTATTGTGGCTTCGATTGGGCAGCCAGGGGAGCCACCAAGAGCGAGGCAATGATTATGGACAGCAAAATTCGGCTGAAGCTCATGAGAAGCTCCTTAGAGTGTGGAGAGAAACAGCTATTTTCGCACAGAGAACCTTATGTAATCACACCTCCGATGCGCGGGGTCGAATAACGCTCGCCAGTCGTTCACGAGAGCCGGCAGATTCTGCCCGGCGGATTGGGGCTGACCTCTCTATTTGCCCGAGCTTTGCCCGTGCCCAACCTGCACCAGCGTGGACGCTCGCTCCTACACTAATAAATCACGCAGCCTGCACCAAAGGGCCCTATCCAGAATGCTTTGGCCGTGATCCTGCTCAGAGAATCATCGAGAATAGAGCCGCACTGCCAAACTAAAGTTTGTAGTTGCCTTGCCGATCTATTCAATGAGTCGAATGCAGAGGCGCGAACCCGTGCCGCCCAAGTAAAAGGAGATTCTTATGTCGGTTTCAGGTATTTCCAGCAGCAGTCTTTTCGATCTACTTGAGTCCACCAGCGCGCAGAACCCGAAGCAGCAGGTGCAGCAGGAGATCCAACAGTTGGGGAAGGACCTGTCGGCAGGAAACCTTTCCGCCGCGCAGGCCGACTTCGCCACTTTGCAGAAGAATGATCCCCAAGCCAGCACCGCAACATCGTCAACCAGCAACAATCCCATTGCCCAGGCTTTTCAGCAGTTGGCCACGGATCTGCAATCGGGAAATCTTTCGGGAGCACAGCAGGATTTTTCGACGATCCAGCAGGATATTCAGAGCCAGGCAGGCGGGCACCATCACCACAGCCACGCACAGGATTCCAGCGCGACACAGCAAAATCCCGTTGCCCAGTTGTTCAGCGAATTAGGCCAGGCGTTGCAATCCGGCAACCTCTCTGCCGCGCAGCAGGCTTACACCACGCTGCAGCAGGACTTCCAGTCGACCTCGAGCAACAGCGCTCCGGCCAATTCGTCGACAGCGTAGGCGGAAATCGGCTGAACCGACCTGACGACCCGCGCAGGATGACGTCAAGTTAATAGATCAAACTCTTAGAATTTTAGATAAAGACGTCATCCTGAACCGGCAGCAGCCGGTGAAGGATCTCGCGCGTCGTGATCAAACTCCACGCGAGCGCCGAGAAGAATTCGCTCAGACCCTCTGGAGTTCGTGCAGCGTGCGCTCGTTCACCACATTTCCGGTGTTCAGCGTAGAAGCCGGTTCAAACAGCACGACCCAACATTCCTGCTCGGCTACGGGACGATGCTCGACGCCCCTCGGAACCACGATGAACTCTCCTTCTTCTAACCACACATGACGATCGCGAAATTCCATCCGAAAACGGCCTTTGGCCACCAGAAACATTTCGTCTTCATGTTCGTGATGGTGCCAGACGAACTCGCCGGTGAATCTCCCGAGCTTCACCATTTGGCCGTTGAGCTCGGCCGCGATGTGCGGTTTCCAGGATTCCTTAATATGTGCAAACTTTTCGGCAATATTTACTTTTTCCATGGTCGACCTCAGGGGAATTTGTTTCCGCTGCTGCGGTTGCACAGGCACTGCCTTACAGATGCCTTATCTTTGAGGTTAGCTTCACGGAGGTTAGCTTCAGGCGGACACGACTGTCCAATCCTTAAGAAATTATGTATCCGGCGCGAGGTTATGGCTCTTGACTGACCTCCTAACCACTTTCTTGCTTTCCTGGGAACCTCTCGAAGCCCCCGGCCGTACATAACATTTGTTCAGCCGCGGATAACGAACTTTACGGTGGCCCGTCTAACCGGTAACTGATTCATATTAGCGAACGGGAGCAGGCATATGATTTCGGCAAAAGCGAGTTACTGGATAGCGGTGGGCTTATTGGCTTTGTTCGTCAGCAACCATTTCGCGGGCCGCTATGAGAATGGAGTTCGATGCTTCGCCAGCCGGTCATTGCTGGCAGTCGAGCAGATCTCCAGCCAAACCACCCGGTTGATGGCGACGGCGGAAATGATGCTTGGCGGCGGCGAGACCCACTTCGCTCGTGCGCAGAGCGCGAGGGCTTGTGTTGAGAATCGACTGGCCTCAGTGCAGACGGTTCTCGCGAGCCACGAAGCCGCTCTGGCCAAGGTTCAGGCCGAGCGCGAGCAACTGATGGACTTGCAGCAACTACGAGGCACGATCGTTTGTCCGCGACAGAATCTGAGAATGGCCATGCCGCAGTTGCATCGCGACGGAACCATTTAACATCTGCTCCCGCAGGTCGCCGGGGAACGCCCAGATTTTTCCGCTTTCTTTTTCTGCGCCTGAAAGTCAAAATCGAACGTCCAATCTTTTGACTGGAGGATTTCATGCAGGAAACCCCGCAGCAGTACATCCAACGCATTCTCGGCTTCATCGATGGCAAAGACCCGTTGCAGGTCCAGCGCGATACCCCGAAGAAGCTGCAGAAGCTGGTCAAACCGCTAAGCAAGAAGCAACTGACGCAACGGCCCGAGCCGGGAAAGTGGTCGATCGCCGAAATTCTCGCTCACCTCGCCGACGCGGAACTGGTCGGCGGATGGCGCATGCGTCTCATCCTGGGCAACAATGGCGTATCCCTGCAGCCTTTTGATCAGGACGTCTGGGCGGAAACGTTTGCCTATGCGAAACGCGATCCGGCGGCTTCTCTCGAAGCGTTTCGCGCCCTGCGGGAGAACAATCTGACCATGCTGAAGGCGCTGCCCAAGAATCTGTGGGAAAACTACGGCATGCATCAGGAACGCGGCAAAGAGACGATCACTCACATCGTCCGCATGTTCGCCGGCCACGACCTGAACCATCTGGGTCAGGTGGAAAAGATCGCGAAGGGCAGCCGAAGCAAGCGGGCCGCGTGATATCGTCCGTATGTGTGCCCGCTTAGGGCTCGAACACATCGACTCTCATAGCGCTCCAGTAGGCGGTCGCGGAACAACCGCCTTCGGGAACGATATCCGCGCAGCCCACACTTACCGTGATCAGGTGACGAGCGTTTGCGCTTGCATTCGTCACGCCCGCCAGCACCGAAGCCGGGTAGCTCTGACGCGCTTCGAAAGCAGAGCCGCTACTCCATGTCACGATGTTCTTTGCAATGATGTAATTCCCGTTTTTGCTGGTGGGTCCTATACTCGGGGCAACTCCGTCAACTAAGAACTGATAGAAACCGAGAGGCCCCCACTCCTCACATCCCCGCGCCGCATGAAAACTCGATTGAGGTCTTCGTGTCGAGCGAGATATGGAAGGTGCAAGTCTTTCCTGCGGCGGTCGGACAGGTGACGGGAATAGAGGCGAACATGGATTTTGTTGCATGGCAGCCTGTTGCACCGCATTGGGCAGTGGCAGCCCTCTTGTTGACGACGAAGGTGGTGGTCACCAGGGTTTCGTTGCTGATGACCGCTTGGGCTGTCGCGGCCGGTATCTCCACCAACGACAGCGCGACCAAGGTTATTACGGCGAAATTCCCGAACAGGTATAGAAGTTTCATTTACAAGCCTCCGTCAGAATCCCGTAGAACGGGCATCGGGCCACGGTTCTACAACGGAATTGTCCGATCTTCGATCACACGAGCGATCAGGCAAGCCCGGAAAATCGCAGCCCTAACTTTTTCTGCACAATGCACCAACTTTCATCTACCTCAATTCCCCAAAAGCAGTTATAGTTAATCCGCTCAGCGATTCACTGACGACAACTGACCTGTTCTGATGGCGCGAAAAAGCGGTTCCACCATCTCGCAGGAGGAGTTGTATCCACCGGCCCACGAGCCGGCGCGCCCAGCGCCTGACGGTGCACTCGACGACGCGCGCATGCTCGACCTGGACGTGGAACAGGAATCGCCCTTCCTGCGCGGACAAAAGCGTGTCTCCGTTCGCCGCGGATCTCTGCCCAAAAAAGCTGCTACTGGCCTGACCTGGGGCATCCTCGCGGCGGTCGTCTTATTTGTCGGCAGCACGGCGGTTGCGGCCTTGTATCACTACGGCGAACACTCGTGGCGCTTCCGGGTTGACTCCAGCGACGACATTGAAATCACGGGACTACAAAATGTCACTCGCTATCAGGTATTGGAAGTCATGGGCGGCGACATCGGACGTAACATCTTCTTTGTGCCGCTAAGCGAACGAAAGCAGACTCTGGAGAAAATTCCATGGGTGGAATCGGCCAGCGTGATGCGCTTCGTTCCCAATCGCCTGAGTATCGAAATTCACGAACGCACGCCCGTAGCCTTCGCCCGCGTCAGCTCCAAAATTCTGCTGATCGACCCCGTAGGCACGCTGATGGATCTCCCCGCGGCGGGCAAGAAAAAGTATTCGTTCCCTGTGATCCTCGGGATGAATTCTGGCGAACCCGCCTCCACGCGCGCCGCGCGCATGAAAATCTACAACGACCTGGTCAGCCAACTGGACGCGGGTGGGGCACACTATTCGCAGGAACTGAGCGAAGTAGATTTGTCCGATGCGGAAGACGTTAAGGTCCTCCCCAGCGATCCTCAAGGCGAGGTGCTGGTGCATCTGGGATCGTCCAACTACCTCGAACGCTACAAGGTGTACGTGAGCCATGTGCGCGAGTGGCGCCAGCAGTTCGACAAACTGGAATCTGTCGACTTGCGCTACGACGGCCAGATTATCGTGAACCCGGATTTGCAGGGTACGATCAGGCAGCCGCCGCTTTCGAAGTCATCCGCCAAGATCGCCATGGCAGCGGGAATGAAACCCGCGGCTCTGATTACGCAAGTTCCCGCGCAAAAATCGACGCCCGTTCTCGCTCCGGCGGCGCCGACAAAAGCCGTGGCAAAGAAAGCCGCCAAGAAACCGCATCACAAAGTGGCAGCAAAAGCGACAGCGAGACCAAGCGCGCCCACTCAGAACCAAAGCGTAGCGAAGAGTAACCCTCCGACGACGCAGTTGCCGTCGTCGCCAAGCGTGTCGCCAACCCGCGCATCGTTACCAAGCGCGTCCGCGACCAGCACATCGATCAAAACAACTCCAGCCGCACCGCCGGCTACGGGAACGGTCGCAGTAAAACCAGCAGGCAAACCGAGTCCAGCAATTGCCAAAGGAGAGGACCGTCCATAAGCATGGCGAATCCGCAGCATAATTTTCTGACGGCAATTGATGTAGGCAGCGCCAAGACCTGCGTGCTGGTAGCGGAGGCTACCGACGCCGGCCTGCGTTACCGCGGGCACGGAATCTCCGAATCGCGCGGCTCGCGCAAAGGCGTGATCGTCGATCTGGAAAAAGCCGTAGCATCGATCCAGAAGGCCGTCGAGCAGGCCGAAGACGTTTGCGGCGCACCCATCGAGCATGCGCTGCTGGGCGTTGCGGGTTCGCATGTTCGCGGCATGAACAGTCATGGCGGCCTCAGCCTTGGCACACGTGCGCGCGAAATTGCGCGCGATGAAATCCGGCTTGCCGTCGATAAAGCCCGCGCCATCCCTCTGCCCGCAGACCGTGAAATTCTGCACCTGTTGCCCCAGGAATTCATTCTTGACGAGCAAAGCGGCGTGCATGATCCGCTGGGCATGATGGCCATGCGCCTCGAAGTCCGCGTGCACATGGTCACGGCCGGTTCAAGCGCTACGCAAAATGTTGTAACCGCGGTGAACCGCGCCGGCGTGCATGTCGACGATACCGTCTTCGAGCCCCTGGCCTGCGCCGATGCCGTGCTCCGCGCCGATGAACGTGAGCTCGGCGTATGCCTGATGGATCTGGGCGCAGGCTCGACTAGCCTGATCGTTTTTCAGGAAGGCGCGGTAATTCACACCGCCGTCATCCCGATCGGCGGCGATCACTTCACCAGCGACCTTTCGGTCGGACTATGTACACCGCTGGCCGAAGCGGAAAAAATCAAGAAGCTCTACGGCAACGTGATCGTGACCCTGATTCCCGAAGGCAACGAAGTAGAAGTCCCATCGGTTGGCGATCGGCCCTCACGGTTGATCTCACAACGCATGGTCGGAGAAATTCTCGAGCCGCGTGCCCGCGAACTATTCGAAATGCTGCGCGACAATCTGCGCCACAGCGGCATGCTCGATGTTTGCGTGGGCGGAATTGTGTTGAGTGGAGGCACGTCGCGTCTGGCCGGGATTCTCGATATCGCCGAATCAGTGTTGCGGCGTCCTCTGCGTTTATCGTGGCCAACGGCGCTCGCGAAAATGCCATCGACTTTAGCCGAGCCCGAGTACGCCACAGTTCTAGGAATGATTTTTTACGGCCATCGTTCACGAACAGCCCGCGGCCTGCAAGACACCCGCTGGAGTTCGCGCCTGATGGGGTTGTTTGCAAAAAAGGGAGCATGAGGGCAGCTCTTAGCAATTGGCACTTAGCATTCAGCCGAAGAGTTTCTACAAGAAGCGGCGATGTCTCCTAGGTACCAAATGCTAACTGCTAAATGCTAAGCGCTGCTGATAAAAAAATGAGGTGCTTATATGAAAAATGAAAACGACATTCGCATCAGCTTTAACGAAGAAGCCCGCAACGACGCCAAAATCAAAGTCATCGGTGTCGGTGGAGGCGGCGGCAACGCCGTGAACCGCATGATCGATGCCGGCATGGAGGGCATCGAATTCGTAGTCGCAAACACAGATCTTCAGGCCCTGCGCATGTCGCGCGCGCCCATGAAAATTCAGCTTGGAGTCAAGCTCACGAATGGCCTCGGCGCCGGCGCCAACCCCGAAGTAGGACGCAAAGCCGCGCTCGAAGACTCCGACAAAATCATCGAAGCCCTCGAAGGCTCGGACATGGTGTTCGTCACCACTGGCCTCGGCGGCGGCACCGGCACCGGAGCCGCTCCAATCATCGCGTCACTAGCGAGCGAGATGGGCGCGCTCACTGTCGCCGTCGTCACCAAGCCATTCGCCTTCGAAGGTAAACGCCGCATGCAGCAGGCGGAGCGCGGCATCTCCGAGTTAATGGAATCCGTCGACACCACTATCGTGATCCCCAACGAGAAGTTGCTCGCGGTCGCGCAGGACGCCGGCTTCTTCGAATCCTTCCGCATCGCCGACGATATTCTGCGCCAAGGCGTTCAGGGCATTTCTGACATCATCACCATTCCCGGCATCATCAATCGCGACTTCGCCGACGTGAAAGCCATCATGGCTGGCATGGGCTACGCGGTCATGGGCGCAGCCACGGCCAACGGCGCACGCCGCGCCACCGAAGCCGCACAAAAAGCGATTGCCTCGCCACTGCTCGAAGCCGGAGCGATCGACGGCGCCCGCGGCATCCTGATTAACATCACAGGATCCAGTTCGCTCAAACTCGCCGAAGTCCAGGAAGCCTGCACCATTATTCAAAGTGCCGCGCACGAAGATGCCAACATCATTTTCGGCGCCGTGATGGATGAAAAAATGAAAGACTCGGTGAAGATCACGGTCATCGCGACCGGCTTCAAAGACTCGGATCGTCATCACCGGCGGCACGAAGAGCGGCCCACTTTCATCGTTACGCGAGAGAACGCTTCGCCTCACGACGATTTTTTCGACGAGCCTCGACAAGAACGCGAGCTTGATCCCGAGCCGCCGCCTCCGCCGATGGTGATGGAACAATCCGCGCACCACGTCGCAGCCTCGACCGAATCCATTTCTGTCGACAGTATGCGCAACGCTATGATCGCGAACTTCGAGCAGTCCGACCTCGACGTTCCGGCGTTTCTACGTAAGCGGAATGAAACCATGTAAGGTCGGGCCGAGAGAAAACTGTTTCCACTATGAGGCAGTATCGTTCCAGTAACCACGGAACGTTACCAAAGGGCTGTACCGGTGTCTGGAATTGACTGCAACCCTTTCATTGGCAAAGGGTTAGATTGCGCGGCGCCGGTTTCGCGAAAAATACATTTAAGATTGCTTATCTAAGTGAAGTTTCATAACATCTAGTCTAGTGGGGACTTAGCCAGTGGCGTCGATCATTGGCCGGTTTCTTGCTACATAGAGCAGTGAACTCCGGGGACAGGTACAGTAAATTGAATTCAGGGAAGCGTTCCACTGGCATCGGCCTTTTTCTCGCAGGTATCTTTCTTGTAGCGGTTTGCCAAGCTGGCATCGCCGCCACAGTCAGCACGCATTCTCTGACCACCCACAAATCCAAGCAAAAAATCAGTGAGACTCAGCACGCGCGCAGGCGCATGCATCACCTGGCGCACGCCCGCGCTACGACGCCTACAACCACAGCCGCACACACCACGCTGCACACTCGACATCGCTACTACGAGCGTTTCTACACCAGCTCCTTCGCGCAGGATATTACCGAAGGAGACGTCACCACCGGCGAAGATCCCATTGTGCGCGAAGCCGCCATCGACGCTCTCGGCGGCATGAATGGCACAGTCGTGGCCATCGAGCCCACCAGCGGACGCATTCTGGCCATGGTGAATCAGAAGCTCGCGCTTTCGAGTGGCGCGCAGCCTTGTTCGACAATCAAGCTCTCAGTAGCGCTCGCCGCTCTGAATGAAGGCATTATCACCAAGGAAACCCAGGTTCGTTTGGGTGGCGCCTATCACATGAATTTGACCATGGCCCTGGCCCATTCAAACAATGCATACTTTGAAGCGCTCGGCCGTCAATTAGGTTTCGAAAAAGTCAGTTACTACGCCCATCAATACGGACTCGGCGAATTGGCCGGCTACAGCATCCCTGGCGAACAGCTGGGCATTTATCCCAACGAAGAAATCTCCTCGAAGCTCGGTGGTGTCGGAAAGATGTGCTCCTTCGGTGAAGGCGTTTCCGTAACCCCGCTGCAACTCGGCGCACTGGTTTCAGCCATCTCCAATGGCGGCACGCTTTATTACCTGCAGCATCCGACGACTCCGGAAGAAATTGCAGACTTCCAGCCTGTGGTAAAGCGCCGCCTGGATATCGCTCCTCTCATCCCCGAAATTTCTGACGGAATGGAAGGCGCCGTCGAATTCGGTACTGCGCGCCGCCTCCGCACAAATTTCAGTGAAGAAGAAGTTCTAGGCAAAACTGGAACCTGCTCCCACGCCGGAACCCGCTTTGGCTGGTTTGCTTCCTACGCCAAAACCAGCGTTGGTCACATTGTCGTAGTCGTCTTCCTCGAAGGTGGGCGTCCGACGTTCGGTCCCAAGGCAGCGGAGATTGCCGGATTGATGTATCGCAATCTCTACGATCACAATTTCTTCATGGCAAAACCGACCTTGCCCTCAAATACCGCGACCATCGATCAGCTCGCCGACCCGCGATAAACTATCTCCGGACAAAGTCAAGTAAAGACGAAGCGAAGCAAAGATCTTCCTCATCGCGTGGGAGGTCCCGCGCTTGGAGCCAGACCCGCACCGTACGACTCCGACAAAGCCTGCCTCTCTTCCTCAGTCAATTGTGCCGCAATACTGCGCATCCTCAAATTAATGTCATTGGCCCGTCTTCCGCTGGCGAAGGCTTCAATCTGTTCCAAAAGATACGGAGCATTCTGCGTTGTAAGCGACGGCGCTCCCGTCACCAATCCGATCGGGCCATGGCAGGCTTGGCAAGGTGGCAGCCCGCGGCTTCCGTCGCCAGCCGTGATAAGCCGCACCGCCACGGCTTCATGCTTTGGATCGGGCATAGGCTGCGGGAAGGCGCGATCGTCCAGCGGATCCGGCGCAATCGGCATCATCCAGTAATACGCCGCGACATCGGCCGTGTCTTGCGCGGATAACGAATTGGCAATCGGCTGCATCACCGGAGAGCTTCGCTTGCCCGCTCGGAAATCATCCAGTTGTTTCCACACTACCAGCCGGTCCATGGCCGCCAGATTTGGCACAGAAGGACTCGAGCTGAAACCCTCGCGGCCATGACAGCGATCGCAACGCCGCGCAATGATCAGTCCGCGAAGCGGATTTCCCGAGGAAGCCTGCGCGATCGTTCCCGCCGTCCACGCCACATTCGAAGGAACTCGCACCGGAGGTTCAGCATTGTCCGATCCCAGGAGACGCGCACTTCCCGAGATGCAGACTACGATTGCGACCGCCAGCGCGGCCGAACCGATTCGCCTTCCCGATTCGCGCTCCTCCGCTAACCCCCTACCGCAAAGCACAATCCCTCCTCGCCTCTCGACTCAGGTTTCGAAATGCTTCCGGAGGAACCGCGATCAGCCGGCTTCGCATTGTGTAGTGTCCGGGCCCGCAGAACTCATGGCAGGGCATTTCGTATTGCCCTGCCCGCGCAAACTGCAACCGGGTTTCGACCACATAGCCGGGCACCGCCTTGATCTCGTCCTCGGTTCCGCTGATCGTCAGTTTGTGGACTACGTCGGCGCTCGTGATCCGAAAACGGATCGGGACCCCGGCCGGCACCACCACACACTGCGGAACAAAAAGATACTGCTCCGCGATCATCCGGACCGTCACCCCGCCGCCCGCATCCTCGGTTGATCCCAAATTACTTTCCACAAATTCGCCGCGAAGATGCAGCGTTTGCGGATTCACGCTGTTGGGCCCATTCAATAGATACTCAAGGCCAGACTCAGCCTGAAAAGGAAATCGTACGGTCAGCCACACGCAAACGAGGGTGATGCTGATCAAAGCCACTCGAATCATCTTGCGCGCGCTCGATTTCACTTCCCCGGCGTATTGTTCTTCCGCCGGAGGCGATGCCAGCGCGATTTTCGAGTTCGAATCAGGCAAGATCTCTCGCTCCGTCCTTCGGATTTAGATCCGCTCCCAAGACATGATGCAGTCCTCGATTCCGCGGTTACATTTACCTACCTTGACAGGAATGACCGGCACAGAATCCAGGCAGACTATAATCCATCGAGAAGCAGACGCCGACCCCTATCCTCCAAGGAGCACATCGCGATGGAAAAACGCGCCATGGAAGAACTTTGGAAAGTCCACACCGACGAGGAATTCCTGCAGCACGACGTCGAAGCCACGCTCGAAACCATGACCGACGACGCCTTCGTCCTCAACATCCCCACCGGCATGGGCGGACGCGGCAAGAGCGAAGTGCGCGCTTTTTATCGCGACAGCTTCGTCCATTTCTTGCCCAGCGACATTGCCACCCAGCTTACCCACCGCGTCGTTGGCGACGACGCACTGGTTGACGAATTGGTCCTCACCTTTACCCACAGCACGCAAATGGACTGGATTCTGCCCAACCTGCCGCCCACCAACAAGAAGGTCGCAGTCGATCTGGTCGCAGTCGTCTACTTCCGCGACAGCAAAATATGCGGCGAGCGGATTTATTGGGATCAAGCCAGAGTTCTCCAACAACTGGGTTTGATTGCCCCGCGCTAGCCTTGTCAGACGAATTCGGATCGTCTGGAAATAGACTGAGAACTGAGAACCGGCAACTGACAACCGGTTTCCTGTGGCCGTTACTCCTGTAATGTCCGGCAACGGATTCGTAGCCAGCCCCGGTCGCACCTTCGGTGTAAACTCTCAGTAGGATCTTCCAT
>Ga0206871_10173_pt1 | contig 16518 bp, 12 predicted proteins | sample Alteio_BWOrgCont_33_FD_152627 | JGI IMG/M metagenome (GOLD analysis project Ga0206871, IMG submission 152627) | Enriched cells from forest soil in Barre Woods Harvard Forest LTER site, Petersham, Massachusetts, United States -... | ecosystem: Environmental > Terrestrial > Soil > Temperate forest >...
GATCGTCGGTGACGAGCGCATCGCCGGGGAGTGTGCCGCCGAGGGAGTTGGCGACCATCTGGCCGTCGCCACCGTGGAGATTGACGCCCGCATAACCTAATGCCGCGAGTTGGAGGCAGTAATCGGCGGCCCACAGAGCGGCGCCGAAGACATCCGACATGCCGGGCTTGCCGCCGCGATAACAGGTGTTGCCTTCGGTCATGCGGTATTTCGTGTGCAGCTTGACGGCGGCGGCGTGAATGAGCGCTGCATCTTTTTCGACGCGCGGATTGGGCTTGAGTAAATTGTCGAGCGTGGCGTTGGGGTTCGACGGTGGGCCGGTGAAGTAATAGTGGTGAGTGAGCGCGGCGATGTCAGGGCCATTGGAGATTGCTCCGAGCTTGTCGGCAATGGTGGGAAACCATGCGGTTTTGCTGGCGACATCCGGCATACCGAAGCGCGCGTGAGGGACAGCGGCGCGAACGGCCTTGGCGGCGGTGAGCCATTCGTCGAGATAGGCTTCGACATTCCAGGTAGCTTTATCGCGGAAGCGGCTGGCGAAGCCATCGGCTTCATTGCCGAGCTGGAAGTATTCGAGCTTGTCGCCGAGCGTTTTGGCGACGAAGGTGGCTTCTTCGGCGGCGCGAGCGGGCGTGCTGCTGCCGAGATTGATGCCGTAGAGGCAGGTCCAGCCGGTGGCGTCGAGGAAGGCGCGCAGGCTGGTGACGGCTACCGGCGTGACGGGGTAGCTGAGATCCATGGGAGATTTTTCGCCGGGCGGCGTGCGCAGGATGACGTTGCCGGGCAGAGGCGGTTGCTTGCTTGCGAGTGTGGGTTTCCACCAGCCGACGTCGGAGGTGTTGCCGCCGATGCGGAGGACGCCGTTGGGAGCGAGCGCGCGAAACTGTTCGACTAGGCCGGTGTTGCGCGGCGAGAAGAAGGTGGGGTCGGAGAGCTGCTGCGTTTCGTAGCTGAGGCCGAGGAAGTTGGCGGGGACGGTGGGGCCGGGCTTGTCGGCGTGAATGGTGAGTGCGGGCTTGGTCGTTTGTGCGAGAGAGCGAAGCGAGGCTGCAGCGGCGGCGGAGACGGCAAGGAAGCGGCGGCGGTCAAGAATTGGCATCGAGAAAAGGATACGCCAGTGTGTGGAAGAGATGCGAGTTGAAGCGGTTGAGTAGGGGTATTGGCCGTATAAAGCCATGCCGCTTCGGGCTGCTGTAAATACGGGGATCTCTCCACTGCGTCATCGCTATGCGATGACTTCGGTCGAGATGACGGGTCGTTGGGATTAGCTGCGCTGCATTACCTGTGCGGAGAAGCGGGCCATTTCTTCATGCTGTGGTGAGCTTTGCAGAAGGACGAGCGAGCAGCCTGCGCCTTCGAAGTCGGCGAGGCGTTGCTTCACCTGTTCGGGTGTGCCGATGAGACCGGATTGCAAGCCGCGGTTGGAGACGGAGTAATCGCGCAGGCTGATTTTTTTCTCGAGCTGCGAGCCGGTGACCCATTGCTGGAAGTTGGCGAAGCCTGCGGGAGATTGCGTGGGGTCGGGCTGTGCGGTGATTCGCTCGACTTCTGAGTTGGCTTCGGACTCGGAATCGCGGACGATGCAATAGCCAGTGACGCCGAAGATGAGTGGCGGAAGTTCAGGATGCTTCGCGCGGCGCTGTTTCATGTCGGCGATTTTGGAGGCGATGGTGGTGGGGTCGTCGCCGTGCATGAGATAGGTATCGCACTTGGCGGCGATGAGGTTCTTGGCGGTTTCGGATTCGCCGCCGGCGTAGAGGGTGGGGCGAGTGGTTAGTGGCGAGTGATTAGTGGTTAGTGATGGAGCTTTGGAGTAAGTGCGCTGCGGGTAAGGTTTGGGCGAGAGGATGTTGTCGTCTACGTTGTAGAACTTGCCGCTAAAGGTGGTGTGCTGCTGTGACCAGCAATTGTTGAGGACGTCGAGCCATTCGCTGGTGCGAGCGTAGCGCTCGTCGTGCTCGTCAAAAGGGATGCCGTACTTGAGGGCTTCGTCTTTCCACCATGAGCTGACGACGTTGAGGGTGAGGCGGCCATTGGAAATACGGTCGATGTTGGCGGCCTGCTTGGCGAGCAGCGCAGGATTGTGAAATGTAGGGCGGACGGCGACCATCAGCTCGAGTTTTTTGGTGACAGCGGCGAGAGCGGCGGCGGTAGACCATGCGTCGAGCGAATCGGATTCTGGGCCCTTGATGTCGTTGAGGTTGAGCTCGGCGATGAGCGTGAGGTCGTAACCGAGGTCTTCCGCTCGGACAGTGAGGTCGCGCACGTAGTCCCATGTGGCGGGCATTTGTTCGTCGTCGATGTTGCGAAGCCAGCCGCCAAAGACGGGAAGCCAGAAGCCGTAGCGCATAAGAGCAGGGTCTCTTTACTTGATAGGTCTAGTTAATAATTAATAACCGTTTGCTAAATTTCAAATCATTTGGCTTGCCATCGACATATAAGACTGGAAATAGCGTGAGGACCTTTTCGAAATGCCCTCCGAAATCCGTATCGGCATCTTTGTTCCCGTTTGGGTCGGGTCCAAATTTATCGAGGTAAGACAGTTGGCCTGGAAGACGCATGAAATCCTTTGAAAAGGCCACTCCTCCTTCGCCAATCCGACGCCAAGTTCCTTTCGATATATCGACGTTATCTCCTGCCACGAGTTTCTGTTGAAACGTTCCATCTTTCTTGAGATACAAGGTCGATGTGATGCCATCTTTGGCGTATTCGTAGGTGCCAGACAACGCGTTGTAGTTATAGTTCGCGGCAATTGAATACCACACGCTGAAAAGCGCCAAGGCGAAGATGAGAGCTCCGACGGTGTATGCCAATCGTTTCAGCATTCAACCCTTCTCCGCAACAAATGCAGATTCCTTCGCTTCGCTGCGGAATGACAAATTAAGCGGTAGTGGTGATGCCGGCTTCGGCTTCGAGCCAGTCGACGAGTTTGGCGAAGGGATCGAAGCCGATGACGTTGGGGCCGTCGGCGACGAAGTTGGAGAGCGCGTTGGTGTCGTAGTAGTAGCGCTGGCCGTCGCGCGAGTCGGTGATGTACTCGATGCCGCCGATGTCGATGCCAGAATGCTTCATGATGGTTTCGACATCGCGAATGGCATCGGCGGGTGGAGTGAAGGCTTCGACGGTGATGCCGGTCTTGGGTGCGTCGATGGCACACGCACCGCGATTCAAGTCCGTTCCGGTTGTTGTGCGGCAGATGTCGGCGGGGCAGAGGTCGAAGGTTTCGCCGGTGATGTGCACCTTGATGGCGTAGATATATTTTCCGTTAAGCACTTCGACGCGGACGATGTGCGCGCCTTCGGCGGGGATGAACTCCTGCACGAGCGCGGTGGAATCCAGGCCGAACTGCAGCGCGTTCTCGCTGCCGGGCTGGGCTTCAACGGCATGGCGGAGCTGGCTCATGCCATCGAAGCGTTTTACGCCTGCGCCGGAGCCGCCGATGTTCGGCTTTACGACGATCGGCCAGCGCAAACCTTCGGTTGCGGCGGGGGCCTGTGAAGCGCGGTGGATGACGCGGGCCTTGGGGTAAGGGATGCCGAGCTTATCCATCAGAACGAGTTGGCCGGCTTTGGAGAGCTCGGACGAAAACGCTTTGAAGCCGTTGATGACTTTCACGCCGCGCGATTCGAGGTGTTCGAGGAAGCCGAGCGTGTAAAAGATCTGGTCGCCGTGATCACGGTTCCAGGCCGAGGGCGACATGCGGTTGAAGACCAGCGAATACTTTTCTTCCGGATGATCTTCCGGCGCGTAGAAATGTTCGGGAGCGAAGAGCTTGACGTATGGCGTGCCGCGGCGGTCCAGCTCAGCGAAGAGCGGCTTGAACCAGTTGGGCTGTTCGTAATAGATGGCGATGGGGAGAGCGTTCGACATGCTTTACAGGATAGCGAAAATGGCGGGGAGAGGTGTCACGAGATTGTCTGAAAACAAGGACAAAGGCAAAAGCCTTGAACGCAAAGGACGCAAAGTTTTAAACGCAAGGCGCGCAAAGGAAAGCAAAAGCAGGAGATTAATCCTGCGTGTGGAAGTTGATGCCGATGGCGAGGCGGAAGGTGCTCTGCGAGTTGTTGAAGCCGTTGGGCAACTGGGTGTGGACGAAATCTGCTTCGAAGAGGCGCAGATCGAAGTGGTGATAGACATTGAGGTTGATGCCGCCGCCGACTGTGTAGGTAAGTCCGGAGGCCGAGTCGGCTTGAATGCCGGCTGCGGGATATTGACCGGAGGTTGCGCGCGTGTATCCGATTTGGCCCTGGCCGAAGATGCCACCCTTGCGTCCCCACTCGAAGGGAAGGATGTGGCCGAGGTTCCAGGTGTAGCGCGGACCAGCGAGGAACGAGACTTGATGGATGTCCACGTGACCGCCGAAGTTTTCGCCGGCGAGACCGACGGCGGTGGCGGAAATGCCGATCCTGTTCCAGATGTCGTAGTTGTAATCGGCGGCTGCGCCGCGCAGGTAGAAGTATTGGGTTGCACTGCCGGGAATGGTGACGAAGTTGGAGCGTGACTGGGTGAACGTCAGGCCGATGTCCTGCGGATGTTGTGCATGTGCGGGCGTGGCCAGAGCGAATGCGAGCCCGGCCAGTGACGCAAAGATGCGCGCGCGGCGAATCAGCGATGGTAGTGAGAACCGGATTGGAGAATGCGGCGTCATGATGAAGCAGATTCCCTTCGGGAATGACAACAAGAAAAGCAAAAGCAAAAAGAACAACAGCAAAGGCCGAACTACTCTGCGGTAAGGGTCACGGTGGTGCTGTGGGTTATGGAGCCGGAGGTTCCGGTTACGGTGATTTTGTAGATTGTGAAAGCCGGGTTGAAGTAGCCGGAGTTGCTGGAGCATCCTGCCGAAGAAATAAGAAGTGCTGTAAGTAAGAAGACTGCCAATAGTGAACTGAACCTGCGGCGACGAATCCAGACGAAGGGAAGTGCGAGCAGCGCAAGGGTAAGCGGGGCGATTCGGTTGAGCGCGATTGCCTGGTGCGCAGCGGGCTTGGTTGGTGTGATGGTGAGCTTGACGGTGGAAGCGCCGGCGCCGGCATTGATGGTGGTTGGAGTGAGAGTGAAGGGCGCGGAGGTGCCGAGTCCGGTGACGGAGAAGGTAATCGTGCTGACGATTGTGGGGCTGTCGACGGGAACGACGTCGAACGTGTAGCTCACGGGCTGGCTGTAGAGCACGGTGGCGTTGGCGGAAGAGTTGGAATCAAGCGTGAGGCTGAAGTCGCCCACGGTTTCGCAGACGGAGGATGAAGTTGCGGTCGTGAAGGCAGCGTCGCCGGAATAGGTTGCGGTGATGCAGGGATTGCCTCCGATGCTGAAGCTGGTGCCGAGCGTGGCCACACCGCCGGCGTTTAGCGTTGCGGTGCCGAGTGAGACCGCGGTGGCTCCAGGGGTTGGCGTGCTGTAGAAGGTAATGGTGCCGGTGGGAATTCGCGCGACCCCGTTAGAAGCCGATGTTGCTGTCGCGGTCAGCGTGACGGTGCTGCCGACGGCAACGGGATTAGGCGTGGCGGTGAGCGCGACGCCGGCTTGCGCTTGTACCTGCACCGCGTTGCTGACAGCGATGAAGCCGTTGCTGGTGACGCTGAGGGTGAAGCTGCCTGGCTGATGGAAGTCGACCGCTGATGTGCCGGTGAAGGTGTGAACGCCGGCGTCCGCCGCGGTGAAGGTGTAAGTGGTGCCGCCGAGGAAGACGGCGGTGGTGTCAGTGGAGGTGAAGGTGACTGTGCCGAGGTAGTCGGTCGCTGGTTGGCCGGAGGAGTTGAGGGCCGTTACGGTGAAGGATTCCGGCGCGCCGACGAGAACGGAAGAAGGCGTGGCAACAATGGTGAATTTTGCAAGCGACGAGTTGGTGCCGGTGCCAGTGAGGGTGACGAAGGGTACGTCAGTTACGCCGGAGGCGCCGGCATCGTTGACGTACATGGTGAAGGTAGAGGTGATGTTGCCGGTGGCGACCGGCGTGAACTCCACGGCGTAGGTGCAGCTTGCGCCGAGTGCGATGTGCGTGCTGGAAGGAGTGGAAGTGACTATGGGGCAGGTGGATGTGCCGCCGGTATCGGTGAAGTTGGTGCTGCTGATTGCAGGGTTGGAGCCGGTTGATTGTGGCGTTAAGGCAAGCACAATGTTGCCGGTGTTCTGCACGGTGAAGCTCTCGAAGCCGTCGGTGGTATCGACTGTGCCGATCCTGGTGGCGGTGGGGAAGGTTACGGTGAGCGAGGAGCGCGCGACGCCGATGAGCCCCAGCGTGGTATCGGAGATTCCCAAGTCACCATTGAGGCCGACTGCAATTCCGGTGGGGACGGCGAGGGTGAGGCCGGTGAGGGGTAGAACATAGGCTGCACCGCCGGGTGGAACGAGGACGATGCGCTTGTTGCCGGTGTCAGCGATGTAGAGTGTGCCGGCGGGATCGACGGCAATGCCGGAGGGGTTGTTGAGCGAGAGCCCGGTGATGGTAACGACGGATACGGCGCTGGAATTTAGATTGAACTCGACGATGCGATCGTTGCCGGAGTCGACGATGTAGAGGTTGTTGGATGCATCGACGGCCAGGCCGCCCGGGCTGGAGAGAACGATACCGGTGAGGGTGACGACAGTTGAGCTGGAGCCGTCAAGTGGAACGCGCACGATGTGATTGGCACCGGCGTCGGCGATGTAGAGATAGCCGAGGCCGTCCGTTGTGAGGCCAGTTGGCGTAACCAGCGCCACACTCGTGGAAATGGCAACGGGCGAGTGGCCGGAGGGGACCGCATAGACCACGCCTTGCGTGGGGGAAGAAGCAAATATCGTTCCGTCTCCGCTGAAGGCCAGCGAAGACCGTGTGCTTCCGGTGAGAGAAGTTATGCCGCTGTAGACGCCGGCGGTGGTGCGCTCGAGCAGACGGCTGTTGGCGATGTCATTTAAGTAAATGTTGCCGGCGCCATCCGAAATGGCAGACGTGGGGCTGAAGGCAGCCGGAGAGAGCGAGGTGACAGACGCTGTCGCGGTGGTGGCGCTGGGTGAGTAGGACACTTGTCCGTTGACGCCGATGCCATAGAGATATGCATGGCCAACCAGAGTGCCGGCCGTGTTGACGACAGCGAGATAGCCGTGGCGCGGGCCAGCAAAATAAGGCGCGAACGAAACCTGGATGCTGCAGAAGGTAACCGTGCCAACGCAGTTTTGCTGCGAGACGATGAAGTCACGGCTGGCGACTCCATCTGTCAGGGCCACGACGGACGAGATGGCGGTGGCGGAAGGCGCGCTGAAGGTGAAGGTAGCATTTGTGGTGCTGCCGACATTAACGTTGCCGTAATTATTCGGACCCACGGGCGATATCGATTGCGCGGCAAGAGGAGCTGCCAGAGCGAAGGCGCAGGCAAGAGAGCAGAGCAATCGCAATCTGGAAAAAACCCGGTTCATCCAAGGAACCTCAAAGAGTTTCAAGTACCGCAGGAAAGTCTAGCCGTGCTTCCCGGAGCCGATTTCCATCGCGCAGGGCGCGGAAATTTCTGGGTTGATTTTACCTGCATTACCAAAGGGTTGAACAAACCGTTAGTAACACCCGCTCTTTACCAGTCTTACATCCTGGCATGACTCAATTACATTGACTGAAGAGGCATGATGAAGCTACTTCTCACTTCCGCCGGCATCAGCAACATGAGCATCCACGACGCACTGGTCGCCCTACTGGGCAAGCCGATTGCCGAGTGCAATGCTCTCTTCATTCCCACCGCGATCTACCCTTTTCCTGGCGGCGCTGGCATGGCTGGGCAGGCGATTTGCGGAAAGGCATTCTCCCCTTTGTGCCAATTGGGTTGGAAGTCGCTGGGTTTGCTGGAGCTCACCGCGCTGCCCAGCATCGACAAAAAAGCATGGGTCCCTTCGGTGGAGGAAACGGACGCTCTACTGGTTTGGGGCGGCGATCCTGTGTATCTCAGCTACTGGATGCGGCAATCCGGGCTGACAGACCTGCTGCCGTCGTTGCGGCGCGAAGTGGTCTACGTGGGAGTGAGTGCCGGCAGCATGGCGGCATCCTCCACCTTCGGAGAGAGCTACAGTAATCGGCCTAGCTGCAGCAATAGCGCGCTCACGTCGGAAGACATCGTGTTCACTACACCCGAGGGAGACATCAACAGAATCTTTGTCACGGCCCAGGGAGCGGGACTGGTTGATTTCGCGCTGATTCCGCACCTGGATCACGAGAATCGCGAAAAATTCCCGGAGAACTCTATGGCGAACGCAGAAAAATGGGCGGCGAGGCTACCGGTTCCGGTGTATGCAATTGACGATCAGACTGCCATCAAAGTGAACGACGGCACCGTTGAAGTTGTCTCCGAGGGGAATTGGAAGCTGTTTACTCTTTGAACCTGAAAGATTCAGCTCATTCGTGCGTTACTTTAATTTCTTCGGGACGACTTTGATCTCGAAGATCGTGGGCCATTGTTTGCCGGTGACGAAGAGACGGTCATGCTGTGCGTCGTAGGCGATTCCGTTGAGGACAGCTTCGCCATCGACCTTTTGGCTGGCCGGAAGAATTCCTGTGAGGTCGATCCAGCCGATGACGTGACCGTCGACCGGAGAGATGCGGGCGATGCGGTCGGAATGCCAGATGTTGGCGTAGATCTCGCCTTTGACCCACTCGAGTTCGTTGAGTTGAGTGATTAAGTTTTTGCCATCGTGAACGTCGATGTGACGAACTTCTTTGAAGGTATTGGGGTCGCGGAAGCGAAGCGTGTACGTGCCGTCGCTGGTGATGATGTTGGTGGTGTTGTGGGTCATGCCCCAGCCTTCGCCGTCGTAGGTGAACTGGCGGACGAGCTTGAAGGTGGCGCGATCGTAGATGAAGCCGATGTGCGATTGCCAGGTCCACTCGTAGAGATAGGGACCCCAATCGACGATGCCCTCGCCAAATAATTGTGGTGGCAACTGGTGCGTGAGGATGGGCTTTCCTGTTTCCGGGAAGATAGACATGACGGCAGAGTGGCCGCTGAGACCAGTGCCTTCGTAGAAAATTCCGTCGAGGTAGAAGAAGCCTTCGGTGTAGCTGCTGGTCGAGTGCGGGTATTGCATGACGATTTTGTAGCCGCTGACGGGTGCATCGGCGTGCGCGGGAATTGCGAGACAGAGAAGGGCGAGGGAGATGAGGAGGTGGCGCACGATGGTTCAACCTTATCGCAGATCGTGCATCCCGCTCATGACGATGAAGCTGTCATGAACGGGGCACCCGATTGTTCTGCTACCAGACGACGCAGCGGTCGGCGTCGGGACGGACCATGGTGGATCCGGCCTTGCAGCTGAAGGCTGCGGCGAAGGGTTTGAAGTTAGAGAGAGGGCCGATGACGCGGTACTTGGCCAGCGGGTGAGGATCGCCCTGTACGCCGAGGCGCTGGGTTTCGAGGCGAACTTCATCGCCGCGGAACTGACCCCAGGCGATGAAGAACTGCTGGTCAGGTGTGTAGCCGTCAACGAGCCTGGTGGACTGGCCTTCTGCTGTCTTCTTGAAGGCGCGGTAGGCGATGTTGACACCGCCGAGGTCTCCAATGGATTCGCCGAGCGTTAGCTTGCCGTTGATGTGGATATCGCCGGGACCGTCGATGATGTAACCGTCGAATTGCTTTGCGACGCAGGCGGTGCGAGCGTGGAAGTTGTCGAGGTCCTTGGGTGACCACCAGTTTTCTAGCTTGCCGGTGGCGTCGAACTGAGCGCCCTGATCGTCGAAGCCGTGCGAGATTTCATGGCCGATGACGACGCCGATGGCGCCGTAGTTGACGGCGTCAGTATAGGAATTGCTGAAAGCCGGCGGCTGCAGAATGCCGGCGGGGAATACGATCTCATTCATCAGCGGGTTGTAATACGCGTTGGAAGTCGGAGGTGTCATGCCCCAGCGTATGCGGTCGACAGGCTTGCCGATTTGTTCGTGGTCGTCATTGACGGCGAAGCGAAGAGCGTTGAAGGTGTCGTCAAGATAATCGGTGCGCGTAATTTTGATAGCCGAATAATCCTTCCACTTGTTTGGATAGCCGACCTTGACCTGCACGGCGGCAAGTTTTTCAAAGGCGCGCTTCTTGGTTTCGGGAGTCATCCAGTCAGCCGCGGCGATGGAATCGTGCATGCCGGAGAGGATGTTGGTGACCATGACCTCGGCACGCTTTTTGGATTCGGGCGGGAAGTAACGCTTGACGTACTCCTGCCCGAGGGCTTCGCCGAGAAGAGCATCAGTATTTTCAGCGCAACGCGTGCCGCGAGGTTTGAGCTCGGTGACGCCTGCGAGCTTGCGCTGGAAGAAGTCGAAATGTTCGTCAACGAAGGGCTGCGAGAGCAGATCGGCGTAATTATTGAGCAGCTGCCAACGGAGATAGGTCTTCCAGTCAGCGAGCGAAGTAGAGGCAAGCTGCTTTTCGGTCTCCACCATGAACGCGGGCTGATCGACGTTGAGCGTAATGGGCGTGAGATTGTTGGCCTTGTAGAAGGCGGCCCAGTCGAAGTGCGGCGTCATCTTCTGCAGATCGTCAAAGCTGGTGGGGTGGTCGACTGCGTGAGGGTCGCGCAGAGCGACGTTGTCGAGCGAGGCCTTGGCAAGCGCAGTCTCAAACGTCATCACTGTCTGCGCATCTTTGGCGGCTTGCGCGGCAGGCTCGCCGGCGAGGACGAAAATCCTGGCGACGTGAACCAGATAACCTGCGCGGGCTTCTACGAAGCGCTTCTCGGTTTTGGTGTAGTAGTCGCGGTCAGGCAGACTAAGGCCACCGGCGCCGATATCGGCAATGACCATGCCAGGGTTGTGCGGGTCAGGCGTGCTGTTGAGCGTGAAGGGAACCATGGTGCCGATGTTGTGCAGCTCGCGGAGTTGCTGATTGAGGCTGGCGGAATCGTGGATGGCGTCGATGCGCGCGAGGTACGGCTTGAGCGGCGTGATACCGGCGGCGTCAATGGCCTTGGTTGCGGTGCAGGCGGCGTAGAAGTCTCCGGTGAGCTGCGCGGGACTGCTGGGAGCGGCGGGCTTGGTGGAGATGTCGTCAAGGATGATGCGGAGCTGATCTTTGTTGGCCTCGCCGGCTTGCCAGCGGCGGCTCCAGCGGTCCATCGATGCGGGGATGGGATTCGCGGTGCGCCAGGCGCCGTTGGAGTAGTCGTAGAAGTTGTCGCAGGGGGCGACCTTGCGGTCCATATCGGAGAGATCGACGCCGTTGAGGGCTGGCTGCTGCGCTTGAGCGACTAGTGTTGCGGCGAACAGAAGGGTGGAGCAGTAGCGGATAACTGAAGACATGGGAATCCTTTCGACGGTAATTAGAGCATGTACGGTGCAGGGCGGTCGTGTGTTCCGCGAGTGGTGGCTTTATGACGGAAAAGGCAAAGGCACAGGTATTAACGCACGGTGGGTAAAGGCGTTAACACAAAGGCGCAGAGGGCGCAGCGAAAGGAAAAAGCTTTGAACGCAAAGGGCGCAAAGGAAAGCAGATTCCCTTCGGGGATGACAACCAGAAAAACAAAAGCAAAGGCACCCCACCCTGCCACGCGGTGAAACTGCGTGTCGAGGATGGGCCACCCAATATTTACTATTTGCCTTTGTATTCCTTGTAGAGGTCGGGGAATTCTTTTTTCAGCGTTTCGATCTTGGGGCGGTCGCAGACCATGATGTAGGGATTGTCCGGATTATGCAGGGCGTAGTCCTGGTGATAGCTCTCGGCGTCGTAGAAGCCTTTGTCGGGGACAACCTGGGTCACGATGGGATCATGAAATGCCTTGGCAGCATTGAGCTGCGCAATGTAGGCAGAGGCGATGCGGCGCTGCTCGTCATTCTGAGTGAAAATGGCCGAGCGATAGCTGGTACCGACGTCCGGACCCTGGCGGTTGAGCGTGGTGGGATCATGCACAGAGAAAAAGATGCGCAGCAATGTGCCGTAGGAAATTTTTGCGGGGTCGAAGACGACCTTGACGCTTTCGGCGTGCTGCGTGGTTTCTGTGGTGACCTGATCGTAGGTAGCGGTGGAGGCGCTCCCGCCGTCATAGCCGGCGGTGGTGTCGAGCACACCCTTTACGCGCTCGAAGACGGCCTGCTGGCCCCAGAAGCATCCGCCGGCAAAGATGGCGACCTGCTTGCCGGAGTGCGCGGCGAGCGGAGAATCCGTGGCGGGCGCGGGGATGATAGCGATGGCATGGGCATTGCAGCCTGTGGCGGCCGCAAGAACGAGGACGAGCGGCAGAAGAATGTTGCGAGGATTGAAGTTAGTGGGCATATATCCCTTAGGAGCGGCTTCCGTAGCAGCAAAAGCGGTTCATCTGTGAGACGCATATAGGACTGCTTTGGATTTTCTTAATTTTATTTTAAGCGCCACGAATCCACTGAATTGAGAGGGCGCTCGCTATTGGTGCTAGCGTTTAAAAATGAGAAGACTTTGGGTGTTGGGTTGCACTGTGCCGCTGGTACTGGCGGGTTGTGCCGCGCCTACGCGGGTGGAAGATGTGACGACGCCGGAGCGTTTGCAGGGTGTGGCGATCAGCGGGTTGGTGCATGGCGGTCAGAATCCGGTGAGTGGGTCGACAGTGACGCTGTATGCAGCGGGTTCGGGCAGTGATGGCGGGACTGCGACGGTACTAACCACTGCGATGACGGGAAGCAATGGAACCTTTGCCTTCACGGCAAACAGCTATACGTGCACATCGAATCAGCAGCTTTATGTTGTCGCGACAGGCGGAAACTCCGGCTATACGAATAATCCGCAACTGAGCCTGATGACGGCGCTGGGTGCGTGCAGCACGATCAGCTCGACCACCAACATCTCCATCAACGAACTGACCACGGTTGCGGCAGTGTGGGCGCTGACCAATTATCAGAACACATATTCCTTCATGACCAGTTATGCGAAGGTTGGCAGCACGACGGGCCATGCAACAGCGATGGCCAATGCGTTCACGCTGGCGGGCCAGTTGGTGAATACATCGTCCGGCACCGTGCCTTCGACGATATTGCCGGCTGAAGCTAACACGATCTACACACTGGGCGACATTCTGGCGACGTGCGTGAATTCTGCCGGCGGCACGGCAAACGGAACAAACTGCGGAACACTCTTTACTGACGCGACGCCCTATAGCGGCACAGCTGCCTCGGATACGGTTGGCGCCGCTCTGCAAATAGCTGCGAACTCGAACCAGAATGTAATCACCCTGTTCGGACTGGCGACGAGCCAGGCGCCGTTCCAACCGCTGCTCACTGCGGCGCCGGCGGATTGGTCGGTAGCGCTGTTGACGACAGGCACCAAGCGCATCCTGTTTGTTGGCGACAGCTTTACGCATGGTCGCTATCTGCCGGTACGCACCTACAACAACGCCAACATGGCGGATGAAAATTACGAGGTCGCATCCACTAGCAGCCGCGCAGAGAGCAGCAGCGAACCTGGGCCGTATGGCGGCATTCCCGGCATCTTCAAAATGCTGACGACCGAAGGCAGCACACCCGTGAGCTATGACGTGCATATTTTCGCGATCAGCTCAACATCGCTGGCGAACCTGTATGCAGATGGAACGCAGGTAATCGCCAACCCGCAGTGGGACGATGTGGTTTTGCAGGAGGTGAGTTATCTGCCGGTGCCGCCGACTCAGTCTGGGACTTCGTCAAGCAACCCGCAGACTTTTTGTAATTCGGTGAAGACGGTTGAGGGTGGTATCCACACGGCGAACTCGGCTGCGAAGGTCTACTTGTATGAGTCGTGGGCGCGGGCTGACGAGATAGAGTCGTATGCGACAAGCTCTTCGACGACATTTGCCAGCGCGCAGTCAGCGATTACGACGTCACTGCATAACGTGTTCTACCAAGCTGCAGCCAATGATGGAAACATTGCGGGTGTAGCACCGGCAGGCGATGCGTGGCTTTCGGAGATCAACACCGGCGGCAGCGACATGCAGCAGAATCCGTATGGCTATTCGTATACGGGTGGGCTTTCGCCGTTCCTGTGGTATCTGTATCAGTCGAGTTCGAATCCATCGACAACTTCTACAGCGCCGGATTATCTGCACCCCAGCGTTTATGGCGCTTACCTGAACGCGTTGGTGCTTTACGAAGAAATCACTGGGCTGAATTCAACACTGCTGGGTAGCACCGAGCAGGCAGCGGCGGCACTGGGCATCAGCGGATCGATTGCAGTGCAGCTGCAGGGCATTGCACACGCACAGGTGACCAGCGGAAGCACGACGTACACGGGCAATCCGTGCTCCGTGACCTAGGCTCGGTGAGTAGCGCGCTACTTGAACAGGTTCGCGGCGCGCAGCGCAGTGTTGTAGACACCCCAGGCTGCAGGGATGATCACAACCAGCCATGCGAGAGCGATCGCGACGGCAGAGCTTGGCTTGGCTTCAGTGGTGGACATTGGCGAATCTCCTTACGCGTGAGCGTCTGAGTCTCTGATCCAGAAGCGCTGGTCAACCGGGCGGACAAGCAAGTTAGCGATGAAGCCGACCACAAGCAGCGCAGCCATGATGTGAAGGATGTGTGGATAGGCTCCGGCGAGTGGCTGGCCGGTTGCCTTGTAGTGGTCGAGATACGCATTGACGACCAGCGGTCCGACGATGCCTGCGAAGCTCCATGCGGTGAGCAGGCGTCCGTGAATGGCGCTGACGTTGATGCCTCCGAAGAGGTCTTTGAGATAAGCGGGGATCGTCGCGAAGCCGCCGCCGTACATGCTGATCAACACTCCAGCGACAAGCACGAAGAGCGACAGCACCGAGATTGAGGGAAGGACGAAGTAGAGCACCGCACCCAGCGCGAAGAAGACCATGTAGGTCATCTTGCGGCCGATGAAGTCTGAGAGTGAGGCCCAGACGAAGCGTCCGACCATGTTGAAGAGCGAAAGAACGCCGACAAAGCCTCCGGCGGCAAGTGCGGAAACTTTGCCGGCAAAGAGGTTTTGCAGCATCGGCGCTGCGGATTCGAGGATGCCGATGCCGGCGGTGACGTTGAGGCACAGCACCACCCAGAGCAGCCAGAACTGCGGCGTCGCCATCGCGGAGTTGACGGTGACGTTGTGGCTGGAGATGAGCGCAGAGGTCTTGGCGGGAGCGGTCCAGCCTGCGGGTTTCCAGTCCGGCGCAGGGACCCGGACCATGAAGACACCGAACATCATGAAGATAAAGTAGATGATGCCCATGCAAAGGAAAGCGCAGGCAATAGGCTGATGGCCGGAGTCTTTGAAGAAAGCCATGAGGTTGGTGGCCAGTGGAGCGCCGATCATGGCACCGCCCCCAAAGCCCATGATGGCCAGGCCGGTAGAGAGACCAGGGCGGTCAGGGAACCACTTGATGAGCGTGGAGACGGGTGAGATATAGCCCAGGCCCAGGCCTATGCCGCCAATGAATCCGTAGCCGAAGTAGATGATGGCCAGCGAATGGATAAATACGCCGAACGCCGCGATGATGAAGCCGAGGCCGAAGCAGGTGGCGGAGACGAACATCGCCTTGCGCGGTCCGGCAGTCTCAAGCCATTTGCCGAAGACTGCGGCAGAGATGCCGAGGATGGCGATGGCGAAGGAAAAGATGTAGCCGACTTCTTTGTGGCTCCATGTGCTGCCGTCGGCGGCTTTATAGGCGAGCAACGGGTTGACGAAGACGCTGAAGGCATAGGCCTGGCCGATTGCCAGGTGGATTGCGAGGGCCGCGGGTGGGACGAGCCAGCGGCTGTAGCCCGGGGGTGCGATTGAACGGTCGCGGTCGAGAAACGAAAGAAACGCCATGCGGAAGACCTCCATTTACCGAGCGTCTGAGAGCTGAGGGCCAGCGTTACGGATGTCTTTGTAACATTGAGTGAATTGGTTTTTGTGTTAATAAATCGATATTCGACTTCCACAGGCTGCTTGACCCTCGTGCGCGCGGACAGATAATCTCGCGCCATGAACAAGGTGTATGCAAATGCCGACGCAGCGCTGGCGGATGTGCCCTCGGGCGCGACGATTATGCTGGGTGGGTTTGGGCTGTGTGGGATTCCTGAGAACGCGATCCAGGCGCTGGTGCGGCTTGGCGTAAAGAATCTGACGACGATTTCGAACAACATGGGAGTGGACGGTTTCGGCATGGGATTGATGCTGGAAGCCGGCATGATTGCAGAGCACACCGGCAGCTATGTGGGCGAGAATAAGCTGCTTGCAGAGATGGTGCTGGCCGGGCGGCTGAAGGTCAACCTGATTCCGCAAGGCACACTGGCGGAGCGAATTCGTGCGGGTGGCGCGGGGATTCCTGCGTTCTATACGCCTGCGGGTGTGGGAACGGTCGTGGCTGAAGGCAAAGAGGTGCGCGAGTTCGATGGCAAGCCCTACCTGATGGAGACGGGATTGAAGGCCGACTTTGCATTGGTGAAAGCGTGGAAGGGTGACCGCATGGGCAACCTGATCTATCGCGGAACAGCGCGCAACTTCAACCCGATGATGGCGACCGCGGCGAAGATAACGATCGCCGAAGTGGAAGAAATTCTGGACCCGGGAGAGATTCTTCCGGAAGAAGTGCACACGCCGGGGATTTACGTGAAGCGGATCTTTGAAGCTCCGGCTGAAAAGCGGATTGAGA